>OKCK01000105.1_pt1 | contig 28903 bp, 19 predicted proteins | sample 1614961 | NCBI WGS metagenome assembly OKCK01 (sample SAMN04436984, study PRJEB24849) | human gut metagenome | biome: human gut; feature: NICU; material: stool | host: Homo sapiens | place: USA: Saint Louis, MO | collected 2010-07-31
CCACCGAGATCTACACTCTTTCCCTACACGACGCTCTTCCGATCTGTAATCATGATGGTGGCAGGCACCGCACTCCTCGCTTTGGCTGGGCCGGTCGGCTGGGCCATCGCGGGTGGTGCGGCACTGATCTCAGTCGGCTTCGGAGCAGCCGCCTCTGTGAAGAACAAGAAGGCGGCAGAGGACTTGAACAAGGACCGACTCGAAGTCGAGGCCGCAATCCGGCGCTTCGATCAAACGACCGCCGAAGTCGACGCGCTGCAGGAGCTGACTGTGACCCAGATGGAGCAAGTCGCTGGGTTAAGCAGTCAAGTTCCCACTGCGGACTACCAGTCCTTCTCCGATGACGAGAAGCGGTTGGCGGCGGCGCTCGTCAACGCGAACCTCGCCCTCGCACAGTTGATCAACAAGGAGATCGCAGTTGATGCCGCGGTATAGTGCTACCGACAACGCGGTCGCGCAGGGCATCGCTGCGCAGGTCAAATACCTCGAATCAACGCGAGTCGCGGAATTCGTATCGACGCTGGAACGGATTCTTGTCAGCGAGACTGACGAACTTGCCACGGTAGCGTCGCGGGAGGCCCGGGCAGTACTCCACCTCGACTTAGCACGAATCAACGCGCAGGGCATCATCGACGCCAACCGCGGCGGCTTGACGGGCGTCCACGGCTTCATCGCCGAGTACGCGGAAGCGGGAGTCACAAACGCAGAGCGCGCGATCAACGGGATCCGACCTCTGACCCGCGTACTCGCCGATAATGGTCCAGCCGACCTCAACTCGTGGGGCGTTCCGGTGCAGATGAAGTTCTACGCCAACCCGTACAACGAGGTTCTTCAGTCGGTGCACTACCGGGACATGAAGATGATGTTCCCCCAGAACCACTTCGAGGTCTTCGACCGAATCATGCGAGGTGAGACGCACCTCGAAGTTGATGGCTCAGTCCTGTCCGCAAAGAAGGTCACCGCAATCCGCGATTTCATCGAGCAGGAGAGCATTGCGCGCGCAGAGCCGTACACCAACTGGATGAGGCCCTCCAAGTTGGAGTACGCCGAGGTTCAACGGGATGCGATCAGCGACACGTTGGATGAGAAGACTGCCGCCATGCGTCAACGAGCGGAAGAGCAGCGACAGCAGGTCCGCGAAGATTCCGACACGAAGCGGGCCAGTGCAGCTCAGCAGGCTGCGCCGTCCTGGGGTGAGGCGGCAAAGGTTGCCGGCACAGCGGCAGCAGTCCAGGGGGCGCTGTCGTTTGGGATGTACGTCTACCGCCGACACCGTGAGGGCACCAGGATCTGGGAGTTCGGCAAGGACGACTGGCGCGAGGGAGGCATCGAGACCGCTAAGGGTGGCCTCAAGGGTGGAGCCTCGGGTCTTGCGATCTACGGACTCACACAAGTCTGTCGGATGGGTGCGCCCGCCGCTGCTGCCGTTGCCTCGGGAACGATCGGGCTCGCAACCGCTGCGGCAAACCGGAGGGCCGGGAAGCTCGATGACGATGAGTTCGCTGACCTCGTGTTCTTCAACGCGATCGAGGCGACGGGCGCTGCGGTAGGAGCAGGGCTCGGCCAGGTTCTTATCCCGATCCCGATACTTGGCGCAGTCGTCGGCTCGATCGCGGCGAGCATAATCCTCGGCCAGGGCAAGAAATTCCTGAGCGAGGCCGAGAACGACGCAATCAGAGCCCGCGAAGCTGAGATCCAGGCGTACGTAGACGGGCTCGACGCGGAACTCCAGGCCGAATACGCCCGTATCCTCGTGGAGCACGACTACTATCGCGACCTTCAGCGACGCGCCTTCGACATCACGGCGAATGTCGAACTCCAACTACTAGGTTCGATCGAACTCGCTCGATCTCTTGGCGTGGCTGAGGAGCAGATTCTCCACACCGTTGCTGAAGCGGATGCCTACTTCCTCGGTGTTGCCCCGTCGCAGGTGGAGTCGTCGACACCGGAGAATAGTGTTCCGGAGTAGCCGGGTCGTTGGTACGGCGTTGCCTCGCTGAGCTCACACTTTCCGACACGATACAACCGCGCCATTGTGACCCCGCGCGCTGCGTCTGGGTTCCCGGCATGCCGAAGATCTGTGCACGGTCGCCTGCCACCGTCTCGATCACACGGTAAACGCCGAACCACAGATGAGGCAGTAGAGAGTCCCTGTGTGGTCATCGGGGACCTTGACCGGCTCGAAGTCATGGCACGGCGAAGTCACGATAGTCATGTCGTCGGGCTCTACGATGGGTTCCGCCGGCTCTGCCACCTCATCACGCCCGCGCTTGTAGGTGAATCCCTTCATGCTGCGGAACATCGACTCCAGCTCGTCCTGCACGGCTTCGAGTGCCACCGGCATGGCGGCCCGTTCGAACAGCTCGACCTGCTCTGGAGTGTTCCACGAGTCGTCGGCGGCCGGCTGCCCGCAGAGCGGACAGCTGTAGGCCGATGGCCGACTCTGGCTCTCTGCTTCTTCGTTGGCGGGGCCGTTGTGCCATTTGAACTGGTGTTTGCAGTGCGGGCACTCTCGACGCAGGCACCCGTCGGAGTCAAGTGGCACCGGCACCCGGATCGTGTACTCATCGTCCACTGACAAACTCCTCCGCCCGTATCTCAACACCGTCAGCCGTCCTCCCCGTGAGCACGACGGTGAAGTAGGCGGGAGATGACGACGCCATCGTTAGGTACCGAGCCGCGCTCACAGACTTCCCGGCCGGCAGCTTCGGCACGGGGAACCCTTCCTCGCGCCACTCACGCGTACCGTCTCGGTCATCGGCCAGAGCGAAGTCGAGGTCGTACACATCGCCGGGTCCATGGTTGGTGATGGTCATGCGTTCCTGACTCTTACCGGACTTGCTGAGGGTCACCTCGAGACGCGGCTGGCCTGACGTTTGCGACGATGGGAGTTTGCGCCCGAGCGGCAGCCCGCCCCCGGGTGGAGCCGGTGGTGTCAGGTCACCGTCGGTGTGCCAATCGGTGCCGCTGAGCTTGACCATGCACCCGGCCGTCTCAAGGCGCTGGGCAAGCTGCTGGCGCTTCGCGGAGCTGTTGTCCAGCCTGACCACATGGCGACCGTGGATGTCGCTGAAGGACTTGATCTGGCCCAGTTCCACGATGATCGTCCGGTCCGCATCTCGTGCCAGCGCCATGCCCGCTTCGAAGAGAACGTTGGGTCGAGGCTGCATCTGAGGGCTGGTCTCGGGGTCACCGGGATAGGTCAGCGACTCATGAAGGTGCGCCACGTCGTCCGGGGTCTGGAGTACGACCACAGCCTGGGCAGCCCCGAACGCGACATTGAGGACGTCCCCGATGTATGGCGACCCTTGTCCGGTCATCGTGATCGCCTCGGACCACTCGATGGGCTCGAGCCCGATCGCGCGGAGGAAGGCGAAAAGGCCCTTGCGCGCGGGCTCGTTCCGCCCGTGGATGACGAACACCTTTCGAGGATCGACCTCCGGTCGCGCTTCTGTCACTGGCAGTCCCTTTCGTCCGAGCTGTATCGACAGCCTAGCTGGCCGCGCTGACAACGAGCGCTGCTCGCGGAACGCATCCCAGTATGGGCCAGTCCGGCCAGGGCGCCCTTCGCGACGATCGCGTCGATCTTCCCCATGAGCGGCGCGAGGCCGTTCTTAGTAGTCGATGATCTTTGTCGGGGGTGATGAGTAGCCTGAGAAAGCAGTAACCCCGGAGACGTGCTCTCGCAGAGGCCTTCCGGGGTCTTCGTGAACCACGTTACCACAGGAGGTGCGACAATGACCGAGGGCGGCGCCTATGTGGCCAACGTGGCCACCGCACTTTCCGCCGAGCGGCTCGCCCCCTACTTGCGGGCGGTGAACGGCAACCTCGCTGAGGCGGTTCGGCTCTACGAATGGAATCTGGCCGTCTCGGGCGCGTTCTACGAAGCCCTCGGCATCCTGGAAGTCGTGCTCCGCAACGCGCTGAGCGAGCAACTCGTCGCACACCACGGCACTTTGACAGGTCACTGGTACGACGACCCTCTCGGGGTTCTGTCCGCCCAAGCCGTCGATGACATCGCTGCGGCCCGGCACCGAGTGGCCAAGCTGCGTCGCGGTGAGTCTCCGGGCCGCGTGATCGCCGAGCTGAACTTCGGCTTCTGGAAGTTCTTACTTGCCAGACGATATGAAGCAACGCTCTGGACCGGCTACCTCCGCCACGCCTTCCCGAACCTCCGACCACAGAGCCGTGCCACCGTGTATGGCGCCTTGGACGCGCTGCACACCCTAAGAAACCGGATCGCTCACCACGAGCCGATCCACAAACGGGATCTCTCGGCCGACATGCTCACCCTCTACCGCGTGCTCGACTGGATCGACCCCGACGTTCGCACCTGGGCCATTAGTCTTTCACGCTTGCAGCCACTCATTACGGCATGACCGTGCTGATCCTTGAGCCTCAAGCCCACCGCGTCCTCGCCCACACCGTGCCGCGATGCACACTAAATTGCTTGGCCAGCGTGGTGACGCTAACGCCGTTGGCGCGGGCTGTTCGCATAGCGTCCACTTCGGCGTCAGTCAGCGGTGTTCGAGTGCGTCTCCTTGGCTCTGTCGACGCTGCGATGAGCGCGTCATAGGACTCACCCACGAGCTCAACAACGACCCCGGACGATTGAGTCCACGCGGAAACGAGCCGCTCAACTCGCTGTCGCCTGTTCCCGTAGCGGTCGATGGAGTCCACAGATAAAACCCCAGGAAGGCCTTGAGCCTGCCTGGGGTTTCTTCATGCCTGATGCGCGTGACCGGTGGTGCCAAACCGAGGTGGTAAATCCCCGGAAATGGGGTGGCAAATCCCCGCGCAAAGAGTGGCGAATCCCCGGAAATAGGGTGGCAAATCCTCGCTCTTTGCCTGGAGACGCATAGAATAAGTGCATGAACTCGGTAAACGCCCACATTCCCCGGCATGCGGTGTCAATCGCGCGGGAGATCCTCGAGGACTCGCCTCTGCTCGTTGTTCAAGGCGCGCGCCAGGTGGGGAAATCAACGCTCGTGGGGCAGGCTGTTGATCCACAACACGCTCATATGATCACCCTCGATGATCCACTTGAGCGAGCGTTCGCGGAAGCGGACCCGGCAGCGTTTTTACAACAGGCGCAAGATAAGACCCTTGTGGTCGATGAGGCGCAGCGCGTTCCCGCGCTCGCTCTTGAGCTGAAACGCACTATCGATGCCGACAGGCGCCCGGGACGATTCGCGATCACCGGGTCATCAGATCTGCTGCGCACCCCTGGTGTCTCCGATTCTCTCGCGGGGCGCGCGGAGTTTCTTCGCGTGTATTCGCTTACGCCCGGCGAAATTATGGAACGGCCGGAGCCCGAGGACTGGGTCTCGTGGATTCTTGGTGGCGCGGAAGGAGCGAATGCCGGCAAGGTCTTGTACTGCGGCGGCGATGAGCTTCGAGGCATGGTCCTCGCCGGCGGCTATCCGGTTCCCGTGCAGCGTGAAGGGGAGCGTCGCAAAGCGCGGTGGTTCGATTCGTATGTCACTTCGCTCATCGAGCATGATGCGCCTCAGCTCGCGGGAGGCCAGTTCCCTTCCCAGTTGCGAGCACTCTTGCGGCACGTCGCGGAGCAGGGGCAATCGGAACTCGTGAAGGCGAAAACCGCACGGGCTCTCGGAATCGGCGAGACGGCACTTGGAGAGTATCTGGCTCTCGCTGAGCGCATGTACCTCCTTGATGTCACGCCCGGCTGGGGAGTGGGTTTCACGAATCGTGTGGTCAAGCGTCCGAAGGTAGCCGTGACCGATTCTGGTCTTGCCGCGTTCTTGTCAGGGCTTACGCCCGAGAAGGCTCGCGTTGCGGGAGGCGCGGAGCTTTTTGGGGCGACGCTCGAGTCGTTCGTGGGGGAGCAGCTTCGAGCGCAATTGACCTGGTCACGAGAGCGATTCAGCCTCCACCACTATCGCGAACGGGACAAGGAGATCGACATTGTTGTTGAGCTTGCTGATTCCCGTTTGATCCTCATCGAAGTGAAGGCGGCCGAAACCGTGACGGAACGGGCGTGGAAGAATCTTGATGTGCGATCGGCTCCATTCAAGGACCGAGTCGCGGCGCGCGTGGTGCTGTACACGGGAACACGTGCAGTCACCATGAAAAACGGAGGAGCCCCTCTCCATGTGCTGCCGGTCTCGAGCCTTTGGCAGCACCCTTAAACGACGCATTTCTCCCAGCCGCCGAGCGGATGCGGAGAGCACATTCTTGTGCCGGGACTATATCGCCGCGAGAGGCTCCCACATAGGATTGCCCCATGATCGCGAACGAGAACGAAGAGCAGCGGAGCGCAACCGCAGCTGCCCCGGAGCCGGCGTTTCCGTGCTTTGATCTGGGAAACTCGCGCGTGAACCTCGACCGCGCGACCGGTATCGCCGCGGAGCTTGAAGACAAAGCCCTGGCGCACAAGCTCACCGAAGGTCGCTAAAGTACGCCAGGGCTTTTGCACCGCAGCATCAGGCGGGATGCATCTCAATTAGAAGTAGGTCACGCACCACGGCTCGCGGCGGCGCTGCAGGAGGATGCCGAGCTTGTCGACCGCGTCCTCGTCACCGCGCACCCAGCCCACCGTTTCGAGGGCCTGGATGTTGACGCCGCCAAGGAGAGTCGAGCCGAGAGCCGGAACATCGATCTCGACCTGCGGCTCCCCCTCGTAGGGCTCGCACGTGCCCTTGCCATTCTCAACGGTGAGGCGCCAGGTGCCGTCGGCAAACCCCATCGAATCCACCACGCGGAAGGTGATATCGCCTTCGGTGTAGTAGTTGCGGGCTTCGAGCAGCGCGGCCGGGTCGATCACGCGCAGCCACAGGAAGTCGTTGTGCTCGTTGATGTGGTAGCGGAGGCGATCGGCGAGAGCCCAGGGGAGGTGCTCGTCGTTGCGGGCATTATCGAAGCGGACTCGGCGCACGAGATCGAGTGAGCCGAGGAACTCCCACATGGCGATGCTGGCGTCGGTTGTGCAGGGCACGAAGTCGATGACGTCGAGGGCGCCGCCGCGGCTCTCAAGGCGCCATGTCGCGTACCCGTCGAGTTCGCCTTTCTCGTTCCAGTGGCCGATCGCGCGGGTCTTGTTGTTCGTTTCGCGCGTGGGCTTGTCGATGGAGCCGTTGCGGATCTCCATCTCGGGCGCGCAGCGGCTGATCGAGCCGGTTTGGCGCGCGTGGAACTTCTCAAAGACGTGGCGGGAGGCTTCCGCGAGCTGGGTGACGTCGATGTATTCGCACCTGCCTTTGATGGGGGCGGACACGCTGAAGCCCGAGCCGGCGTGCAGCTCGACGGAGGTGCTGAAGATCGCGGGGCCGAAACCGAAACGCCCGTAGATTGCTGCTTCGGTTGCGGTGAGGGCCGCAACGGCGAGACCCTTCTCCTTCGCGTCCTTGAGCGATTCCGTCATGAGGGTCGTGGCGATGCCCTGGCGGCGGTGGGAGGCGAGAACGGTGACTTCGCTGATCTGGTGGCAGTCGATGACCTTGCCGCCAACGTTGAGTGAGCCTTTCCAGTCCATGAAGGTGGCAACGGGAATGTCGTTGCCGAGGCCGTAGGTGGGTCGTTCGGAATCGAGAACGGTGCGCGCGGTCGCCTGGCGCTCCGCGTCGATCTTCAATTGGTGTTCGAGGAATTTCTGCGAGGGGTAAGGATCGTGAAAGCCCTGCTGGACGGCGGTGAGCCATGCGGGATACCAGGGGTGGTCGTCGGGATTCGAGCTTGTGACGTGATGGGTTTCATACTTGAGATTCACGCGAGTGACACTAGCAAAGTAGAGTTTGGAGGATCTGAGCCAAAAAACGGGAGGTGTCATGGCTGCTCTAGTTTTCGACTCCGTCTCGTTCTCGTTCTCCTCGCGTCCGCTTCTCGAGCGTGTGAGCTTTCGCGTGGGTGCGGGGGAGCGCGCGTGTCTCGTGGGCCCGAACGGGTGCGGTAAAACGACCCTTCTTCGGCTTGCGCTTGGGGAGCTCTCGCCCGAACGGGGCGCGGTCACGTGGGAAGGAATGGGGTCCGACGCTTGCCAGCCTCCGTCGGCAGAAAACTTCACGGGGCGCGTACGCGAGTATTTTGATGAGGCACTCGCGCCCGTTCGTGCCCTTTCTGCGAGATTCGAGCAGGTCACGGCGCACATGGCGCAAGCTGCGGGTGAAAGCGCCGGTGACGCGCGCGAGTATGACGCGCTGCTCGCGGAAATGACCGCGCGCGATGTGTGGTCGCTTGAGTCGCGCATCGATGAAGTGCTTGCGGGGCTTGGCCTTCCGATGCTCGCGGGGGAGGGCCGCGAACGTGAGGTGGCGACGCTTTCCCCGGGCCAGCGCGGGAGGCTCCCGCTCGCGGCGATGCTTATCGCGCGGCCCGAGGCGCTCATTCTCGACGAGCCCACGAACCATCTCGACGTGGAGGGCGTGGACTTCCTCGCGCGCACCGTGCGCCAGTGGGAGGGGCCAGTGCTCATGGCGAGCCACGACCGCGCGTTCATCGAGGACACTGCCACGGCGATCTACGATCTCGACGTTGCCACGTGGCAGGCGCTCGCAACGGCCGAGGGACACGAGCTTCACGGCGTGTATCGCACCTCGGGCTCGTATTCGACGTTCCTCGAGGCGAAGCACAAGGCACGCGAGGCGCATGCGCAGATTCACGCGGCGCAGCAAAGCGAAAAGCGAGAGATCGGTGAGCACCGCCAAGCGGCGGGGACGATCGCGAGCGGAGGAGTGCGTCTTGCAGAGGCGAGCGGTATGGCAAAGAAGTTCTTTGCCGATCGCGCGCAAGCCACTTCAACTCGGCGCACGCGCAACGACGACAAAAAGCTTGAGGCGCTTGAGGAGCGAGAGGTGCGTCGGCCCCGTTCTTACGACTTGACGTTCCCGCTCGCGCCCACGCAGAACGCCGCTGGCCTTGCCCTTTCCACGCGCGCCGCCGCCGTTGAAGGCCGCTTGGCGCCGCTCACCCTCGACTTGTCTCGCGGCGAGCACTTGCTCGTCACGGGCGGTAACGGCGCAGGCAAATCAACGCTCCTCACCTGGATTGCCACGGGGGAGCCGCCAGAGGGCGCGAGTGCGCACGGCTCCGTGTCGTGTGACCGGCCCGTGGGGTTCGTGCCGCAACGCTTGCCGCGCGTCTACGACTCCGGTTTCACGAGCGACGTATGGACTAAAGGGGTGGGGGAGCGCGGCGCCGGAATGCTCCACCCCTCGATGTGGCACACACGAATCGAGGAGCTTTCGGCGGGCAATCAACGACGCGCCCAGCTTGCCCTCGCACTTGCCGAGGCGCCGTCGTTCCTCGTGATCGATGAACCCACCAACTTCCTCGACCTTGCCACCGTCGAAGCGCTCGAGCGGGCCTTCAATGAATGGTCGGGGACCCTCATCATTGCGAGCCACGACCGCTGGCTCATTGAGCATTGGGCGGGGCGGCGGCTCAATCTCGCACCTGCGCCTGCTTTGGGTGCTACCGGGTGAGGTCTGGGGAGCCGCTGGGTGAAAGTGGTGAAAAATCGCCGTGTCGAGGCCGTATTCGGGTCTAACCGGGTCGTTTTTCACCACCTCAGCCACAGCCGCTCCGAAAGGAGCCAGATTTAGGAGCCTGAGGTTAGGGGCGCCAGAAGGTCGCGACGTCCTTCTTCGTGGCAATTTGGTAGTCGATGAATGCCGCAATCAGCTCGTAATCGACGGGTATATTCCACGGCAGGCGGGCAAGCATCGCCGTGCGGTCGGTCCCGCGCTCCTGCATGACATCCGCGAAATGGTCCATGGTCGCTTTCTCGGCCGATACGGCCATGTGCATCTTCGCGGCCGAAAACCCGATGATGAACGTGCCGTGATGCGTGAACATGGGCGTGCTCCACGCGATCCTAAGTTCGAGGTCCGGGTATGTGGCCTTCACCCAGTCGAGAACCTCAATCATGCGGTCGCGCTTGGCACCCTCGGGGATGGTGCTGAGGAACTCATCCAACGTCCTGATCGTCATGGAGCAAATCTAACGTCGGAAGGCGTAGAAACAGCGGATGTATACCTTTGTGAACTTATGTGACTTACGGAAATCGAACGAGTCTTGGGCCGACACCTGCTGGTGTGGGTTCCCGCGGCAGCCGGAGGGGAGCCTGTGGTGATCTCCCAAACACATGTTTCTGCTGGTACCGAGGCGCACAGGGCGTACGAGGCTCGGTAACATTTAAGTGAAGACTCGAGCATGTGCGGTGGGGTCGTTGGAGCGATGAGACACACTCCACAATGAGCGAAAAGTGCCAGCAAATGCGACTTGCATTACTGCCATCACTACGGAATTATGAGGTGTGGTTGTTTGGGCCACACGAGTAACGCTCGTTACAGATTGGCGGACAGAAGCCGCATAACGTTGCGGTAACAATCCTCTCGTCTTTCGTACCGGGCTCCCGCTCACGGCCTGATGCTCTAGGGAAACTACGAGAGGACCCCCACCAATGGTTAATGGAAAGTCGCACGAGGCTTTTTATCGCAAGCCCTTGCGTATTGGATCAGCTGCTCTGACTCTGGCTCTGGTGACCAGCATGACCCCGAGCTTCACTGCGAGCGGCCTCGACCGGGCCATGGCCGCGCAGCCGGCTCAGGCCGCGCCAGCTGCCCTGCCGACGGAAACGACGGCCGCCGAGACGGATCCGACGGCCCAGATCATCGACGCCGACATGATCGCTAGTGGTCGTGTCACCAAGGCCGCCAACCTGACCGACGCTCACGGCGTGGGCAAAGGTCTGATCTCGGGCCACGTGTACATGGCTACCCCTGGTGGTAACCCGGGTGCCACTTACGGCAACGGCAACGTCAAGCTGGACGGCATCACCGTCTACGCGCAGTTCCGTGATAAGGATGGCTCCTACTCGCCGATCTTCAGCGCGAAGACCCACACCCTGCCCGACGTTGTCGGCGGTAACGGTGGTAAGGGCACCTTCGCTTTCGGTACGGGTAAGAAGGGCATCACGTGGACCGATAAGTTGGGCCGCGAGCACACCTGGTCCGCACGTACTGACCAGAAGCACCGCATCTGGGTTGAACCATTCACCAACGAGCGTGGCAACCGTGTTCAGATGTTCCGTCAGGCCAATGGCTTCGTGCCCGGCTCCTTCAACGGCGTCGTTGAGGGCCCTCTTGGCTCCTTTGTTGCGGCTGATGGCAACATTCAGCAGATGGCGGCTTTCCTTGAGGAAGTTCCGCCGAACCACGAGACCAGCTGGATGTCAGCTAAGGGCGACAAGCTCGTTGAAGACCCCAAGGGGCCAATCGGCTCGGCTTCGACTCAGACCAGCGTTCCGAACACCATCTCGGGTCGTGTATGGCTCGAGACCGGTGGTCCGGACAAGGGCGTCATTGCCACCGGCCCGTCGAAGAACGGGATTGACGAGGCAGCTGACGGTTACACCGTCTACGCCTCGACCCTGACCAAGGACGGCGCTGCTGCAAACCAGAAGCTGCACGAGCAGTACAAGGATGACCCGGCCAAGCTGGCCGACGCCACCAAGAAGATGCTCGAGGATCACCCCGAGTACATCCTCAAGACCGTCCACGGTAAGACCGATAACGAAGGCCGCTACACCCTGCGCTTCGGAAACTACAAAAAGGGCCAGAAGCGTGAAGACATCCTGAACCCGGACCACGTGTTCGTGTGGGTTGAAAACAAGGACGGCGTGGTTCAGAACGGCTACACCGGCTTCCACACCCCGATCTTCCAACGCTTCAACGACGGTGGTAACTTCCGCGCGTCGGCCATTCCTGGCGAGAACCAGCTTCCTATCGATTTCAACGGTGTTCCGTTCCAGAATCTGAACTCGCTCTACAACGTCAACTACGCGATCATGCCGTACACCCCGGTGTCGATCACGGCGGACTACAACGCGACCGACAAGCCTGCCGCTCCGGGCACCACGGTGACCCCTGAGTTCAAGGGTGAGCTGTCTGATCTGCCGTCGAAGGTTGAGTGGCGCGACGCGAAGGGCAATGTCCTCAAGACCTGCGAACTTGACCAGTCCAAGGGCATCAAGGCTCAGGTCGCAGCATGTACCTTCGACATCCCGGAAGATGCCAAGAAGGGCGACCTCTTCAACGTGGTCCTGGTCTCCGGTGGCAACGACGTTTCTGCGTGGACCGTCCTGGTGACCAAGGACTCGGATGAGTACACCCCTGCCTACGAGGACAAGCTGGTTGTTCCTGGTGAGGAGACCAAGTCGTCCCCGACCTTCACTGACAAGGATGGTAAGGACGTCAAGGCTCCTGAGGGTTCGAAGTTCAAGATCACTGACGGCTTCACTGCTCCTGAGGGCTATGAGGTCAAGATTGATGAGAACACCGGTGAGATCACGGTGACGTTCCCGGACGGGTCGAAGCTGAACAAGGACACCGTTGAGGAGTTCGATGTTCCGGTGACGGTGACGTACCCGGATAAGACCACCGATGAGGTGAAGGCGAACTTCAAGCTGGATACCGATGGTGACGGTAAGCCTGACACCGAGGACGGCGATGACGATAACGACGGCATCCCGGACGAAGATGACAGCAACCCGAAGGTTCCGAACGCGAACGATCACTTCGAGCCTGGTTATAAGGATGGTTCGGGTAAGCCGGGTAGCGATGTCAAGATCGATGCTCCGACGTTCAAGGACAAGGACGGTAAGGACACTAAGGCTCCTGAGGGCACGAAGTTCACCCCTGGTGAGAACGCGCCTGATGGTGTGAAGATTGACGAGAACACTGGTGAGATCACCGTTAGCATCCCTGAGGGTGCTAAGCCTGGTGACAAGATCACTGTTCCGGTTGTTGTGACTTACCCGGATGGCACGAAGGACACCGTTGACGTCACCGTCACGGTTGAACAGCCTGATGCTCCTGCGCCCAAGCAGAACGAAGAGTTCGAGCCTGGTTACAAGGATGGTTCGGGTAAGCCGGGTGACGACGTCAAGGTTCCTGCTCCTGAGTTCAAGGACAAGGACGGTAACCCGACTGACGCTCCTGACGGCACCAAGTTCACCCCCGGTGACGGTGCACCTGATGGTGTGACGGTTGACGAGAAGACCGGTGAGATCACCGTTCCGGTTCCGGAGGATGCGAAGCCGGGTGGCAAGATCACTGTTCCTGTTGTGGTGACTTACCCGGATGGTTCCAAGGACACCGTTGACGTCACCGTCACGGTTGAAGAGCCTGAGGCTCCTGCTGAGAAACCGGACTGGAATGACGACAAGGGTAAGCCTGGCGACAAGGTCGAGATTCCGAACACCGGTGGCCCCGTTGAAGACGGCACCACCGTTGAGACGGAAGGCCCTGGTAAGGCTGAGATCGGTGAAGACGGCAAGATCATTGTCGACATCGACAAGGATGCCAAGCCCGGTGACAAGGTTGTTGTCATTGTGAAGGACAAGGACGGCAACGAGATCGATCGTGTAGTCGTCGAGGTTGAAGAGCCTGAGGCTCCTGCTGAGAAGCCGGACTGGAATGACGACAAGGGTAAGCCTGGCGACAAGGTCGAGATTCCGAACACCGGTGGCCCCGTTGAAGACGGCACCACCGTTGAGACGGAAGGCCCTGGTAAGGCTGAGATCGGTGAAGACGGCAAGATCATTGTCGACATCGACAAGGATGCCAAGCCCGGTGACAAGGTTGTTGTCATTGTGAAGGACAAGGACGGCAACGAGATCGATCGTGTAGTCGTCGAGGTTGAAGAGCCTGAGGCTCCTGCTGAGAAGCCGGACTGGAATGACGACAAGGGTAAGCCTGGCGACAAGGTCGAAATTCCGAACACCGGTGGTCCGGTTGAAGACGGCACCACCGTTGAAACGGAAGGCCCCGGTAAGGCTGAAATCGGTGAAGACGGCAAGATCATTGTCGACATCGACAAGGACGCTAAGCCCGGTGACAAGGTTGTTGTCATTGTCAAGGACAAGGACGGCAATGAGATTGACCGTGTAGTCGTCGAGGTTGAGAAGCCTGCAGACAAGCCGGCCGGAAAGCCGGACTGGAAGGACAACAGCGGTAAGCCTGGCGACAACGTCGTGATCCCGAACGATGGTGGCCCGGTTCCGGACGGCTCCACCGTTGAGACCGAAGGCCCCGGTAAGGCTGAAATCGACAAGGACGGCAACATCCGTGTTGATATCGACAAGGACGCTAAGCCTGGTGACAAGATCACGGTTGTTGTCAAGGACAAGGACGGCAAGGTGATCGATACGGTCACGGTGACTGTTGAGAAGCCTGAGGCTCCTGCGGAACAGCCCGCGCCCGGAGGCAACGACAACGGCACTGCTCCGAAGCCCGGCGCTTCGAATGGCAACGGCCCTGTGAAGAAGGTGCCGCTGCCCAGGACCGGTGCTGAGGTTGCAGGTGTGGCTGGTGCTGCGGCTGCACTCATCGCAGCAGGCCTCGGCCTCGTGTTCTCGCGCCGCCGCCGCACAGGCGAGGAGAACTGATCGCCTAACCGGTCATAGACCGGCATAACTAGTGAGGGTGAGATCGCATCGCGATCTCACCCTCACTAATCATTAACACGAAGAAAACCTGGTAGGCGTAGCCACCGCCGACACACGCGGCTACGCCGGAGAGCGCAGCCCAGTCAGCGCCTGAAGCTGCGCGCAGCGATCAGCAGCACCCCCTAAGACGTCGCCACGATCGAGGCCGTTGCCGGCAAGAAGATTCACCCGCGAACGCAGCTGAAGTGAAGAAAGCGTCGGACCCTCGCAGAGCGGCCCGCACCGACGCGCACCGGACTTTGGGTAAGCCCCTGCATTTTTCACGCCTGACCGGGGCCGGGGCACATGCGGTGAAGGGTCCGACGGCTGCCCATCCGATGTGGATAACGGCATTTCGTCCCGATGGCGTGGGTATACAATTAGAATTGGAATGCTTCTATAAGTGTCGCCGGTGGGTCATGAGCACCGGCGGGTCGTTAGGAAAACCGAAGACGTGAACGGTAAATTGCACGCCCGGCGTGGGGCGTCGTTTCTGGCAGCATGTATCTCTTTAGTGTTGATTCTCGCGGGAGCAATTGGTGTCCCGTCGGCAGCGATGGGGGCTCCGCAGCAAACGGAGCGGCAGGTGCTGAAGTGTTACACAGAGGGGGTTGCCCTCTTCTGCGAGCAAGATCAGCTCCAACAGCTCATCACCGAGGCAGGAACGACACCGACTCGGATCGAGATCGGCAACGGTATTGAAACGCTTCTGACGAAAACCGTGGTCATCCCCAAAGGTGCCGACATCGAACTGGTGGGCGCGGACGTGGCCCCATGGGGTGGTGGCTCCAAGATTGTCCGCGATGATGGCACATTCACGGGGAGCCTCATCCGCGTGGAAAAGGGCGGCAAACTCACGCTCTCTGCCGGTACCGGCGACGGCGAGGGGCTCGTTATCGATTCACGAGCGCAGTACGACAATGTCGTCAAAGGCGATACTTTCGCGCCTACCGTCTACGTCCGCGGCGAATTGGTGATGAACGCCGGCAGCATCGAGGGAGCCCGGAAGGTTTCCGGAACAGGCGAGGGCGCGGTCACTATTGACGGGCCGGAGGCAAAGTTCACGCTAAACGACGGCACAATCACCGACAACCAACGTAAAAACGAGCCGTCGTCAACGCAAAACGGAGCCGCAAACGTTGCGCTGAACAACGGCGCGACCATGGTGATGAACGGCGGCGAAATCTCCAAAGGGTATGCCGCGGAACGGGGGGATGCCTATAACGAGGCCGGGGGTGTCGGCGTTTTTAAGGGCTCGCACCTCGAGCTGAACGGCGGGAAGATCACCGGTAATAAAGGCTGGGCTGGCAACATCAACGTCACCAACTGGCTTTGGGATTGCCCGAAGCCTGGAGAGGATACCTCGAAGAGCCGCTCAACGCTCGTCATCAACGACGGCGAAATTTCCAATGGCTACGCTGCATTTGGCGGTGGCGGCATTAACGTTTTCGGTAATGCACAGGTCACGATGAACGGCGGCAGCATAACCGGTAACACTGCGCCGAATGGCGGTGGCGTCAACGCCATGGACCTGTACGCGTGGGGAGCGAGCGGCACCTGGGCAGAGGTTCCCGGCGACGGCATGAGCTGCAAGTTCAAGCCCGAAGAATGGAGTAAGGTCTCGCCCGGCGGGTTCACCATGAACGGTGGCTCCATCACGAAGAACAAGGCATACCGTACCGGCGGCGGGGTGAACTCGGTCTCCAACGCTGTCGAGCTGAACGCCGGTCTTATCGAGGGCAACGTTGCAGAGCAGCAGGGCGGCGGGGTGTATGTCGCCTCTGACTCGTTCAGTGCTCACTTCAAGGACACGCTTATCACCAAGAATTCCGCCATGTCCGGTAGTTACCTGGCCTATGGCGGCGGGATCTGGCTGTGCCCGACCGGTGACTTGGAAACGTACGTCACCAATGGCGTAGCGATCTTCGACAACGAAGCACCCAAGGGATCGCGTAGCTCCCACTGGGGCGACGACATCGCCCACGATTCTTACGGAAGTTCATCCGGGGCTCGCATTCAGATGGACTCGCGCATGCTCGGCGGTGGCGAAACCACGTACTACCGGGACGGCGCGAGCGCGGCGCCAGCTCGATTCGATGCCAACAATCCCGGCAAAGAGCAGGTGTTCGACGGTACCGAGAGGGATTCCGACGCAACCCACGACTACAAGACGAAGCTGAGGAACGAAGGCCTCAAGACCGTCGCCGAAACGTCAGCGAAAGATCGTGCAAAGTCGTGGGCAAGGCTCACGATTCAGAAGAACCACGCTCCGCGCGGCGCCGGTGTGGGCTCGAACGGAACGCTCGTGTTCGGCACGCCAGAAAAGACCGAGGTGAAGGTCACCAAGACCTGGAAGACTGCCGACGGTAAGGACCTTGACGCGAAGTCGACGGTTCCGGTCAAGGTGCAGCTTGTCGGTTCGGTCGACGGCAAGAAATTCGATGTCGGCAACCCGGTTGAGTTAAACGCTCAGAACGCATGGACACACACGTTCACAGATCTGCCGACCACCAAAACCGTTGACGGCAAGCAGGCCAAGATCAGCTACTCCGTTGAGGAGCTGACTGTTGAGGGCTTCACCTCTGTTGTGACGGGTGATACGGCGAGTGGTTTCACGATCACGAATACGCAGACCCCGCCTCCGACGACCGAAGTCGCGGTGAACAAGGTGTGGAAGGACGCTGAGGGTAATGCGCTTGATGCGGACTCCACGATGCCGGTGAAGGTTCAGTTGATGAAGACCGTTGACGGGAAGACAACTCCCGTCGGTGACCCTGTAGAGCTGAACGCTGGGAACAACTGGGCGCACACGTTCGCCGGTCTGCCGGTTTCTGAAAAGGTTGACGGTACCCTTCTCGATGTCACTTACTCGGTTGAAGAAGTGGCGGTTGAGGGGTTCGCATCGGACGTGACGGGGGATGCCGCGAGTGGCTTCACCGTTACGAACACACAGATCCCGCCCGTGTCGGAAGTTCCTGTCGAGAAGGTCTGGAAAGCCGCTGATGGCTCCGTCCTTGATCCGGCGTTGACGATGCCGGTGAAGGTTCAGCTAATGGAGTCGACTGGTGGGGAGAAGTCTCCGGTTGGTGACCCGGTTGAGTTGAACTCCGAGAACGGGTGGAAGCACACGTTCACTGGTTTGCCGCTGACCAAGAGCATCGATGGCAAGCAGGTTGACATCGCCTACTCGGTTGAGGAGCTGACTGTTGAGGGCTTCACCTCTGAGGTGACTGGTGATGCCACGAGTGGTTTCACGATCACGAATACGCAGACTCCGCCGACACCGCCGACGCCGCTAACGCCTCCGGCAACCCCGCCTACGCCACCAACGCTGCCGGCAACACCTCCGGTCCCTGAAAAGCCCCGTTTGCCGCTGCCCCGCACCGGCACCGAGGTGGGCGCCGCCGCAGCCCTGGCCATCGTTCTGATGGGAGTGGGCGTGGCGATTGTGAGGCGTCGCAAGCCCTGATCGCGGCTAAAGGCTTGGCCTAAAGGTGAGTGGCCCCTGGAAGTGACATGCTTCCGGGGGCCATTCGCGTGAAAGCGGATTCGCGATGTCCGCTCGAGTTCCAGCCCTGCCCGGCCCGCCGATCCGGTCAGAGCCGACGCCTCCTAGAATGAGCGCTGACTATTCATTCCTGCGAGGAGGGAAACCATGAATGCACCAAGTGTGCTGTTTGTGTGCGTGAAAAATGGCGGCAAGAGCCAAATGGCGGCAGCACTCATGCGTCACCATGCACGCGATGCGATCGAGGTGCATTCAGCGGGCACGAAGCCGGGAACGGCGCTCAATGAAGCTTCTCGCGCGAGCGTGGCGACCGTCGGAGGAAATTTTGACGGAGAATTCCCGAAGCCGATCGACCCACACATTCTGCGCGCTGCAGACCGCACCGTCATTGTGGGTGGAGACGCACACGTCGAACCGATAGAGGGGATGCGCGGCACGATCGAAAAATGGGATATTGACGAGCCCTCCTTGCGCGGAATCGAGGGGGAGGAGCGCATGGCCCTCATCCGCGACGATATTGATCGACGCGTTCGGGCTCTGCTTGCAGAACTGACCGCAAGCGCCGAGTAAGCGAAAGGAATAATTGTGCAGGATAACGCCGCACCTCGACTGTCCATCCTTGACCGCCTTTTGCCGCTTTTCATACTTGCGGCGATGGTCGTGGGAATTGCGCTAAGCGTGTGGGTGCCGCAAACCGCGGAAGTGCTCAACCACGTAAAGATTAGCGACATTTCGCTGCCGATCGCTCTCGGCCTCCTCGTCATGATGTACCCGCCTCTGGCGAAGGTGCGGTTTGAGAAGGCGCGCAAGATCGTGCGCGACAGGCGGCTCATGATCCTCTCGCTGCTTCTCAACTGGGTGGTGGGCCCACTCGTGATGTTCGCCCTCGCGTGGGTGTTCCTACCGAATGAGCCAGAGCTAAGAACCGGTCTTGTGATCGTGGGTCTCGCGCGCTGTATTGCAATGGTGCTGGTGTGGAGCGATCTTTCGTGCGCGGACCGTGAAGCTACGGCCGTGCTCGTAGCGATCAATTCCGTGTTCCAGCTCGTCATGTTCTCGGTTCTCGGCTGGTTTTACCTGCAGGTCCTGCCCGGGTGGTTGGGGCTAGATACCGCCAGTGTGCACTTCTCCTTCGCGGCGATCGCGAAAAGCGTGCTCATTTTCCTCGGCATCCCGCTCGCCCTCGGCGTGCTTTCACGCATCCTCGGTGAGCGATACAAAGGCCGGGAATGGTTCGAGCACTCCTTCCTCCCGAAGGTCTCGCCACTCGCGATGATCGGGTTGCTCTACACGATCGTGGTGCTGTTTTGCCTCCAGGGCCGGCAGATCCTGCAGCACCCCTGGAGCGTCGCAAGTGTTGCCTTGCCACTGCTCGCCTATTTCGTGCTCATGTTCGGTATCTCGCTTATTGCCGCCCGCGCATCGGGCATGAACTATGCGCAGAGTGCCTCCACGGCCTTCACAGCCGCCGGAAACAATTTCGAGCTCGCGATCGCCGTGACAATCGGAACCTTCGGCGCGACCTCTTCGCAGGCACTCGCGGGCACGATCGGTCCGATGGTGGAGATTCCCGTGCTGGTCGCGCTCGTGTACGTCATGCGCGCTGTGGGGCCCCGCCTTTTCCCGGGGGATCCGACGCTACCGCGCGTCTCGCACGGCGCTTGATCTGCGGGCCATGAGCGGCGGCGCGAGCCGGGTAGGGATTCGACCGGTCAACCAAGGTGTTGCGCAGTCGATGTCGTGGACGTGACGGTCGAAGGGCCTCACCTCAAGACTGAGGTGAGGCCCTTCGAGAAATTAGTGCCGTTAGCGTCTAAGCGGGGGCTGGTGCTGACGTATCGGCGTCGAGGGCCTTCTCCGCTTCTTCCTCACGGGCATCACGTTTGCGGTGACTGAGCCAGGTGCTGAAGCCGAGAACAGCAATCAGAAGCACGCCCCATACGAAGTTGGAGGCAAATGCTGAACCTGACCAGGAGCCAAGGACCATGTTGATACCGGTTTGGAGCTCCTGCATGGCGATCGCTCCGATGGCGATCATCCACAGACGGCCGGCGCCGCCGTAGGGGTCCATACCAGCGATCACGGCAATCAAGATGGCTTGCATGAGGTAGGAGCTTGCGAACGATACGTTCGCTGCGTTGGTTGACGCGAACATGAGAAGTCCCGCGATCGAAGCGAGCACGCCTGAGGAGGCATAGACCACGAGGATCGTGCGGTCCACGGGGATGCGGGCGAAGCGCGCAACCTTATTTGATTCACCGATCGCGTACATGTGGAAACCGAAGCGGGTTTTCAAGGTAACGAGGGTGAAACCAGCAAGCAGCAGCAGGAATATCACGAATGACATGGGCATAAGCGCCACTGTTGTTGTTGCGATAACCCCCGCGTTCCCGCTTCCGTACACGGTTGCACCCTTGGTGAGACCCGTACTGATGCCGAGGTACACGCTCATGGTGCCGAGCGTGATAGGGATCGGGTGTACGCGCAGTGTGGCGATAAGGAACCCGTTGATCGCACCTGCAGCGGCTCCGACAATGAGTGCGGCGATACCCGCGAGGACAGTCGCCAGCGTCGAGCCCATTGACGGCAGGAGGGCTTCGCCTACGAGCGCGGCAGTGATCGCAGCCGTGTTCGCTACTGCCACAACTGACAGATCAATGCCGCCAATCAGGAAGGTGATCCCGATGCAGATCGCGAGGATCCCAAGTGGCGCGATCTGTCCCATCATGCTCTGCATGTTGAGAATCGTCGGGAAGGTGTTCGGTGCCATGATGCTGAGCGACACTGCGAGTACAACGACGAGTGCGATGAGGGTCCACACTTGGGCGCGAGGCCCGAGACGAGCGTCGTTCATTCTGTCACCACCATTCCTCGCCGGCGTTCAACGCGGCGGTCGCGAATTGCCGGCACGCATACTCCGAAGAGCAAGAACGCGCCGATGAAGAGGTCCTGCCACGCCGCGGGAATTCCAACGAGCACGAGACTCGAGCCCACGACGGTGATGAGGAGGACGCCGAGCATCGTGCCGAGAACGCTGCCGCGACCTCCTGTGACTGCGGCACCACCGAGGACAACGGCGGCAAGTACCGTCATCTCCAGCCCCGTGAATGTCGAAGGGTCCGCGGCGCGGTTCATGGCGGCATAGAACAGGCCTGCCAATCCCGCGGTGGCACCCGACACGATGAACGCGGAGGTGCGAATGAGGTTGACCTTAACCCCCATGCGCTTTGCCGCTTCTTCATCGTCACCGATCGCGTAGATATAGCGGCCCCACCACAATCGGTGCAACAAGAACGCAAGCACGACCGCGAGCACGATGAGAATGAGGACACTCGCGTGGAGCGAGACCGTGCGCCCAGCACTTTGCGTGGTGAAGAGCTGGGTGCGCGCGAAATCAGACATTTGCGCGGGTAGGCTGCGGATTCGTTCGGTTCCGACGAACGCCAAAAGCCCGCCTCGGTACAGGGTGAGGGTGCCGATCGTGACGATCATCGACGGGAGCTTTAGCCAAGCCACGAGGATGCCGTTAATGAGACCGAGGAGTGCCCCGATCACAACGGCGAGTGCGACCGCCACCAGGAATGTTCCGTGAAAGTCGAGCGCTTGCAACGTCACCGTGGTGAGGTACATCGCTGACACGGCGATAGCGGAGACAGACACGTCGATGCCGCCCGTGAGCAACACCAGGAGAACTCCAAGTGCCATGATTCCAACGACAACTGCGGATCGGCCGATGCCGAAAAGGTGCGCGGCAGAGAGGAACGTGGGGTTTCCGAGAGCAAACACGATGCATGTCACGACGATGACGATGCCGAGGAGCAGTTCACGCTTGGCGAGCAGGGTTGCGAGCCACGACCTGTCTGGCGACTGCGTTGCCTGAGTTTCAGCCACAGAACTCATACCTGACTCCTTTGACCATTGATGTCGATGATGATTTCCTCGGTGAGCTCGGTGGCCTCCGCCTGCTTCACGATCTTGCCCTGCACCACGAAAGCGATTTCGTCGCACAGACTCATGAGCTCTGCAGGTTCATCGGACACGAGCAGAACGGCGGTTCCCTCATCAGCAACTGACCGGATGAGATCGTGAATGTCGGCGCGAGACCCCACATCGACACCTACGGTCGGATTATTGATGATGACGACTTTGGGCCGTGGTGCGAGAGTGCGGGCAAGCAGCACTCGCTGTTGGTTACCACCTGAGAGTGACGACGCTGGTGCGCTCACGCTCGGTGCTTTGATGCGCAAGCGTGAACGCCACTCTTTCGCACTTGCCATGATTGAGCGCGCGGAGATGAGACCGCCTTTTCCACGCACGTTGTGCAGGTTGTTGACAGTCATGTTGTCGGCGATCGACCAGTCGAGGAAGAGGCCTTCAGTGAGCCTGTCGTCAGGTACGTATTGGATCTCCTTCTTTGAGCGAAGATCCTTCGTCGGTTTGCCGTTGAGCTCAATAGTGCCTTTATCGCAGCTGATGAGGCCGGCGAGGGCGAGGCCAATCTCGATCTTTCCGCAGCCGACGAGTCCTGACAGCCCGAGGATCCTGCCGGGGTGAAGCTCGAGATTAATGTCGTTGAACTCGTGGCCAAGGCTTATGCCTCGAGCTGCCACAATCGGTTTTTCGGCGCGCTCCCATGCGCTCTCGCGGCGCTCATTGAGAACGTCGGTGCCCGTCATGAGCTTCGAAATTCGCTCCAGATCGTATTCAGCCGCGGGGCCTGTCGCGATGAGGTTGCCGTCGCGGATCACCGTAACGTCATCGGCAATCTCGACTACCTCGCGCAGCTTGTGCGAAATGAAGATGAAGCTCATGCCTTGCGCCGCGAGGTGACGCACAGTTTCGAGGAAGGAGTCGATCTCATCTTGGGTCAGAGCCGCAGTGGGCTCGTCCATGAGGATGATGCGACCGTCCGCAGAAACGGCGCGGGCAATTGCCACGAGCTGACGTTCAGCCGTGGAAAGGTCACCGAGGCGCGTGTTCGGCGAAATGGTCATCCCGAGGGTGGCCAGTGCTTTTTTCGCGCGGGCGCGGGCTTCGCGGGAGGGAACAATTCCGACGGGGGCTTTCGATCCGTCGAAGCTGATGTTCTCAGCGACGGTCATGTTCGGGAAAAGGGCGAAATCCTGGTAGATCACGCGAACGCCGTGAGCCAGAGCATCGCGCGGGGTGATGGACTCGATGGCGTTGCCTTCGAGTTCGATCGTTCCCGAATCCGGAGAGTAGGCCCCCGCGATGATTTTGGTCAGGGTCGACTTCCCGGATCCGTTTTCACCGACGAGCGCGTGCACGGTTCCCTGGCGCAGAGTGAGTGAAACGTCGTTGAGGGCTTTGACGGTTCCGAACGTTTTTGAGATGCCGCTGACGCGAACGGCAACCTCACCGTTCGCGTCAGTAGCGTGTGCGGGTTTAGTAGTCATAGTCGCCGGCGTTGTCCTTGGTCACGTTGATCCAGGCATTATCGCCGTACACGACCTTGTCTTCGATGGTGATCTTGCCGTAACCGTCGATGCCGAGGTCAGTGCCCTCTTCAACCTTTTTGTCGTCGAGGAGAAGCTTGGCGATAGCGTTCTGAGCCCACGCAGCGTGGCCCGGATCCCAGAACTGGATCACGTCGATCGCGCCACTTTCAAGAAGGTCTTTCGTGTCCTTCGGGGTGGAAGTGCCAACCACGGCGATTTTGTCCTGAAGTCCTGCCTCATCTACTGCCTGGCCCACGCCAACGACGTCAGTCGAGGCGGAACCCTGCACGCCCGCGAGGTTCGGGTGAGCCGAAAGGAGCTCTTGCATGGCCTCGTAGGCCTTTTGGGAATCGTCGCTTGTTTCGACGAAATCGCCAACCTGCTTCATCTCCGGGAAGTTCTTCTCCTGGTACTCCTTGGCGGCGTTGACCCACTCCATGTGCGTGGTAGAGGAGAGCGAGCCCACCATGATCGCGTATTCGCCCTTGTTGCCCATCTTTTCCGCGAGGAGCTTCATGAGGTTGATGCCGTAATCAGCGTTCTTGAACGCTTCAACGTCATAGTCAGCATTTTTGATGGACGGAGCTTCGTGGGTCACGACCTTAATGCCAGCGTCCATGGCCTTCTTGAGCGTTTGCTCGACAGCATCGGGCTGGAAAGGCGTCACGCAAATCGCAGCGACCTTCGAGGCGATGAGGTCTTCAAGAACCTTAACCTGTGCCGCGGCATCGGCTTCGGATGAACCCTGATAGTAGGCGTTTTCGCTCGTTTTCTTGGCGTATTCCTTGACACCTTCTTCCATGCGGTTGAACCAAGCGATACCGGTGAGTTTGGGAACTGTGACCATGGCGCCGGCGGCATTGCCACCGCCCTCACCGCCGCTTGTTCCGCCCTGGGTGGTTCCACACGCGGCGAGGGAGGGGATTGCGAGGATACCGAGCGATGCGAAAAGCATGGCGCGGCGACTTGGGGCGAATTCAGCGGTCATTGTTTTCTCCTTTGAAAATGGTGAGGAAATCGAGAGAAGGGTCAGTTGGTGTGGAGAGCTGAGGAGAGCGCTTCAAGGAAGCGCAGCGCCGCAACCTGACCAGGATCTTTGTGGCCAACGGAGCGGTCACCAACCCACGCGGCGCGGCCGCGGCGCGAGGGAAGAGCGGCGGATTTTTCGACGGTGTCGCGTGCCGCTTCAACGGCCTGGTCAACGCGCCTCTCGAGGCTTTGCCCCTCGGACGCCTCGAAGCTGTGGAGGACGGCGTCGAGTACATCGAGAACTGTCTTGTCGCCGATCTCGGCGCCTCCGCGCTCGGCTATCCGTGCGATGAGCGCCGTGAGGGCGACAACCGTCGGATCTGCTGAAGCTTCACCGTTCGCGACAGCATTTGCGGCCGCGAGTGTACCTCCGCCGAGGAGTGCCGCGAACGTCGAGGGGTTCGCGGAGGCGAAAGCGGTGCCCGTTGTGCGAAGAACCTCTTGCAAAGCCGCGTTGTCGGGAAGTGCTTTGAGGGCTTCGTTTACGGCGTTCGCGCCTGAGGACACGGTGATGCCAAGATCGCCGTCGCCGAGGGCGGCATCGAGTGCGCGAAGCTCGTCTGCGTGCGAGGGGAGCACGGCGGTCACGGCGAGCAAGAGCTCGCGCGTGGGGCCGGGGTTCTCGACCGTCGCGATTTCGCGTGCAGCGCTCGGGCGAGCGGCGGGAACGTCTTTCGCCTTCTGGCCGAGAGCTTCCGTGTTCGCCTCGCCCGCTGAGCCGGCGGCTTGCTCGAAGAAGGGAGAATCGGCGGGAGCCGAGAGAAGTTCGGATAGCTCATCGTCGAGGTGGCACAGCGAAACGGAGGCGCCGGCCATTTCGAGGCTTGTGGCGTACTCACCGATGTAGACGTGGGTGAGACGTGCGCCGCGCTCGGTGATGGTCGCGTGGAGACGGCGATAAATCACGTAGAGCTCTTCGAGCGGAGTTGCGCCGAGTCCGTTGACCAGCACGGCAAGTTCGTCCCCTTCGCCCACGGGAAGCTCGCGAAGCAGCTCCGTGGTGAAGCGGTCGGTAATTTCGTCGGCGGTTTCGAGGGGACCGCGGTGCTGGCCAGGCTCACCGTGGATGCCGATTCCAATTTCCATTTCGCCTTCGTCGAGGGTGAAGGTGGGTTCACCGGCGGCCGGTAAGATTGTGGGGGAGAGGCCGACGCCCATTGTGCGTGTACGGTCGCACGTGCGTTGGGCGATCTCGGCAACCTGGTCGAGATTGTCGCCGCGTTCGGCAGCGGCACCCGCGGTTTTGTAGGCAAAGAAGAGGCCTGCGACGCCGCGGCGGGTTTCGGCGCGCTCGGGCGGCGCGGAGAGGAGATCGTCGGTCCCGAGTACGGTGCGCGTGCGAATCCCGTCGCCTTCACACATGTCGGCCGCGAGGTCGAACGTGTATACGTCGCCGCCGTAGTTGCCGTAGAGGTAGAGCACGCCGGCGCCGTCGTCACTTGCCACGGTTGCGGCATGGATCTGCTCTGGAGAGGGCGAGGAAAAGACATTGCCGACGGCAACGCCCGAGGCGAGGCCTTGCCCGACGTAGCCGAGGAAGAGGGGGAGGTGGCCCGAGCCGCCGCCCGTGACGATGCCGACCTTGCCGCCCGTGCCCGCATCTGTGCGAACGATCGCACGGCGGTCGGGGTCGGCTGCCCGGAGCTTGTCGCCGTGAGCGAGCAGGATGCCGTCGATGACTTCATCGACGAAGTTCTCGGGTGAGTTGATGATCTTTCGCATGTCAGGCTCCTTTGCCTTGTGGTGTGGGCGCGGTTAGTGGGTGGAGTTGGCCTGGATTTCGCGCAAGCTGTGCATGAGGGAGCGTTGGTCGATCCCGAAGGTGTCGTGAATTGCGCGGTAGTGGGTGTAGATCTCGTTGTAGGCCTCGTGGGCGGTGGGGTTGGGCCGGTAAACGGTCGCGATCGCTGACTCGGCTTTGCCGGCGCTCTCCCAGGTCAGTTCACCTGCGGCGATCGCACCGTGGAGGGCGGCGCCCAGGGCGGAGGTGTTCGCGGAGGAAGACACCTCGACCGGCATTCCGATGACGTCGGCCAAGATCTGCATGAGCAGGGGGCTCTTGGCGGGGATTCCGCCGCACACGATGAAGCGGTTGATCGGAACCTCGGCCTCTTCGAATGCTTCGAGGATGATCCGTTGACCGAAGGCGGCACCTTCGAGGAGTGCGCGGTAAATGTGGTAGTCGCGCGTCTCGAGGGTGAGCCCGACGATAGCTCCGGAGAGGTTCGAGTCAATGAGCGTGGAACGGTTGCCGTTCATCCAATCGAGCACGATGAGACCAGAGCCGCCGGGTTGCAGGGCCTGGGCTTTCGACTCAAGGACCTCGAAGGTGGAGGTCGCGGAAATGGAGGCGAGATCGGCGATGTCGGCCGAGGTCATGTTGTGGGCGAACCACCCGAAGGTGTCCCCGAAGCCCGCTTGGCCCGCTTCGTACGCCCAGTGGTCGGGGAGGATGCCGTTTTTGACGACTCCCTGGATTCCGCGCGGGGTTCGGTGCTCTTTCGAAACGACGAGATTGCACACGCTCGTGCCCATGACGGCGACCATGGTTCCGGGCTGGGCGGCGCCAGCACCGAGGAAGGCGGCATGCGCATCGATGTTGCCCGCGGCGACGGTGACGTGAGTGTCGAGCCCGAGCCGCGTGGCCCACTCAGAGGTGAGAGTCCCTGCGCTTTCGCCTGGAGTGAGGAATTCGTGTCCCAGTTTGTCGAGAACGCCCGCGAAGCCGGGTTCCAGCGAATCGAGGAAATCGGGGGAGGGGTAGCCCCCTGCTTCTTCGCGATAGTTGCCCTTGAAGCCTGCGACGGACGCTCCGCGCACCTCCGTGCCCACGAGCGTCGAGACGATCCAATCCTCTTGCTCGATGATGCGTGAGGTAGCGTCGTACACCTCCCGATCCTCGCGGAGGGTTTGCAGGGCTTTCGGCAGCACCCATTCGGATGAAAGACGCCCTCCGTATTGCGGCAGGAAGAGGCCGCCTTCGGCTTCGGCGGCGCGGTTGATGTCTTCGGCGTGGCTTTGCGCGGCGTGATGCTTCCACAGCCTCGCGTAGGCCAGCGGATGCTTTTTCCAGCGCGGGGAGCGCGGGAGCGGAACGAGATCGTCGTCTGTCAGCACGATTGTGCAGGCGGTGGTGTCAACACCGAGGCCAACGATCTGTTGAGGATCCACCCCGCTTCGGTCGACAACGGCGCGCACGACCTTTTCGAGGGCGACGAGGTAATCGTCGGGATCCTGCAGTGCGGTGTTGGGGGCGAGCTTTTCCCCCGAGGCGGCGAGCGTTTCGGTCATCACGCCGTGTTCGTAGAGGTGGGTCGCGGTTTCGATCTCTGCGCGGTCGGCAAGCCGCACCAAGACTGAACGTGCGGATTCGGTTCCGAAGTCGACGCCAATCGCGTATGTGCTGCTTTCTGCCATGTCACTCCTCTTCGAGTGGGTGTATGCGAGAGCCTCGGGCGGGTGGCCCGCTACCCCAGCGTGACGTATGCTCAAATGAGCGCTCTATGCCGCTCACATGAGCACATTAGCCCTTAGTGTGATCCATGTCAATCACGGTAGAGTGCGTGGAGCAGGCCAAGCGTCTGAGGAGACCAGGACATTTGAGGAGAGAGGCACCGATGGATGCCGAGTTGCCCGAGCCGCAATTGATTGCGTCTCTCGCGCGCCGCCACTACCTCGAAGACGTCTCCAAGGTGCAGCTCGCCAAAGAGTTCGGAATCTCCCGTTTTCGCATTGCGCGGCTCCTAGCAAAGGGCCGCGAAGAAGGCATCATTCGCCTTGAGATCATCGATCCTTCCACTGATCTGCCCATGCTCTCCGAGCCCCTCGCGAGCCACCTCGGCCTTCGCTACGTGCGGGTGATCGGTTCCAACGGGACAGACACCGATGTGCGCACGCAGCTCGGATCAATGGGAGCGCAACTGCTCGGCGAACTCGTGAAACCCGGGGACAACCTGGGCCTCGGGTGGGGGCGGACGGTGGCCGAGGTCGCGAAGAACCTCCGACACCTTCCTCCCATCACCGTCATCCAGATTTCTGGCGCCCCAGCGGCCGCACATGCGTCGTCGCCAATCGACAACATCCGCGAGGCTGTTCTCAGCGCCAACGGCTACATCCATGACCTCCCGGTTCCCTTCTACGTGCGCTCGCCCGAAATGCGCCGCCAGCTCTTCGAAACCCACTCCTATGTGCGTGGGCAATTCGAACACCTTGACACGGCCCTCGTGTCGATCGGCTCATGGGAACACAAAGAAACACAGCTCTATCGCGAATTCCCGCCCTCGGTGAGGGCGCGGCTCGATCAGGTCAAGCCCGCCGGCGAACTCGCAGGCATCTGGTTTGACGAGACCGGCAGGGTCCTCGCTCCCGAAGTCACCAGAATGTGCATGACTCTCGAAACTCACCACTTGAGCCAAACCCCCCGCGTCATTGCGGTCGCCGCGGGGGTGAAGAAAGTGTCGG
>OKCK01000108.1_pt1 | contig 28374 bp, 25 predicted proteins | sample 1614961 | NCBI WGS metagenome assembly OKCK01 (sample SAMN04436984, study PRJEB24849) | human gut metagenome | biome: human gut; feature: NICU; material: stool | host: Homo sapiens | place: USA: Saint Louis, MO | collected 2010-07-31
GCCGAGCTCGCTGAACAGTTGCTGAAAGCCATCCTGGTTGTCTTTACCAAGGAAACCGCCCACGGTGACGTCAATGCCGAGGTCTTTGAGCACTTTGGCGACGTTGATACCTTTACCCGCAGCGTGCAGGCCGGTGGTCCGCACGAGGTTAACTTCGCCGCGCTCAATATCTGCGCAGTAACCTACCAGGTCATAGGCCGGGTTGAGGGTAATGGTGGCGACACGTCTGCTCATGCTGCGCCCTCCCCGAGACCGGCAGCGATCGCTTCGCCAATCGCTTTCAGCGCCTGTTCAGCATCGTCGCCCTGCGCGGTGAAACGCAGGCGATGGCCTTGTTTAACGCCCAGCGCGACCACTTTCATCAGACTACGGCCATTGGCCGGTTTGCCGCTGCCGTCGAGGTTGGTAACGGTAATATCGCTGTTAAATTGTTTGACGGTATTGACCAGCACGGTGCCAGGACGGGCATGCAGGCCGTGCTCATTACGCACCACAAACTCCGCGCTCAGTACGTCGTCCAGCGGCGCGTCGTCACTGGTCAGCAGCGCCAGCAGGGTTGCGCCATCGGCATTCAGCAAACGGTCAGCTTTCTCGCTGACAATCAAATTGCTCAAACGCTTCAGGACGCTCAGGGGTTGCTGATCGGCAACCGCTACTGTCAGCAGCATCGCGACATGCTGGCCTTCGCTTTCAAACGGGCTGGCGCTACGGCTCACCGCAATGGCGCTCGCCAGGTTGCCTTCAGCGCTGTCGTTCAACCAGATGCCATAGCCCAGGTTCAGCGGCTTATCGTTAATAACGTGGCTGACGAAATGGTTGTCAACCGCGCCCACGGCTTTAAGACGCCCCGCGTTCAGCGCCTGTAAGGTGGTTAAATCACTGGCGGCCACGTCGAGGATGACCGTGTCGTTATCCAGTTTCAGCGACGCCTGCTGTTTTTCGCCCATCAGCAGCGCACGGAGCTCTTCTGCGCTGACGGCGTTTTTCAGCTGTTCAGCCACGTCATCATCGCTTAACACATGGGTAAGCTGACGCAGTAAACCGAGGTGCTCGTCGGAGCTGGCTGCGATGCCGATAGCCACGTAAGCCGTCTGCCCTTCGCCCCATTCAATGCCCTGCGGGAACTGGAAGACTTTGACGCCGGTTTTCAGCACCTGATCGCGGGTGTCGGTGGTGCCGTGCGGGATGGCAATGCCATTGCCTAAATACGTTGAGGTTTGCAGTTCGCGGGCCAACATGCCGTTCACATAGCCGTCGGCCACATTGCCTGCTTTAACCAGCGCGTCAGCAACCTGCCGAATCGCCTCGTCTTTACTCCCGGCACGGGCACCGGGATGAATATCTTGCACAGATAACTGGAACATAAGTCTCCTCGCTCGCTGAAATTGAATCGTTTCAGCCATCATGAGAAAAAATGCGCCCTCTCAATGTGGCAAGCCAATAAGACGACGCTGAAACGTTTCACGGAGTGTGTAACTATCAGGGGTGCCAGGCAAGAAATGTTGTTAACGGGATGTCAGATTTTTGAGTTTCCGCACATTTCGGTGTTGAAAAAGTGTCCTTAGCTGAAATTTTTGTGTCGCTTCAGCCAGCCTTCAGCACTTTCTTCAGCAGTGAAACTATGGTTCAAAAAAACGGCATTTTGACTGCAAACGCTGTTTATTTTGCGCCGCTGCGCGTAAACTGCGCACCTTCATCAAATCTGAACCTTCGACATGTCAAACAACACCACCGCCCTGCCCCCACGCACGTTCGATTTCACGTCCGCGTCATTCTTAATTGTGGCCTTTTTGACCGGAATTGCTGGCGCATTGCAAACGCCGACGCTGAGCCTGTTTCTCACCACGGAAGTTCACGCTCGTCCGGCAATGGTGGGGTTCTTTTTTAGCGGTAGCGCCATTATCGGCATTATGGTGAGCCAGTTCCTGGCAGGCCGTTCTGACAAGAAAGGCGATCGTAAGACGTTGATTTTCGCCTGTTGTCTGCTGGGTGCACTGGCGAGCCTGTTGTTTGCCTGGAACCGTAACTATTTCATTCTGCTGTTTATCGGCGTTTTTTTAAGCAGCTTTGGTTCGACAGCGAACCCGCAGATGTTTGCGCTTGCCCGCGAGCATGCGGATAAAACGGGACGTGAAGCGGTGATGTTCAGTTCAATCCTGCGCGCCCAGGTGTCACTGGCGTGGGTAATTGGGCCGCCCATCGCTTACGCGCTGGCCATGGGATTTGGTTTTGACGTGATGTACATGAGCGCGGCGTTCGCCTATGTGTTGTGCGCCGCCATTGTCTGGTTCCTGCTGCCTTCCATGCGTAAAGTCCCGGTGCCGGTCAGCGCGAAGCTTGAAGCACCGCGCACCAATCGTCGCGATGCGCTGCTGCTTTTCACCGCCTGCACCCTTATGTGGGGCACAAACAGCCTCTATATCATCAATATGCCGCTCTACATCATCAACGAATTGCGCCTGTCGGAAAAGCTGGCGGGTGTGATGATGGGAACGGCGGCAGGGCTGGAAATTCCCACCATGTTGATTGCCGGTTACTACGCCAGACGCTGCGGGAAGCGCTTTCTGATGCGCGTTGCGACCGTCGCCGGGCTGCTGTTTTACATCGGTATGCTCTGCTTCCACCATCCTGTGGTGCTGCTGGGCTTGCAGCTGCTGAACGCCGTGTTTATCGGCATTCTTGCCGGGATCGGCATGCTCTATTTTCAGGATTTAATGCCAGGTCAGGCCGGTTCCGCCACCACGCTTTACACCAATACGACTCGCGTGGGTTGGATTATCGCCGGTTCGATGGCGGGCGTGATTGCGGAGATCTGGAATTACCACAGTGTGTTTTACGTGGGGCTGGCGATGATCGTGCTCACGCTGTGGTGTCTGTTACGGATTAAAGACGTGTAGCGCTTTGCATCGCTGAAAGGATAACAGGCTGCTGAGAGTGCCTCACCAGCCTGTACGTCAATTACAAATTACGCGCGATTTCAAATGCATCCCAAATTGCATACATGATGTTATTCACCCGTTTTGCGTCGCCCAGTAAATAACTTTCTACAGCGTCCGCTTTTATCTCGTTCCACAGACGGTTTTCGCTGCGATAACCCACGGCGTACACCACGGTATCCACATTCACGTCGCGCTCGCCTTCCGGGCCGACGATCCTGATCCCACGGGGAGTTATCTCGGTGACCCGCGTCTCACGGTGGATTTCAACATATTCATAATGAAGCAAGTCGGTGAGCATATCCGCATTCATAACAGGCATGCCGCCACCCAGTATCTTGTCACTGGCTTCAATCAATATGACCGTTCGGCCCAACCGTTTCAGCCACAGACCCAGCTCAGCACCCACTAACCCTGCGCCGACAATGGCCACCCGCGGGCCAGCCAGTTCAGTTTGCATCAGCACCTCGCTGGCACAGTAGGTGGGAATACTGCCGTGCCCTTTTATCGGTGGGATCACCGGCGTCGATCCGGTGGCGATAATCACGGCGTCTGGCTGAATGGCGCAGATGTCCTCACGGGTAATTTCGTGATTGAGGGTAATCTGGACGTCGGTTTCACCCAGCGCATGCTGATACCACTTCAGCAAATCACGATCGTCCGATTTAAAAGGCGGCATGCCACCTGGGATCACCACGCCGCCAAGCGCGCCGCTTTTTTCATACAGGCTGACGCGATGCCCGCGAATGGCCGCTACCCGGGCCGCTTCCATCCCTGCCACCCCGCCACCGACCACCACCACCTGCTTTTTATTCAGAGCTGGCGAGAGGGCAAAAGCCGCTTCGCGGCCACATGCCGGGTTTACCGCGCAGCTTAACCGGCCGCCTCGGGCAAAACGGCCCATGCACCCTTCGTGGCAGGATAAGCAAGGGCGAATAGCCGCCGTTTGGTTAAGGCGGACTTTATTGGGCAGATCGGGATCGGCTAACAGTGGCCGACCCAGACCAACCAGATCGCAATCTCCGTTCAAAAGCGCCTGGCGTGCCAGTTGGTCGTCATCCATCCGGCCAGCGACAATCACCGGCACATCCACGGCTTGTTTAACCTGCCGGGAAAATTCCAGGTAGATACCCTTTTTGCCGAAATACATAGGTGGATGATTCCAGTACCACGAATCGTAAGTACCGGCATCCACATCCAGTGCGTCATAGCCTGCCGCCACCAGGATTTTTGCCGCGGCAAGCCCCTCAGCCACATCACGCCCTTTTTCCTCAAACACTTCCCCAGGCACGGCGCCCTGACGGTGATCCTTGATAAAACTCTTCAGACTGAAACGCAGCGCCACCGGGAAGTCGTCTCCACAGGCCGCTTTAATGGCTTTCACAATTTCGACGGGAAACTTCAGGCGCGCCTCCAGACTGCCGCCGAACTCATCCTGGCGATTGTTATAGAAAGCGAGCGTGAATTGATCCAGTAAATACCCCTCATGCACCGCATGGATTTCGACACCATCAAAGCCGCTTTTTTGCGCAATTTTCGCGCTCTGCACAAAGCCCTCGATAAACTGATAAATCTCACTGCGCGTTAAGGCACGATGTTCAATTTCAGGCTGCCAGCGGTTTGCAATGGGAGAGGGGGCGACGGGTTTGGTGGCGACTGTCGATTTGCCTGAATAACCGAAGCCCGCGGTAAGTTGCAGAAAGATTTTGCTGCCCCACGCATGGACGCGCTCGGTCAGCTCAATCGCACTGTATAAAAATGCGTTGGGATTAAGGGTCGGAAGCGGCATATGACACGGCGTAATGCCTTCGATATGCGGGGCGACATCGCACAGTCCGGTAATGATAAGCCCCACGCCACCCCGGGCGCGCGCTGCAAAATAATCTACCGCGCTCTGGCTGAATGCGCCCTGTGCATCGGCATGACCCACATTACCCATAGGGGCCATCACATAGCGGTTTTTGATTTCGACATTTCTGATACTGATGGGCTGAAAAAGGATATCGGTTGCAATCATTAGTTAGCGTCCTATTAATTGGAAAACCAACTATTTATATACACCGATGAAAAGCAGGGTTATGACATTAAATGCGCATACCGTCCCGCTTTGCCGGGCGGGAGAGCGCTTAGCGCGAAAAAGCGAGCCCAGCCGTTAGCGCAGGCCGTTACGGGGCCGTATCCGTTTCAAGCTGGATCAAATACACCATGGCGGCGTCCCGACTGGTTAAACACATCTCCCGGCTGGGTTGTAAACCTGCGCACACGGCAGGACGCAGCGGCGAGGTAAATATCTGACACAGGTTATTATCTGAAAGCTGAATACAACGCGTATTCGCAGGCTTGCCATGCGGCATGCCGGGTATAGGGGTGGAAATTGAGGGCGCAATACAACACGCGCCGCAGTCGGGACGGCATTCCATTCGATGATCCGGCAAAGGGGGCGAACGGCGACTTTAACAGGCGATAGCCGACGGAACTACGACTTTTACGTTAAATGCCCATTACGTTCGAATTCCACTTGCCACAATGGCAAGCCGCGAGTAGTTTGGCGCGATATTTTACAGCCCTATTGACAGGATTACTCCGATGCCAAGAGCAAACGAAACAAAGAAAGGTATGGTTCTCAATTACAACGGCAAGTTGCTGTTGGTAAAAGACATTGATATTCAGGCGCCTAGCGCGCGCGGCGCAGCGACGCTGTACAAAATGCGTTTCTCGGATGTGCGTACCGGCCTGAAAGTGGAAGAACGCTTTAAAGGCGACGATATTGTCGATACCGTGACCCTGACGCGCCGCTTCGTGAATTTTTCTTACGTTGACGGTAATGAGTACGTCTTCATGGACGCCGAAGACTACACGCCGTTTATCTTCAATAAAGAGCAGATTGAAGACGAACTGCTGTTTATTCCTGAAGGCGGTATGCCGGATATGCAGGTGCTGACCTGGGACGAACAGCTGCTGGCGCTGGAACTGCCGCAGACGGTGGATCTGGAAATCGTTGAAACCTCGCCGGGCATTAAAGGCGCCTCTGCCAGCGCCCGTACCAAACCTGCGACGCTGTCTACTGGCCTCGTTATTCAGGTGCCGGAATACCTGAGCACTGGTGATAAAATCCGCATTCATATTCCGGAGCGCCGCTACATGGGTCGCGCCGATTAATATCACGGACAGGGGCAGCGCTGCCCCTGTTTGTTATCGCCTGGTTATTTATCCGCGCCGTTATTGCCTCTCTCCCCGCCACTTTACAAAGTTGTCATACCAATTACACCTAAGCTGTCAGACTGTTTTTATCTGCGCTCCGCTAATTTCGCCATAATGCATGATCACCTTCACACTCTTCAGATTCTCGCGGCTTACCAATTCACATTGCTGTCGTATAACTTTACACTGCATATGTTAATTAATGGTTAATCAGGTAAAGCCGACAATGAAAAACCTCGCCACCGCTTCTCTTCCTCCCGACGTGCAAACGCCGGAATATGACCGCAGCGCATTAAAAAGCCGTATCGTGCATCTGGGTTTTGGCGCGTTTCATCGTGCGCACCAGGCATTATTAACGGACCGGGTGTTGCGCAGGAACGGCGGCGACTGGGGCATTTGTGAAATCAGCCTGTTCAGCGGCGATAAGTTGATGAGCGCGCTACGCGAGCAGGATCATCTTTTCACGGTGCTGGAAAAAGGCGCGCAGGGTAACACGGCGATTGTGGTGGGTGCCGTCAATGAATGCCTGAATGCTAAGCTGGACGGCCTTGAAGCCATTATTGAAAAATTCTGCGAACCGCAGGTGGCGATTGCCTCACTCACCATTACTGAGAAAGGTTACTGCATCGATCCGGCCAGCGGCCAGCTTGACGCAGCCAACGAACGCATTATTCACGATCTTGCCCATCCTCACGCCCCGCACTCAGCGCCGGGCCTGTTAGTGGAGGCGCTGGCGCGTCGCCAGGCGCGCGGGCTCGCTCCCTTTACCGTACTGTCCTGCGATAACATCCCTGAAAATGGCCGCGTGGTGCGCCAGGCGGTACTCGGTATGGCAGAAAAGCGTTCACCGGAACTGGCGCACTGGATTGCCGAACATGTTTCGTTCCCGGCCACCATGGTCGACAGGATTGTGCCCGCCGCGACGCCGGAATCCTTACAGGAAGTCAGCACCCTTCTCGGCGTGGACGATCCGTGCGCCATCAGCGCTGAGCCGTTTATTCAGTGGGTAGTCGAAGATCATTTTGTTGCGGGCCGTCCCGAGTGGGAAGCGGTCGGTGTCCAGATGGTTGACGACGTTCTGCCCTGGGAGCAGATGAAACTGCGCATGCTTAACGGCAGCCACTCCTTCCTGGCCTGGCTGGGCTATCTGGCGGGATATAAGCACATTGCCGACTGTATGGCTGACGAGAATTTTAAAACCGCAGCCCGCCGGTTGATGCTTAATGAACAGGCGCCCACTCTGCGTATTACCGGCGTGGATCTCAGCGCCTACGCCGACAGCCTGATCGAACGCTTCAGCAATCCGGCGCTGAAGCACCAGACCTGGCAAATTGCGATGGATGGCAGCCAGAAATTGCCTCAGCGTATGCTGGACAGTATTCGCTGGCATCTGGCGAACGGCGGTGACTGGTCGTTACTGGCGCTGGGCGTGGCGGGCTGGATGCGCTACGTCAGCGGTGTTGATGACAGCGGCGCGTCCATTGACGTACGCGACCCGCTGGTGGAAAAAATCCGCGCTCAGGTGGAAAGCAGCACAGAGGAAACCCGCGTGGAGGCGTTGTTGAGCCTGAAAGAAATTTTTGGCCAGGATCTGCCTGCTAACCCGGTATTTATCCATACCCTGAAAGCGGCATGGCAAAACCTGTGCCGAACCGGCTCGCGTGATGCCGTCGCACGCCTGGCACGTCGTTAATCTGCCTTGATTAAGGGGAGCAATGACGCTCCCCTCTTCTCTTTGCCGTCATTTTTAGCCAGGATTACTGGCTACACTATGTTATCGCCTTTTTGCGATATTGATTCGGCAGGAGCCCCCCGTGACTAAAACCAACCTGATTACCGGCTTTTTAGGCAGCGGTAAAACCACCACGATCCTACATCTGTTAGCCAATAAAGATCCCGCCGAGAAATGGGCAGTACTGGTGAATGAGTTTGGCGAAGTCGGCATTGACGGCGCACTGCTCGCCGATACCGGCGCACTGCTTAAAGAGATCCCCGGTGGCTGCATGTGCTGCGTCAATGGCCTGCCGATGCAGGTCGGACTGAATACCCTGCTGCGCCAGGGCAAGCCGGACCGTCTGCTGATTGAGCCGACCGGCCTGGGCCACCCCAAACAGATACTCGATATGTTAACCGCGCCGGTTTATGAGCCGTGGATTGATTTGCGCGCCACGCTGTGCCTGCTGGACGCCCGCCAGTTGCTGGATGAGCAATACCTGAATAACGATAACTTTCGCGATCAACTGGCCGCCGCCGACATTATTATCGCTAATAAACAGGACCGGGCAGACGACGCTGCAGTAAAGGCATTACAGCAGTGGCAGGAAAACATGGGCGATGAGCGCCAACTGATTACCGCGACTCAGGGCCAAATCGATGTGGCCTTGCTGGACGCCCCGCGCCGCAATACCCGTGAGCTTCCTTCCAGCCCGGACCATGTCCACGCGCATCCGTCGTCACGCGGACTGGCGGCGCTGAATTTAGCCAGCCATCAACGCTGGCGGCGCAGCCTTAATCAGGGTCAGGGCTATCACGCCTGCGGCTGGATTTTTGATAGCGAAACCGTGTTCGATACCATCGGCCTGCTCGAATGGGCGCGCCTCGCGCCGGTCGACCGAGTGAAGGGCGTGATGCGTATTCCGGAAGGTCTGGTGCGTATCAATCGCCAGGGAATGGACTTTCATATCGAGACGCAAAATGTGGCACCGCCGGACAGCCGCATTGAGCTTATTCATAACGATCAACCCGACTGGAATGCGCTGCAATCAAGTTTGTTGAAGATTCGTTTAAGTTAGTCCGTCTACCGTTGCCTGCGTGTAAAATTAGAGTGTGATAACGATCATGAAAACGCGCCTCCCTCTTATTGTGTTGATGAATCTTGCCGGGCTGGCTTTATTCTTTTCCTGGCTGCTGCTTCCCGGCCACGGGTTTTGGTTTCCGGTGGACGCCGGTGTATTCCGCTTCTTCAATAACCTGTTAACGGAGAATCGGGCCTTTTTATGGCTGGTCGCGATCACCAATAACCGCGCTTTCGATGGCTGCTCGCTGCTGGCGATGGGTCTGCTGATGCTCTCTTACTGGGTAAAAGAAACGCCTTATGGCCGCCGCCAGATTATCATCATGGGCGTTGTCATGCTGCTGACCGCAGTCGTGTTGAATCAGCTGGGACAAATGATTCCGGTGCAGCGCCATAGCCCGACGCTTTTCTTCACCGATATTAACCGGGTCAGTGATTTACTGAATGTCCCCACGAAAGATGCGTCTAAAGACAGCTTCCCTGGCGATCACGGCATGATGCTGATGATATTTTGCGGATTCATGCTGCGCTATTTTGGAGTGCGGGCTTTTGCGATTTCCCTGATTATTTTTGTGGTTTTTTCATTGCCGAGAATGATGATTGGCGCTCACTGGTTTACTGATATTTTCGTGGGATCCTTATCCGTAATTTTAGTAGGGCTTCCCTGGGTATTAATGACACCGCTAAGCGATATAATTATCACGCGACTGAACCACTATTTACCTGGAAAGAATAAATCTCTCCATAAACACAACTAAATTGTTCATAAATTAAACCGCCAGACAGGATAAAAACGTCTGGCGGTTTTTTTTACATTAAAAAATTTAGCTTAAATAACAAACAAAATATTTGTCATGTAAATGAAACACTTGCCTATTATCGCAACGAAAATGTTAAAACAATGTTGAAATATAAATTTTGTTTTTTAACATCACATTTTCTTATAAAAAATCGGATAAAAGCGCTCGCCATGCGAGTATCGATCGGGTAATCTCGGACTCGCTTTGTTGGCAAACGGTTAAATAGTGGCTAATGAGTAATCTTAGTGTGCGTTGTCCCACATTTTTGCACATCCAGAATTGTCTCATCACGCCTTGCTAATTAGTCTCGTCACGTTTGGCATTTTTTATAACGATATTTGTCGTTAAGGACTTCAAGGGAAAATAAACAACATGGTCAAATCTCAGCCGATTGTGAGATATTTCTTGCGGGTAATCCCTGCGATTGCAGTAGCGGTACTGCTTTCCGCTTGTAGCTCCACCCATACCGCGAAGAATGCGCATTCTGAGACGCATGCAGTAGGCAGTAACGACAGTTTTTTACTGCAAGCCTCTCAGGATGAATTTGAACAAATGGTCCGTAACGTCGATATCAAATCGCGTTTAATGGAACAATACGCAAGCTGGAAAGGCGTTCGCTATCGCCTCGGCGGCAGCACCCGTAGCGGCATTGATTGCTCCGGTTTCGTGCAGCGCACTTTCCGCGAACAATTTGGTTTAGAGTTGCCGCGTTCGACTTACGAACAGCAAGAGATGGGTAAACACGTTTCCCGTACTGGCTTGCGAACCGGTGATTTGGTTCTGTTCCGTGCAGGTTCAACCGGACGCCATGTCGGTATTTATATCGGCAATAATCAGTTCGTTCATGCTTCCACCAGCAGTGGCGTTGTCATTTCCAGCATGGATGAGCCTTACTGGAATAAGCGTTACAACGAAGCACGGCGCGTACTGAGCCGCACTTAATCTGTTGTCAGCTTCCCTTGACTGTCAATAAGATGCTGTTTGACATTAACGCTGCTTCGGCAGCGTTTTTGTTTGCTGTAATCTGAGTGATTACAGCTGTCTGCAACTACGTTATATTCTTCTACAACCCCACCCATCGCCCCTGCCCAGAAGGTTCCCCGGGATGAGAGCAGCTCATATCTTCGAGCGATATCTGGCGACGCCGCGCAAAATCATCCTCATCAGCATTATGGTCGGTTTGCTGCTGGCAATCTGCGCCTCCGTCATTAACGCACTGTGGCTGCACCATAAGCGTGAACAGGCTTACGATATTCTTACCCACAGTATCCGGGAGTATGTGCATGGCTACTTCCACGATCTCGAGGGTGTGGTCACGACGCTGCAGCCTCTGACGGTTTCCGGCTGTAATCAGGTCTCATCAGATCTTACCTCGCAAGCGGCATTTAACACTAACGTCCGGGCCTTTGTACTGGTGGATAACGGCACGGCCTACTGCTCGTCGGCAACGGGCGCAATGTCAATGCCGGTATCGATACTGGCGCCGGGAATCGATATCAAAAAATCTGTCGATATGGCTATTCTGCCCGGCACAACCATGGTGCCCGGTAAGCCCACTATTGTGATTTGGTTTCAAAACCCAGCCCATCCGCAGCGGGGGATCGTTACCACGCTGAATGTCAATTTAACGCCATATTTGCTGTTCACCGCCCGCCATCGCGATGCGCCGAGCATGGCGATGGTCGTGGGCGACAAAGCCATCACCACCCGTACGGCAGGCGTCCACACGCTTTCCCCTCTCTCCGCGCCGCCACTGCGTATTGTGAAGATCGCGGAGTATCCGATTCAGCTCTATGTGTACGGGAAAACCTGGTCCGGCGAAGACGTTCTGTTGTCAGTACTGGCTGGAACGCTATTCGGCCTCGGTGGCGGCGTGGTGTGCGGTTATATCCTGTATAACCGTCAGCGTTCCGGTAAAGAAATCATGCAGGGAATGCGCCGTAACCAGTTTTATATTGTCTGGCAGCCGGTCGTGGAATCCGAGGGATTAACGATGACGGGCGTGGAAGTTTTGATGCGCTGGGAACACCCCGACGCCGGGACTATCCCTCCTGACGCCTTTATCAGCTTCGCTGAGGCGCAACAGCTTATTGTTCCACTGACGCGCCATCTGTTTACGTTAATCGCTAAAGAGGTGCCGTTACTGAAGGATGTGCTGCCGCCGGGCGGCAAAATTGGCATCAATATCGCGCCCGGGCATCTGCATTCACCGGAATTCAAGGAGGATATCCGTCAGTTTGCCGCTTCACTGCCCTCAAACGATTTTCAGATTGTGTTTGAAATTACCGAGCGCGATATGATCGAAGAACAACAGGCTGCCTCGCTCTTTGAATGGTTACACCAGCAGGGTTTTGAAATCGCTGTGGATGATTTCGGTACCGGTCATAGCGCGTTGATTTATCTGGAACGGTTCACGATGGATTATCTGAAAATCGATCGGGGTTTCGTCAATGCCATTGGAACGGAAACCGTTACCTCCCCTGTGCTGGACGCGGTGATCACCCTCGCCCGCCGGTTGAATATGATGACCGTGGCGGAAGGGGTGGAAACATGTGAGCAGGCGAAATGGCTGAAGGAGCGCGGCGTCAACTACTTACAGGGGTTTTACTTTTCACGCCCGATGCGTGTGGCGCAGCTTATCGAATGGCAGCGAAACCGGTCAGAAAGATAAGCATGCGCGGGCGGAATGCGGGACATTTATTTCACAATCCTGCTCCCCTCACTTATTATTCACAGACAACAGCTTAGCCCCTGGTGATGATTAACCTGGCGTATCGCCTGGATAATGAGACCCACAACCGGATCACGCCATCGAATGTTCGCGCGCGCACTGATTTTGCTGCTTAGTCTGATAAGCACCGTGGGATACACGCAAAATATCAAAGAGAGTTATTCCCTGGCGGTATTGGGGGAACCTAAATATGCCGTGGATTTTACCCACTTTGATTATGTCGACCCTGCCGCGCCCAAGGGTGGAAGCATCACCCTTTCCAACATCGGCACCTTTGATAACTTCAACCGCTACGCCCTGCGGGGTAACCCTGCCGTGCGCACGGAGAGTCTCTACGACGCCCTGTTTACCACTTCTGACGATGAGCCTGCCAGTTATTACCCGTTAATTGCCGAACGGATGCGGTATCCCGATAACTACGCCTGGGCGGAAGTGGAAATTAATCCGAATGCGCGTTTCCACGATGGCAGCCCGATTACCGCCGAAGATGTTGCCTTCACCTTTTCAAAATTTATGACCGAAGGCGTGCCGCAGTTTCGTCTCTATTATAAAGGCACCACGGTAAAGGCTATCGCGCCGCTGACGGTCCGTATTGAGCTGGGCGCACCGGGCAAAGAAAACTTACTGGGACTGCTGTCGTTGCCGGTCATGCCGAAAGCGTACTGGAAAGATCATAAACTCAGCGATCCGCTGTCCCGCCCGCCGCTCGCCAGCGGGCCGTACAAAATTACCGCCTGGAAAATGGGCCAGTATGTGGTCTATTCACGCGTTAAGGATTACTGGGCCGCTAACCTGCCGGTTAACCGCGGGCGCTGGAACTTCGATTCCATCCGCTACGATTACTACCTTGACGATAACGTGGCATTTGAGGCTTTCAAGGCCGGTGCGTTTGATTTCCGTGCCGAAGTCAGCGCCAAAAACTGGGCCACCCGCTACACCGGAAAAAACTTCGACAGTAAGTTCATCATCAAGGACGAGCAAAAAAGCGAAGCCGCGAAAGACACCCGCTGGCTGGCGTTTAATATCCAGCGTCCGCAGTTTACCGACCGCCGGGTACGCGAGGCGATCACCCTGGCGTTTGATTTTGAATGGATGAATAAGGCGTTGTTTTATCACGCTTACAGCCGTCCGAATAGCTACTTCCAGAATACCGAATACGCGGCGCGCGATTATCCCAAAGCCGATGAGCTGGTGCTGCTGGCACCGATGAAAGCCGAACTTCCCCCGGAGGTGTTCACCACTATTTATCAGCCGCCGGTATCAAAAGGCGATGGTTTCGATCGCGAAAACCTGCTCAAGGCAATGGCATTGCTGAAAGAAGCGGGATGGGTGTTGAAAGACCAGAAGCTGGTGAATGTGAAAACCGGTCAGCCGTTCAGCTTCGAGCTGCTGCTCTCCTCAGGTGGTAATAATCAGTGGGTGCTTCCGTTTCAGCATAACCTTGAACGCCTGGGCATCACCATGAACATCCGTCAGGTCGACAATTCGCAGATAACCAACCGCCTGCGAACCCGGGATTACGACATGATGCCGACGCTGTGGCGTGCGATGCCCTGGCCGGGCACCGATTTACAGATTTCCTGGGCGTCGCAATATATCGATTCCAGCTATAACGCGCCGGGGGTAAAAAGCCCGGTGGTGGATAACCTTATCAACCAGATCATGGCGCATCAGGGCGATAAAGAAAAATTGTTGCCGCTGGGCCGCGCCCTTGACCGGGTGCTCACATGGAATTTCTACATGTTGCCGATGTGGTACATTCCGGCTGACCGTTTCGCCTACTGGGATAAATTTTCGCATCCGGCCATTGCGCCACTTTATTCACTGGGTTTCGACACCTGGTGGTATGACGTTAACCGTGCGGCAAAACTGCCCGCTGGTCGGCGCTAAGGGATCGCTATGGGTGCTTATTTAATTCGGCGACTGCTGCTGATCATCCCCACGCTGTGGGCCATCATTACGATCAATTTTTTTATCGTCCAGATTGCCCCGGGCGGGCCGGTGGATCAGGCCATTTCCGCTATCCAGTTTGGCCGCGACGGCGGTATTCCGGGTGTGAGCGCGGAGGGCAGCGGCCTGAGCCATGCCCAGCCCGGCGTACGCAACCCTGGCGACAGCCAGTATCGCGGCGCACGCGGGCTGGACCCGGAGGTCATTGAAGAGATAACGAAGCGCTACGGCTTTGATAAGCCGCTGCATGAACGTTACTTCACCATGCTCAAAGACTATGTGCGTTTTGATTTCGGCAACAGCCTGTTCCGCAGCGCGTCGGTACTGGAATTGATCCGCGACAGCCTGCCGGTATCCATTACGCTGGGGTTGTGGAGTACGCTGATTATCTATCTGGTCTCTATCCCGCTGGGCATTCGTAAAGCGGTGCGTAATGGCAGCGCATTCGACGTCTGGAGTAGCGCGCTGATCATTGTCGGCTACGCCATCCCGGCGTTTCTGTTCGCCATTCTGCTGATTGTGCTGTTCGCAGGCGGCACCTGGTTCGATATCTTCCCGTTACGCGGGCTGGTTTCAGCAAATTTCGACAGCCTGCCCTGGTATAAACAGATTACCGATTATCTCTGGCACATCACGCTGCCGGTGCTGGCGACGGTGATCGGCGGGTTCGCCACTCTTACGATGCTGACGAAAAACTCCTTTCTGGATGAGATCCGCAAACAATATGTAGTCACCGCCCGTGCAAAGGGCCTTAGCGAAAAACAGGTTCTGCACGGCCACGTATTCCGCAATGCCATGCTGCTGGTGATCGCCGGGTTTCCGGCGGCGTTTATCAGCATGTTCTTTACCGGTTCGCTGCTGATCGAAGTGATGTTTTCACTCAACGGACTGGGGCTGCTGGGCTACGAAGCCACTGTATCGCGGGATTATCCGGTGATGTTCGGCACGCTTTATATCTTCACCCTGATCGGCCTGTTGCTGAATATCCTTAGCGATATTGCTTATACCCTGGTCGACCCACGTATCGATTTTGAGGGACGCGGATGAGTCGCTTAAGCCCCGTTTATCAGGCTCGCTGGGCGAGATTCCGCCGCAATCGCCGTGGTTTCTGGTCCTTATGGATTTTTGTTGTCATCTTTGTGCTCAGCATGGCGTCTGAACTGATCGCCAACGATCGGCCGCTGATGGTGAATTATCAGGACCGCTGGTATTTCCCGGTGATAGCGAATTACAGCGAAAGCGAGTTTGGCGGCCCGCTTGCCACCCGCGCTAACTATCAGGACCCGTGGTTGCAGACGCGGATTGAACAAAACGGCTGGATCCTCTGGGCGCCGATTCGCTTTGGGGCTAATTCAATCAACTACGCCACCGATCGGCCCTTCCCCTCTCCTCCTTCAGCGCAAAACTGGCTGGGTACGGATGCCAACGGTGGCGACGTGCTGGCGCGCATTCTCTATGGCACCCGCATTTCCATTTTGTTTGGCCTGATGCTCACGCTGTGTTCCAGCGTCATTGGCGTCGCGGCCGGCGCGATACAGGGCTATTACGGCGGCAGGGTCGATCTGTGGGGTCAGCGGTTTATTGAAGTCTGGTCGGGCATGCCGACTCTGTTTTTGATCATCCTGCTTTCAAGCGTGGTGCAGCCAAATTTCTGGTGGCTGCTGGCAATTACCGTGATATTCGGCTGGATGAGTCTGGTGGGCGTGGTGCGGGCGGAATTCCTGCGAACCCGCAACTTTGACTATATTCGCGCAGCCCAGGCGCTTGGCGTGAGCGATCGCGCCATCATGTGGCGTCATATGCTGCCGAACGCCATGGTCGCAACGCTGACCTTTTTGCCGTTTATCCTGTGCGGCTCCATCACCACGCTCACCTCGCTGGATTTTCTCGGCTTTGGTCTGCCGCTGGGGTCGCCTTCGCTCGGCGAACTGCTGTTACAGGGTAAAAACAATCTTCAGGCGCCGTGGCTTGGCATTACCGCCTTTTTCTCCCTGGCGATACTGTTGTCCCTGCTCATTTTTATCGGCGAAGCGGTACGCGACGCCTTCGACCCCAGTAAGGTAGCGTAAGATGACGGCTCCTCTGCTTTCCATTGATGGACTCTCTGTCGCGTTTCGCCAGAACGATGTTGAACGACGGGTGGTGGATGATTTCTCGCTGCGCATTGATGCGGGGGAAACTGTGGCACTGGTGGGGGAATCCGGTTCAGGAAAAAGCGTCACGGCGCTGTCGGTTTTACGGTTGCTGCCAACGCCGCCCGTGGTGTATCCCCAGGGCGATATCCGCTTCGAAGGCCAGTCGCTGCTTCATGCCAGTGAGTCACAGTTGCGCGGCGTACGCGGCAACAAAATCGCCATGATCTTTCAGGAGCCGATGGTCTCGCTCAATCCGCTGCACAACATCGAAAAACAGCTGTATGAAGTACTTTCGGTTCATCGCGGCATGCGCAGAGAGCCGGCACGGGCAGAGATTATCACCTGTCTGGATCGGGTCGGCATCCGCAAGCCCGCCAGCCGTCTGAATGACTATCCGCACCAGCTTTCCGGCGGCGAACGCCAGCGCGTGATGATCGCCATGGCGCTGTTGACCCGTCCACAATTACTGATTGCCGATGAGCCCACTACGGCGCTCGATGTCACCGTGCAGGCGCAAATTCTGCAACTGCTGGATGAGCTGAAGCGGGAGCTGAATATGGGCCTGCTGTTTATCACTCATAACCTGACTATCGTGAAAAGGCTTGCAGACAACGTGGCGGTCATGCAAAACGGCAAATGCGTTGAGCAAAACACCACGCACCAGTTGTTCAGCCAGCCGCGCCATCCGTACACCCAAAAGCTGCTGGCGTCGGAACCGGGAGGCGATCCGGTGGCCTTACCTGAGGCCAGCCCGGTACTGTTGCAGGTAAAAGACTTACAGGTGGCTTTTCCGATCCGCCGCGGGCTGTTGCGCCGCGCCGTAGGGCATCACTACGCGTTACGTAATTTGAGTTTTTCATTACGGGCGGGGGAGAGTCTGGGGCTGGTCGGCGAATCCGGGTCCGGCAAAAGCACCACCGGGCTGGCCCTGCTGCGTCTCATCCCTTCTCAGGGCGAAATCCTGTTCGACGGGCAGCCGCTGCATCTGTGGAACCGTAAAAAAATGCTGCCGGTGCGCCATCGTATACAGGTGGTGTTTCAGGACCCGAACTCATCATTGAATCCGCGGCTCAACGTGCTGCAGATCATTGAAGAAGGATTACGGGTCCATCATCCGCAGTTAACCCGTCAGCAGCGGGAAGCGCAGGTTATCGACGTGATGCGGGAAGTGGGGCTTGATCCGGACACGCGCTATCGCTATCCGGCAGAATTTTCCGGCGGCCAGCGCCAGCGCATCGCGATTGCCCGGGCGCTGATCCTGAAGCCCGATCTGATGGTGCTGGATGAGCCCACCTCTTCACTCGACAGAACCGTACAGGCGCAGATTCTGGCGTTGTTGAAATCATTACAGGCAAAACACCGTCTGGCCTGGCTGTTCATCAGTCATGACCTGGAAGTGGTGCGTTCGCTGTGTCATCAGGTAGTGGTATTAAAACAGGGCGAAGTGGTAGAGCAAGGGCCGTGTGCAACGGTCTTTTCGTCACCAGCGGCAGACTATACCCGCCAGTTGCTTACCCTGCGTTAATCCTTAGAAGGGATTCTGGCCGGAAAATGACTCAGCGATAGCAACACCAAAATTTTTCAGGCGACAGGTAGCGGCGAATTCATCCTGGCGATCCACGAACAGGCAGGGTTCGCCTTCGCACTCCAGCACCGCGCAGTCTACTTCAATATCGGTCAATGCCTGGCTTAATTTATTCATTACCTGCCATGCGTCATCTGCCGGGCTCAGCAGCTTCAGACCAACCAGACAATCATCCTCGCTTTTAGCAGATTGCGGAATCGGTTCAACTTTCGAACCTGCAAATCCCGTCAACCAACGATAGCTGTTAGGCAAACGATGGACGATAGAAAGTTGTAACGTATTCATAGTACTTCCCCAGCAAGAGCAAAAAATCACAATCACTTTACATACAGGTTAACACAATGTTGATGAAACGTAACTTAATCAACACAGAAAACGGTTACACTGCCGTAAGAGTTTCGGTTACTCATTCATCGATAACCGTTTATTTTTGTGCGGTACTTCTCATTTCGGCGCTATATGTAACCCGTAACGCGATCTAACTCAACCTTTTTTGTCTACAAAAAAATGACTTTTTAAGAGCTTTACATTTACATTCGCGAAACAAATTGTACGTGCCCGGGATATTTATTCGTTGATATGGATTAATAAAGGGGTAGTTTTCGTACCCCTTGATGAGCAGTTAGCGCTGCCTTTTGGGACGACTGGCGTAGAAATAGAAGAGAACGGAGCACGTCGCGCAAAAGGCGATAGAGCCGATCATGGGCCAGGCGGAGTTGAAGGTAAACAGAGAGAGCAACGCGCCTGTTATCGCGCCGATACCGAAACGGAATGTGCCCGCGAGCGACGACGCGGTCCCGGCCATGTGGGGGAACTCATCCAGAATCACCGCCATGGCATTCGACGCCACCATAGAAATACAGCCGACGAACGCGGCGACACCCAATACCAACGCCCAAAAGCCGAAGTTAAACTGCGCGCTGACCACCATCCACACTGCCATCACGAACTGGATGAACAGCCCGGTGCGAAACATGCGTAGCGCCCCGATGCGGCGGACAAATCGGCTATTGAAGATCGTCATGACAAACAAAAACACAATATTCAGCGCAAAGTAGTAACCGAAATCCTGTGGCGAGACGTGGTTAATCTCAATATAGACAAACGGCCCGGCGCTGAGAAACGAGAACATGCCGGCAAAGCTGAAGCCGCTGGCGAGCATATAACTCAGTACGCGCTTGTGGCGAAACAGCGAGGCGAAGTTGCCTATGGTGGTACGGAAGTGGAACTTCTGACGCCGTGCTTCCGGGAGCGTTTCTGAAATCAGGAAGAAAATCATCGCCGAGGCGATAAGCGCGGCCGCCGCCAGGATCCAGAATATCGCATGCCAGCTTAACCACACCAGCACCGCTCCGCCTACCATCGGCGCCAACAGCGGCGCAATGGTGGTCACCAGCATGACGAACGACATCATGCGTGAGAACTCTTCTTTGGGGTAGATATCGCGCATCAGGGCATTAATCACCACGCTTGCCGCTGCCGCTGACAAACCATGAAGAAAACGCATCGCGATAAGTTGATCGATGGTTTGCGACAGCGCGCAGGCTATCGCGGCCACAGCGAACACCAGCGTACCGCCGAGGATCACCGGTTTGCGTCCCAGGCTGTCCGCCATCGGGCCATAAAACAGCTGACCAACCGCAAAGCCCAGAATATAGGTGCTGAGCGTCATCTGGGCGCTGCCGGCTGGCACACCGAACTGCTGGGAAATCACCGGCAAGGCCGGAAGGTACATATCGATAGAGAGCGGCATTAACATGGCTAACAGACCAAGAATAATGACGATCCCCATCGAGGAATTTTGCCTGGTGGTCACTCCACTCTCCCGGGGTTAGCGTGACGGCAAGCCGACACTGGCAATCTCTGCTTCGGTTAACGGACGGTATTCCCCTGGCGCGAGGTCGTCATCCAGGGCAATCGCGCCGATCCGCTCGCGATGCAGTTCGACAACATGATTGCCGACGGCAGCAAACATGCGTTTCACCTGATGGTAGCGGCCTTCGCTGATAGTCAGGCGCACGTCCGTCGGGCTCAATACCTCCAACACGGCGGGTTTCGTGAGATCTTTTTCGTTATGCAACTGCACGCCTTTCGCGAACCGCTCTGCGGTATCCTCAGCCACTGGCGATTCCAGTGTGACCCGATAGGTTTTCTCGCAGTGATGGCGCGGGGACGTGATACGATGTGACCACTGACCATCATCGGTGAGCAGTACCAGCCCGGTGGTATCAATGTCCAGACGCCCGGCGGCGTGCAGCTTGTGCGCCAGCGGCTCATCCAGAAAGTACAGGATGGTGGGATGATCCGGATCGTCGGTCGAGCACACATACCCCTGCGGCTTATTCAGCATAAAATAACGCGGCCCGGTCTGCTGGACGAGGGAGTTCCCCTCGTAGGCCACATCGTGTTCGGGGGTAAGTTTGAAAGCGCTGTCTTTTACCGGTTCGCCATCGACGGTCACCCGGCTGGCGCGGATCTCACGCCCGGCAATAGCGCGGCTGATGCCGAGCTGCTGGGCGATAAATTTATCAAGTCGCATTGAAGTTTTTTGCCTGTTAAACGCGGTCCAGCGTGGGCTGGTAATGAAAGAAATCATCAAGACCGGTCAGTATAGCGGGCTAACGGAGTCGCTCAAGATTAAAATGATGTTTCGCACGCTAATGAAATTGAAAAGCACTGAATGCTAACGTTACGACCCTATCAGCGCGAAGCGGTGGACGCCACCCTCGCCCACTTTCGTCAATCTGCCGACCCTGCCGTGATCGTCCTGCCGACGGGCGCGGGTAAAAGCATTGTCATCGCCGAACTGGCGCGGGTGGCGCGCGGCCGCGTGCTGGTGCTCGCGCACGTTAAAGAACTGGTGGAGCAAAACCACGCTAAATACTGTGCGCTGGGCCTGGAAGCAGATATCTATTCCGCCGGGCTTAAGCGCAAGCAGAGTCAGGCCAAAGTGGTATTCGGCAGCGTACAGTCGGTGGCCCGCAATCCTGACGATTTCCAGGGTGAATTTTCGTTACTTATCGTCGACGAATGCCACCGCATCAGCGATGACGACGACAGTCAGTATCAGCAAATTTTGCGCCATCTGCGCCAGAGCAATCCGCGGCTTTGCCTGCTGGGACTGACCGCCACGCCGTTCCGGCTGGGGAAAGGCTGGATTTACCAGTTTCATTATCACGGCATGGTTCGCGGCGATGAAAATGCGTTATTTCGTGACTGCATCTATGAACTGCCGCTGCGCTATATGATCAAGCACGGCTATCTTACGCCGCCGGAACGGCTGGATATGCCCGTGGTGCAGTATGATTTCAGCCGTCTTCAGCCGCAATCGAACGGGATCTTCAGTGAAGCCGAGCTGAATCTCGAACTTAAAAAGCAGCGGCGTATTACGCCCCATATTATTAGCCAAATCGTCGACTTCGCGGCCACGCGGCTGGGGGTAATGATTTTTGCCGCCACGGTTGAACACGCAAAGGAGATCACCGGCTTACTGCCTGACGGGGAAGCCGCGCTCATCACCGGCGAAACCCCAGGGCCGGAGCGCGATCGGCTAATTCACGATTTTAAAGCGCGCCGTTTTCGCTACCTGGTGAATGTGTCGGTGCTAACAACCGGGTTCGATGCGCCCCATGTGGATGTGATTGCCATCCTGCGTCCTACGGAGTCGGTCAGTCTGTATCAGCAAATCGTCGGACGCGGGCTGCGGCTGTATGAGGGTAAAACTGACTGTCTGATTCTTGACTATGCCGGAAACCCACACGATCTGTTTACCCCGGAAGTCGGCGCGGCGAAGAAAGGTGCAGACAACGTGCCGGTACAGGTGTTTTGTCCAGCCTGTGGCTTCGCTAATACGTTCTGGGGCAAGACCACTGCGGACGGTACGCTGATCGAGCATTTCGGACGCCGCTGCCAGGGCGTGCTGGAAGATGATGACGGTCACCGCGAACAGTGCGACTTTCGTTTTCGTTTTAAAAACTGTCCGCAATGCAATGCGGAAAACGACATCGCCGCCCGGCGCTGTCATCAGTGCGATACCGTGCTGGTAGACCCGGACGACATGTTGAAAGCCGCCCTAAAACTGAAAGACGCACTGGTGCTGCGCTGTAGCGGGATGCAACTGCAAAGCGGCAGCGATGCGAAGGGTGAATGGCTGAAGGTCACCTATTACGACGAAGATGGCGCAGACGTGAGTGAGCGCTTCCGTCTGCATACGCCCGCCCAGCGCACCGCCTTTGAGCATCTTTTCTTACGCCCCCATACCCGCACGCCCGGCGTGCCGCTGCGCTGGATCACCGCAGCGGATATCGCAGCGCAACATGCGCTGCTGCGCCACCCGGATTTTGTGGTGGCGCGCATGAAAGATCGTTTCTGGCAGGTACGGGAAAAAGTGTTCGACTATCAGGGTCGATACCGGCGCGCCAACGAATTACGCGGTTAGCGGCAGTTTTCATTGAAGCGAACGGCGGTTATGGCTATAATCCCGCCCGCTTTTGCATCCGCAAAGCAGATAATCTGCCTGTCGCTGGGTCGCCTGCGACAGGATTTAAAGAAGAGAAAAGTTAATGTTTACTATCAATGCAGAAGTACGTAAAGAGCAGGGTAAGGGTGCGAGCCGCCGCCTGCGCGCAGCTAACAAATTCCCGGCCATCATTTATGGCGGTAAAGAAGCTGCTCTCTCCGTCGAACTGGATCACGACCAGGTTATGAACATGCAGGCTAAGCCTGAGTTCTACAGCGAAGTTCTGACTATCGCTGTTGACGGTAAAGAAGTAAAAGTTAAAGTCCAGGCCGTACAGCGTCACGCTTACAAGCCGAAACTGACTCACATCGACTTCGTTCGCGCGTAATTGCCGGACCAGTCTGAAGAAACGCCGCGTTATGCGGCGTTTTTTTTACATTAAAAAAGGGCGACCACAACGGTTCGCCCTTTTGTTTATCGCCTGTTACTTGCCCGATGTCCGCCGCTGAAGCTGATCGCGCAAATTCGGTGGCGTGCCTTTAATGGTCAGTGTGTCGGTGGCCGGATCCCAGAAAATGCGCTCGCCCAGCAGCATGGCATCGAAATTAATCGTCAGCCCGCCGCCGCTACCGGCGTATTTGGTTAACTGGCGCAGCGTACTGCGGTCCGCCGGAAAACTCTCTTCCAGTTCGTAGCCCTGCTCGGCGGTAAAGGCTTCAAAACTGACTTCACTGACGCCAGAAAGCTCCTTCGACAAGGACGCCAGTTCAATCTCTTCCCCCGACTGAAGCTGCTCGTTGCAATAGCTGTACACCTGCTGACGCACGTTCTGGCGCTCGTTTTTATCAAGCTGCGCCTGCGCGGTAAAGTCATCCACCGCCTGCAACAGGCCACGGTTTTGCGCTTTGGCATTCAGCCCTTCGCTGGCACCGAGGAAATCCATAAAGAAATCGGCGACCTTGCGCCCTACCCGCCCTTTCAGAAAAGTCAGATAACGGGTCGATTCGGGATTGGTTTCCCACTCCGTGAGGTCGATGCGCGCCACGATATCCGCATGGTTGATATCCAGATAATGGGTCGAGCTAATATCCAGATTTTCATTCACGCGCATGCTGCTGAGATTGTTCAGCACCGCCACCAGCAGGTATTCCACCGCCAGATAACGGTAATGGCAGAACAACACGATCCCGCCGTCGGCAAACGGGTATTTTGCCAGCTCGTCGCGCAGACGCCCGGTCGCCGCGCGGCTAAAGCCCAGGAAATCTTCCTCGCCCTGGCGGCATAAACGCAGCGACTGCGCCAGTTCGCTCTCTTCATTAAATAAGCCATAGGCTTTATTTTTCGCACTGTAAACGCGATGCAGCTCCGCCATCATCTCTTCAACGGCGGCATTCGGCTCAAGCAATGAATCCCGAAGCACCAGCTCCAGATTCTGCTCATCACGCTTAATTAACTGGTGTATAGCAATCTGGTCGATATCCAGACTCATGATAAACTCTCCTTTTAGGCCGGGCGGTATTCAACCACCGACCGACGTCCGCTGCAACTGCTGATAAAAATGCGGAAATGTTAGCGTCGCTACGGTAATATATCGGACTTTCCCGAACTTAACTGACGTAGATTTATGCCACAACTCTCCCGCTATAGTGATGAACGCGTAGAAGCGCTGCTTACAGAAATGGTGAATGTGCTGGAAAAGCATAAGGCGCCGACCGACCTGTCATTGATGGTGCTCGGTAATATGGTGACTAACCTTATCAACACCAGTATCAGCCCGGCCCAGCGCCAGGCGCTTGCCCACTCGTTTGCCGAGGCGCTAAAGTCATCTATTCATCAAGACGACGCGCATTAAGGAATACAGTTAATACGTTATGGTGACTAACCGTCAGCGCTACCGTGAAAAAGTCTCCCAGATGATCAGCTGGGGGCACTGGTTCGCCCTGTTCAACATTCTGATGGCCATGGTCGTCGGTAGCCGTTATCTGTTTGTCGCCGACTGGCCCACCACCCTGGTGGGGCGTGTCTACTCGTATGTCAGCCTGGTCGGGCATTTCAGTTTTCTGGTGTTCGCTGGCTATTTATTGATTCTGTTCCCGCTGACCTTCATTGTCATGTCGCAGCGGTTGATGCGGTTTTTATCCGCCATCCTCGCCACCACTGGCCTGACGCTGCTGCTGATAGACAGCGAAGTGTTTACCCGCTTCCATTTACATCTGAATCCCATCGTCTGGGAGCTGGTGATTAACCCCGATCAGAGTGAAATGGCGCGAGACTGGCAGCTAATGTTTATCAGCGTGCCGGTCATTTTACTCATTGAAATGCTGTTTGCGACATGGAGTTGGCAGAAACTGCGTAGCCTCTCGCGTCGTCGTCATTTCGCGCGGCCGGTAGCGATTTTCTTCTTTGTCTCATTTATCGTGACTCACGTGGCTTACATTTGGGCCGATGCTAATTTCTATCGCCCTATCACCATGCAACGCGCCAACCTGCCGCTGTCGTACCCGATGACTGCGCGGCGCTTCCTTGAGAAGCACGGTTTGCTGGATGCGGCGGAATATCAGCGCCGTCTGGTGGAACAAGGCAACCCGGAAGCGGTGTCGGTGCAGTACCCGCTCAGCGAACTGCGCTATCGTGATTTAGGTGCCGGACACAACGTGCTGTTAATAACGGTCGACGGGCTTAACTACTCGCGCTTCGAGCAGCAGATGCCTGCGCTTTCGCAGTTCGCGGCGCAAAACGTTAACTTTACCCAGCATATGAGTTCCGGCAATGCCACCGATAACGGCATTTTCGGTCTGTTCTATGGCATCTCGCCGGCGTATATGGACGGCGTACTCTCTGCGCGTATCCCCGCCGCGCTGATTACCGCGCTGAATCAACAGGGCTATCAGTTGGGTCTGTTCTCTTCGGACGGTTTTAACAGCTCGCTGTATCGCCAGGCGCTGTTGTCGGATTTCTCGCTGCCTGCGGCGCAGAGCCAGTCCGATGAACAAACCGCCTCACGCTGGATCAACTGGCTTAACCAGTATGCCTCGGAAGATAACCGCTGGTTCTCGTGGGTAGCGTTAAACGGCACCACGCTGCCTGAAGATACCCAGCAAAAAGAGTTTGCCCGCCGCTACGGTCGCGCCGTCAGCGATGTGGATGCGCAAATACAGCGGATTCTGGCGTCGCTGCAAAGTACGGGCAAACTGGAAAATACCGTGGTGATCGTGACGGCAGGCCATGGCGTACCGTTGGGTGAAGAACGTAACAGCTTTAACTGGTCACGCTCGCATCTGCAGGTGCCGCTGGTGGTTCACTGGCCGGGTACGCCTGCGCAGCGCGTCACCAAACTTACCGATCATCAGGATGTGATGACCACGCTGATGCAGCGCCTGTTGCATGTGCGCACCAGCGCCAATGAGTATTCCCAGGGGGAAGATCTGTTTGCCCCGACGCGTAAAAATAACTGGGTAGTCAGCGCTGATGCGTTGACCATGGCAATCACCACGCCTGAGCAGACGGTAGTGCTGGAAAACAGTGGCAATTATAAAATCTACAATCCAGCCGGTGAAAGAGTGAAAGAAACCAAACCGCAGCTCGGTCTGCTGTTGCAGGTGTTGACCGATGAAAAACGGTTTATCGCTAACTGATTGATTAATTATAAATCACTCAGTAAACGCACCCTTGCATTCAGCGTGGAAACAGGTAGTATTAGCGACCACAAATCGGCACGTAGCGCAGCCTGGTAGCGCACTGTCATGGGGTGTCAGGGGTCGGAGGTTCAAATCCTCTCGTGCCGACCAAAATTCCCTAAGAAACAGCAAGTTGAAAAACTTGCTGTTTTTTTTATTTTACAGACTCGTAGAGAGTTCCCTTCATCACTCCGCAGCTTAAATGCCTGTTTTGTGTCTGATCAGCATGGACGACCAAAAGCTGAACAAACATAAACATAATTTCCTGAGTACATTCCCTGGATTATGGGGGTCGCTGCGATACAAACGCCACGACTGCGTAGTCAGAATGAAATAAAAAATCCCAAACCTGGCAGTAAGTTACATGCATTTTATGATGGCGCGAATGGGGGGCAGGATAACGTTTCAGGGCTAAAACGCGGGCAACTCAGGTCTGTTCATCCTGTCGCAGGTAAACGGCGAGCCATGAAAAGGTGCACCTGACTACGGGAGCGGAATAACCGTCGTCGCATTCAGGCCAGGCGGTCAACAGCCTGAAAAAAGCCCTCTTCTGTCATGCTAACCCGCTCACATACACTCTGATGCTCTCCTCTGAGATACCAGCCCGTTTCCGGTGCCATGCTCAGATGAAACACCTGGCGGGTACCCGGCGCCTCAACGCACATCGTCACGCAGCCAGTTTCCGCGCCCTGGCAGAGTTGCTCAGGGATAATGCTGGCGCTCCGTTCCCCGTTCTGTAACAGCACCGTTGTGATGTCATAACGACAAATGCCGCTGCTGAGGCTGTAACCAATAGTGCTCAGGTCATTGATGTGTCTGGTAGCGAAGATGACCTCAATCCCGCTGCCCTCAAACCAGGCGTTTATCTGTTTTGCCAGCTCGTCCACCCGCTGGCAAAACTCCCGGATTTCTGCCTCTGCCGACTTTTTGTCGGGAGGCACGCGGTTGCTGTTCTGCTGTACTTTTTTGAAAAATCGTTCTCTGGCTGACACGTTGTCGTCCCTGTTATCTTTTCACACTTATTAAGCCGAATTCAGCGAGACAAACGCTTACCGGCCATTTTCTTTTTTTCTCAGCCACTCTCCTCCCTTTTTACCGATATCCGGCTCCGGCGCGGGCATCCAGGTACTGCTGCTGTTTCATATGGCGGATAAGGATTTTGCCCTCCGGCATAAACTCGGTGCCGTAACGTACCAGCCCAATACCTTTCAACTCCGCGTCTATGGCATAGCGCAGTTCACCGGGCTGGGTCTGCTCCAGCATCACGACCGTGATTTTGCTCAGGCGCGGCTCGTATTTCAGCAGCACCGCCGACAGCGTGGTAATAAGCTGGTGTGCAGTTCCGGGCATCCCCTGCAGGATTTTCGTCATATCCGGCAGGCCGTAATCCGGCAGATGCGCCAGTGTCCCGGCGCGGCAGTTGAGAATACTCTGCATATTGTCGAGTACCGACAGGATTACCTGATTTTCCTCACTGACCTGGTGCAGGTCTAGCCCACCGGCGAAATTGCCGAACAGGGTTTCATACAAAGAGGGGCGCGGCATCTTAGTCTTCCTTCAGCGGTTGCAGAGTCAGGCGGTTATTGCTGGCTTCAATGATACGCGGCGTATCCGGGTCAAGTTCGTCGCGGGTCAGTACCAGCCGCCAGGTATCATTTTCCTGGTCTGGTGCCATAAACATTCCGGCCACCGCTACAAATTGCGCCCCCTCTTCCATCGGCATATCCAGCGAGAAGGATTCTCCCGGACGCAGGCGGATATCTTTTTCAGCCAGTAAATCCGTCTTTATGGCCTGGCTGTCCTGGGCAAACAGCGACGGATAATCGGTGCTGTCGAAGGCCTTACGGTCTTTCAGCTGGTAAATCCGCACCACTGTCGCCAGAGATACCCCTTTTGCGTTGTTATTCACCCCTTCTCGCGCCCGGATATCCAGATGCAGAGACTTTACTTGTTTATAAAAAATAGACCGGGTGACAGCAGCCGTGCCGTCAGACACCTTCTGTGTTAGTCCGCAGCCTGTTAACGTTGCAGCCAGGCACAATCCCAGCAGCGTGGCGGAAGTATTACCAGCGGTAATCGCCATCTTCATCGCTCTCCCTTCGGTGA
>OKCK01000111.1_pt1 | contig 26900 bp, 18 predicted proteins | sample 1614961 | NCBI WGS metagenome assembly OKCK01 (sample SAMN04436984, study PRJEB24849) | human gut metagenome | biome: human gut; feature: NICU; material: stool | host: Homo sapiens | place: USA: Saint Louis, MO | collected 2010-07-31
TCTTTAAGCCATCTTAAATGACTCTGAGGTGTCTGTTAAACCCGTGGCGATTCAAGCAGGTCAAGGCAGTTTCTCTCCAGGTCTGGTGAATTGAAATCCCTGGCTCGTCCGGAGCTGGTAAGTTATCTGGCTGAATGCCATGTGGAGTTTATTTTGATCCACCCATTCAGAGAAGGTAACGGGCGTCTGTCGCGGCTACTTTGCGATGTGTTGTCGGTTCTGGCGGGGAAGGGTTTACTTGATTACAGCCTGCGGGATGAGCATAAGGCGTTTTACTTCAAGGCAATACAGGCTGGTTTATCAGGGAATTACAGCCCTATGATGCAACTGGTGAACGGCATCTTGCCACACTAGCGCGCAAGGCCAACTGCTTTCGCCTGTGTTTGATTTTTTTTGAGTTGCTGCTCAATTTTTTGCACTGAAACACCTGTCTCAATAGCGGTTGAGCTGGCAACAGAACGGTATATCTGTGCTTTGGTAATCTGAGATGGTGCTGCTTCTTGTCTCATTAGCAAGTCCTCGTTATGTTTTCAGGATTGTAGTTGTACCGCAATGTGCTGGCAAGGTTGATGGAAGGCCGATAGTACAACGTGGAGACACCAGCCGCTCATTGGGCTGGTGGCGTGGTTAGCATTTAGCGGTATTTAAATAGAATGTTTTCTGGCAACAACAGCTTCAAAATCAGCACCACTCAAATCAGGAGCTGCACACAGCATATCTCTGGCCAATGCACGTCGACGCTGCAGAAGGTCATCCAGAGTTTCTTCAAAAGTAATGATTTCAGTATCCCTTACCGTCGGGTAATACACATACACGTCTTTAGTTTGTCCAATTCGGTACGCGCGGTCCGTTGCCTGATCTTCTTTAGCTGGATTCCAGCAGCGAGTGAAATGAATAACATGATTGGCCTTTTGAACGTTAACGCCGAACCCGACAGCAACCGTAGAGAGAATAATTACCCCAAACCCAGGTTGAGCCTGAAAATCATCAATCAGGCGCTGGCGGCTGTTTTGGCTTTGACTTTTAGTACTAGTATCACCGTTGATAATGACAGGGCGGAAACCAAATTTTTGATGGATAGCATGTTGAAGTTCGCGCTGTAAATCTCGAAGCTCCGTAAAAATAATGACCTTATCTTTCGTGGTGTGTTTTATTTCTGCGAGTATTTTCAGCAGCCAGTTAAGCTTGGGTGAGTTATCACGAAAATGTGGCTCCGGATTAACTACTGCAGGGTGTGCACAGATAAGTTTCAGTCGGTGTAACAAACCTAACATACCGGTTCCGGCCTGCTGCATCCCTTCGCTCAGTGCTTGCTGCTGTTGCCAGTTTGCAACAGACGAAAGGTAGAGCTGTTTTTGCACGCCTGACAACGTCAATTGCTTGCAGCTTTCCACTTCAATTTTCTGGGGTAAATCACGCGCAACCTCTTCTTTAGTCCGGCGTAATGTTTGTTGTTCAATCAACGCTCGTAAACTTTCAAGCTGCCCTGTATCTCGACCCGCTTCGTTCTCTATAGGGCGAACATACTGTTTGCCAAATTCATTGAGTGCGCCTAACAGGCCCGGCTGAGCGAAATCAAAGAGGCTCCAAAGGTCTACAAGCGTGTTTTCGACAGGCGTGCCGGTACATGCCACTTTGAATCTTGCTTGTATCGCATTGGCTGCATGAGTGATTAATGCTGCCGGGTTTTTTATTTTTTGTGCCTCGTCGCACACCATGATGGACCATGGCTGGCGCGCCAGCGAGAACTCCTGATCGCGAAGCGTTTCGTAGGTTGTCAGAATGATTTTCGCTTCACCCTGCCAGCCAGGTTTTAGCAAATTTTTGATCCCCTGAGACTGCAGATGAGCAGGAATAGCCTGTTTCGGGTATTTCACCGCTTTAATGGTGTCACCATACAACTTCATTACAGGAATTCCGGCTGTATAGAAGAAGTTGTCAAGTTCACGTTCCCAGTTATCCAAAAGAGAAACGGGAGCAACGATAAGACTTGGTGGCTCATCAGGGAATTTTTCAATGAACCAAACCAGGAAGCTCAGGATCTGCAGCGTTTTCCCCAGCCCCATGTCATCAGCTAGCAGACAGCCAGCGGTTTCCTCTGGTGAACGAAGGAAGAGTTGCTGGAGCCAGGCTAAGCCTTCACGTTGATGATCTTTGAGTCGAATATGCTCTTTAAGACCCAGTGGAATTTCAGGTTCTGCATGACGTGCATCAAGGAGTGAATCGCGGCGTTGTTTGATGTAGGCCGCTTCTTCAATATTCTGTTCAATTTTGAGCACTGCCCGGGCCGCTTTTTCAACAACATTGCCCTCTGATTCATGTGCTGCATTTTGCTGTTTTTCCCAGTTTTTACTGAAAGTTTTAGCGGCGTCCAGCGGCAGTTTAGTCTCATTCCAGGGGGAGATGATATGCGTTTCGCCAGATGCTTCTGCTTGGGTAATCCTCTGCTGCAGTTCATCGAAATGCTGTAGGTTATCAGGTTGCCAACCATCCAGCGTTTCTACCGAAAATTCGGAAAAGTCGATGCCATCAGGGAGCCAGTTTTCACTTTGCGCCTTGGTCAGCCAGGGAGAGGATATTTTTTCAAACTCACCGATGCCAATGACGCGATCGCCATATTTGCCCAGATCCAAGACATCGTTAAATTCCTTACCCTCGACTTCCTGTTGCCAGCGCGACAACAGCGACTGGCAATCGTGCCATTGCTGTTCGGTGAATTGGCTCAGTTCCAGCTCGTATCCCTGCCAGGAGCCTGCTGGCATTTGCGCGGCAACGCTGATCCCTACGGCCTGAACAAATTTTTCCAGTTCCCATGGCGCGGAGAGGAGGAATGACACCTCCGGTTGCGGCACCGGTGAGACCGGCTCCAGCACCAGCGTAATACTCTCTATCTTATTTTCATCATTGATTTGGAGTTGAAGCCTGAAGTGATGAAAGAAAATATGGGCGTCAAACAGTGCCTGTTCGTGTTCCTCAGGGGCAATAACACTGGCGGCATCTTCACCCAGGAAAGTATAGGGGTTGCGAACAAAGGATAACGCTTCACTACCGGCAACCCGGCGACCGGGAATTGAGTGTATTGAATTCAGGACTTCTTTCACTTCGGGAGGAAGGATGATGTGGCTGAGTTCGCCATTCTTGCCGGGGATACGATAACTATCGTGAACCTGCGAATTCTTGTCAAAACTGCCCAGCCAGTTAGCAGGCTGGTCCTCGAAATGGGGCTCAATTTCGATAACAGCAGTATCGGCAATCGTTGCTTTACGCAGACGTAATGACAATGAAGTTGGTTTGACGACATGCGTTTTTTCTAAATAATCATCAAATTTTGCGGCTGCTTGCTTCGCACATTTGCGGATAGCGGCCCATCCTAACTGGTTAGTGGTTTCGCCAGGCGTCTGATACTGCTGTGCACTAAGTTGTTCTGTTGCCTGTATGAGTGCCCAGTTTTCGCGCGATAACAGGTATTGCTGATTTTCATGGGTTAAAATGGCACCGGTACGACTGAAACGGATCGGCTTGCGGGCTGGAAGCGTGGCCCATTCAGCGATCCAGACGCGAAAATCGCTATCGCTTAACGCACTTCGTGAACTCAGGCTTGCGCGTAAAGGCAGTATGTCAGGTATACCGATAAGCGGCAGGCTGCTGGCATGTTCCTCATCCTCCAGCAGGCGATACAGTGCGTCCCAACTCAACAGCCACCGGTCTGTAAGTGATATCAGATAGTCTTCTTCAGCCAGTTGCTCAAGCCAGGATGCCAGAGCCCAAAGCTCTGGGTCATCAACCAACGATTGTGGAAAACTGAGCCCGTTTTCTTCAGCCTGGTACTGTTTCTTCAGGTGGCGTTCTATCTGCTGACGGTTTCCCGCCAGTTTACTTAACAGACGTTTCAGCATTATTTAATCCAGTAGCGATGCGGTTCTTTAGTTACGGGAGCGAAGCCGAGTCGGAGTAACTCTCTTTCCGTTGTGTCATCCGGTATTTTCAGCTGGACAGACAGCACGCCGCCTTTTTGTCGGTTATCGCTGACGATGCATGAAGTGCTTTCAACCAGGCGCTGTATTGCGGTGTCCCGCAATGGATTGATGATTTTGATGTCAGATACCGAAGCGGGTGAGGGCGCTTTTTTATCTACAAATTTAACGGGCTCTTCAGCCATCCAGCGGATACCCAGCTGACGTAATTCATCGTCGTATTTCAGCATCCAGCCAGTGAGTCGAACCCTGTTATAACCTTCGGCTCGTGGGATATGTGGAAGTCGGAGAACATTACGGAATTTATCTTTTAAATGAATATTAATATCTAATGATTCTGACTCAGGATTGAACGGCGCCTGGCCAACCCGATAGGCATACATCGCATTTCCTGTCCCAGAAAACTCAACGAACAGATAATCGTTAATCTGCATAATCATGGCGTTATCTAAGTTGCGTCCACCTAGTAAGTAACTCAACCGCCCTTTATTCTCTTCGCGGAATTTCACGAAGTCGCTGCCACGATCGTGCCAGGCATCTGGCCCCATCACTATACGAGTGAATCCCATCTGGTTTGCGAAACGCAGCCAGTAAAAGAGACGTGCCTGGTCAACATCCCCGTTTCCACGCAACAACTCGAAGAAATGCATCAGATCTTGTTTTGCCAGCCAGCCCCGTACCATCGCGGCGACGGGTTCAGAAACATATTGATGCCACTTATTCTGTTGGCTTTTTAGTTGCGGATTGTCCCAGTATTCCAGCGCGGCCTGTTTCAGAGCGGAATGCGCTTGATCGCGATAGGTAGAATGGTAATAGCGGGTCAGTGTCGCCGTCATAATATCATCGCGAAAACGAACCCACTGCGCCGCCAGGCCTAATAGCCAGCTTATTTTGTCCAGGTATTGAGGATCGTCAAGAGTATCAAGCTGCGCCAGAAGTACGGTGAAGATACGCTTCCATAGCCAGCTGCTATCAGGAATTTGAGCGATTTTTTCCAGGGATGAGAGAGAGTTTTTCTCACCTGCCAGTAACTGTCTGGAGATGACGCCACCTGCTTGCGGTGTAAAAATATCGTGGTAAAACTCAATGGTTTTCATCCACGGTTTTTCTCGCCGTATAGCCGCTTTCACGACAAGGTAGCCCTTAGCGATATGCCCGCGCAGTACGCACCAGTGTGGATTTTGTTCCGGCTTTTCATTCCTGTAGGCAAAATAGCTTGCACAGAGTGCGGCCCAATCCTTCCGTTTCAAATCCTTCGATGCGAGCCGTTTTTTGATTTCACTATCAACTTTTGGAAAGAGCGTGTCGTCTTCAAGCAAGACTGGTTGTTTAGGATGTAACGGATCGTTGTCGGCGAGACCATAAAATACCATCCGCCATTCTCGCTCGTTCAGTTCCTCTGCAAGACGAAAACGACGTAACGCTTTCAGGCGGGTTTCATGCGGAGGGGAAGGGATTTTATCGGCTTTATCAAACCGTTTTTCCATCTCGTTTACGGCTAATGTCAGCGCATGGAAGCCATTTTTCAAAAAGGTATCGCTCTGCTGGCTGGCGGTGAGCGTAGCGGCGATACGTTGAGAAAGAGAGTGCAGTGCGGAGGTCATAATGGCATTACCAACTGGCACACTTCTTTATTGACCACGGGAGGGAAATTCACCGCCTCCTCGCCATCACGTTTATCTTTGAGACCGAAGAACTGCATACGTAATTCGACACGACGGCTGGCTTCTTTACTTTCTTTGGCATTGTTAAACGAGACGCCACCTGCGAGAAAAAGCTTACGAATCTTGATCTGCTGCTGTGCGGAGATGCTCTTTTGTAACGGGCTGCGGCTATCGAGCAAGCTGCACATGACCCATTCAGAACGCTGTAAAGAAAGATGTAAATTATAAAGGTATGAACCGTCGGTATCGGTGAACCCTTCAATAACGATTTGCTTAAACCATTTTTTGCCTTCTTCGCTTTCAGAGGCTTCAAGCACGAGCGGAACGACATCCTGCAACGCTTTTTGGCCTTCAGCATTGAGGAAAAAACGATTGTGATCGAAACGGCCAGCCTCGCCAAAACTGATACGATTATCGTGACAATCCACCACAATAGTTTTGTTCAGATTACGGGCATGAAGCTCCAGGCGTTCACACAATCTGGCAATATCGTGTCCCCTGATTTTTTCCCCTTCTTCCGCACGTTGAATACGCTGTGTGACAGAACTCAGTGACGCTACCATAACCACCAGAAATAATACCATCATGGCCGTCATCAGATCGGCATAGGAGATCCAGAAGGGTTTCTCTGCTTCATCGCTGCGGCGTTTTTTAACGCCAAATGCATTTCCAAACATCAGCTGTCACTCCTCAGGCACGAACGCGTGACAGGACATCATCAAGCTCGTTGATGCTCTCTCCAATCTGTTCAACAGAACCCGCGAGCAAAGTAGAGGCCTTCGCCATTTCCACATCCAGTTTGCCCAGCGTTTTATCCAGGCTGCGTAAAACACCTTCAGAGAAGTCTTCGAACCCTTTCCCGAGCACGTCACTGACATTTTCCATAAAAGCCTGTGCTTCACGGTTGTAGCCCTGAAGGCGCTCACCATGTAGCTGAAGATCGGCGATGAATTTGCTGCGGGTGGTTTGTTCAGATTGCGTATTGGCGGCGAGCAGCTCCAGCATGGCAATAGATTTGCTGACGGCTTCGCGGTTGTTACGGTAATCGGCAACGACAGAGGCAAGTTCGCTGGTTGCACCAGAAAGCGATGAGCCCGCCGTTTGTGCTTTATTCAGAACATCAGCGGTAATGTGGTTGGCTTGTGACACGCGCTCTCCCGCTTCTTCGAAGCGTTCAGCGGCCACCCGCATTTTATCCGCGCCGTTTTGCATATCCTGAATCTGTCGGTTGGTCTGTTCTGCGAGATTGTTAAGCGTTTCGGTGGTTCCCTGATGCTGCTGCGCAACGGTGTCGATCAGCTGTTTAATCTGATCGTCAACCTCACTCATCACACGTTGTGTCTGTTCGTGCAGTGACTGTTGGTTGGCTTGCTGAGTCGCTGAAATCTGTTGCTGACCCTTATCAATCTGCCCAAACAGGCTACCCAGTTGTTCACTAAGCGACTCGACAGAGGCTGCCATTTTTTCCATTGTGGCGCTTTGCCCCTGCTGCACTGAATTCTGAATGGCTTCAATAAAGGCGGTCATATGTTCTGCCTGAGCTTTTTCTCGCGCCTCGCTATCAGCGAACATTTTTTCCAGTTGGCGAGCCATTCGCTCACCGGCACCTTCACCTTCCGCGCCAATTTTAGCCACCGAGGCCTGAAGGCTGGTGAGCATGTCATTCATGCCAGCCTGCATAGCCTGCTGGCCAGATTTCATCTCTGATAACAGTTGCTCGATGAGCTGCGCGCTGCCCTGGCGGGAATCATCGCTCACCTGACGCATGTCCTGTAATAACGTGGCAAAACCGGTTTGCATTGTTTGAATAGCGCCAACGGTTTGCCCCATCATGTCGTTCAGGTTTGTAAACTGCTGACCAAAGGTGGTATCAAGTTTCGCCATAAATGCGGTCAGCACATCCTGCAGCATATTCTGCACCATGCCGCTTTGATCGCCGCTGGCGGTCTGAACTGCACCCGCGATTTTTTCCAGCGGTGACTTTAGACTATTTTCAATTGCACCACTCACCTGGTCGGCAAATTGTGCACCTGAATCGCGATAGGTAGCACTAAGAGTCTTTGCCAGTCGCTCATTTTCTACCTTCTGGCTTTCGGCGAGACTCAGCAACATATCGCGTAAATCGGTAACCAGACTCTCTTTCAGTTGGCGCGCCTGGGTTGCGCTTTCATTACTGGATTTCACCAGCGAGGCGAGATATTCCTCGCCCACACCGCTAACGTAGAGCTTGTCGATAGCGGCGGTAAATTTTTCGAGATACTTATAGCACTTGGCGATGGATAGTTTTTCCAGCCAGGTAACGAAAATAGAGGCGGCAATAGCTACGGCAGAGCCAAGGAATGCGTACAAAACATCGTGAAGCAAATTATTGACGCTGCTGGTAACCTGCTCTGGAGTGCTGGGGTCGAAGTGGTTAAGGCCAATCATCAGGCCGTAAAACGTACCGATAATCCCCACACCAGTCAGAATACCGGGCAGGTGTTTGAAGAATTCAGTATTGAGTGGAATATCGACTAACTGTTGCTCAGAGAAATAGCTCGAACTTGGCGCTGTGGCACGAATGCGGACGATTTTTTCTTCCCCATCTTCCAGCTCACTCTGCGGATGTAACGACTCTTTAAACTCATTCCACGCGTGTTTGAGTTCAGGGCGCTTAAAGAGATTTTGCAGATGTGCAAGCTGTTCCTCTGGGGAACTGCTTTCAATGCTATTAATTGATCGGGTATATTTTTTCAGGCTGTTAATAATTTTAATGGCCCGAAGTAAATAAAAGAAAATAAAGCAGGCAACGGCCAGGCACACGATGCTGATTACAGTGAAGGGCACATTATGAGGCTCCACGGATGTAAGCGTCATTAAAAAGGAATTAAGCCAGGACATATTTTTACCCGTTGAATATATTAATCAGCATTCAAATTACCATCGACAACATTTTGATTACCTTTAATCAAAATTCCTGCGTTGTGATAGTCATCACCGCGCCATGATCCGCAAACAACCCCGACCGTTCAGGGGATGAAAGGTGCAAGTAAAGAGAGTTAATGGAATAGCGGAATAGCGGTTTAGTTTCCTCTTATTTAGCAATCAAAAGCAAATTTCTTTACGCTGTTTCGTTTGTAATCATTAACGTTCTGGGTATCATTTTGCGAACTGCATTCCAAAAATAAATTTGCGATAAGGCATTTTTGCGCTTTCGCTGCGATCGACTTCGAGGATTTTCATGAACAACGCCGAACAACAGTTCCTGAACGAACTGGATAACAAATTCTGGAAGGCGGCTGACAAGCTACGCGCCAACATGGATGCCGCCAACTATAAGCATGTGGTACTGGGGCTCATCTTCCTGAAGTATGTTTCCGATGCCTTTGAAGCACGCCAGCAAGAACTGATGACGTTATTCCGCGATGTTGGCAACCCTGACAACATCTACGCGATGTCGCGTGACGATTACAGCAGTGACGAAGAGTACGCCCAGGCGCTGCTGGATGAGCTTGAAGTAGAAGATTACTACACCGAGAAAAATGTCTTCTGGGTCCCTAAAGCGGCGCGCTGGGAAACGCTGAAAAACAAGGCCATGCTGCCAACCGGCACCGTGCTATGGGTGGATGAAACCACCGGAAAAGATGTGATACTGCGTTCCGTCTCCTGGCTGGTGGACAACGCGCTGGATGAAATAGAAAAAACCAACCCGAAACTGAAAGGTATTCTCAACCGTATCAGCCAGTATCAATTGGGTAACGAGGTGTTGACCGGGCTGATTAACACTTTCTCTGACGCCAACTTCAGTAATCCGGAATACAAGGGCGAGAAACTAAACCTTAAGAGCAAGGATATTCTCGGCCACGTTTACGAATATTTCCTTGGGCAATTCGCGCTGGCAGAAGGTAAACAGGGCGGCCAGTATTACACGCCAAAAAGCATCGTGACCCTGATTGTCGAAATGCTGCAGCCCTATAACGGCCGCGTCTATGACCCGGCGATGGGCTCTGGCGGGTTCTTTGTTTCCAGTGACCGCTTTATTGAAGAGCATGCGGGCGAGAAGCACTACAACGCTGCTGAACAGAAGCAGAAGATCTCCGTCTACGGCCAGGAATCTAACCCAACCACCTGGCGTCTGGCAGCGATGAACATGGCGATCCGTGGCATCGACTTTAACTTCGGTAACAAAAACGCCGACACTCTACTCGACGATCAGCACCCGGATCTGCGTGCCGACTTTGTAATGGCCAACCCGCCGTTCAACATGAAGGAGTGGTGGCACGCGAAGCTCGAAAACGACGTGCGCTGGAAGTACGGCACCCCGCCGCAGGGCAACGCCAACTTCGCGTGGATGCAGCACATGATCCACCACCTGGCCCCGAAAGGCTCGATGGCGCTGCTGCTGGCCAACGGCTCGATGAGCTCTAACACCAACAACGAAGGCGAGATCCGCCGCAACCTGATCGAAGCCGATCTGGTGGAGTGTATGGTGGCATTACCAGGCCAGCTTTTTACCAACACCCAAATCCCTGCCTGTATCTGGTTCCTTACCAAAGACAAAACCGGCGGTAACGGCAAAACGCACCGCAAAGGCGAAGTGCTGTTTATAGACGCCCGCCAGATTGGCTATATGAAAGACCGCGTGCTGCGTGATTTCAGCCGTGAGGATATCGCTAAAATAGCCGACACCTTCCACGCCTGGCAGACGGATAAAGACTACGAAGACGAAGCCGGTTTCTGCTTCTCAGCAACGCGGGAAGATATTCAGAAACACAACTTTGTGCTGACTCCTGGGCGTTACGTTGGTGCCGCAGAGCAGGATGAAGACGATGAACCGTTTGCCGAGAAGATGGCGCGACTGACGGCGCAACTGAAAGATCAGCTGGAAGAGAGCGCGAAGCTGGAAGCGCAGATTAAGGCGAATCTGGGGGGACTGGGTTATGAATTTTGATGAATATAGTTTTGCAGATTTATTGTCCAATATTGTTGACAATAGAGGGAAAACTTGCCCTGTAGAAGATGAAGGTTTCCCATTAATAGCGACAAACTGCATCAAAGATGACTCGTTATATCCTGTTTTCGAGAAAGTTAGATTTGTATCTGATGACACATATAAAAATTGGTTTCGAGACCACCCAAATGCTGGAGACATAATTTTTGTATGTAAAGGTTCTCCTGGACGTGTTGCATGGGTGAAAGAACCTGTTTCCTTTTGCATTGCCCAAGATATGGTCGCAATACGTGCAGATCAAAAAGTAGTTGATCCAATGTTTTTATTTTCATTGCTTCGCTCTGAGCAAGTAATTAATAAAATAAACAACATGCATGTTGGTACTTTAATCCCTCATTTTAAAAAGGGGGATTTCAAAAATCTCTATCTTTCAATACCAAGAGACCTGAAACTTCAGAGAGCTATTGGTTTGTTTTATTTTTCGCTTAGTGAAAAAATTGAGAAGAATAAAGAAATCAACCAAACCCTTGAACAAATGGCACAAGCTCTGTTCAAAAGCTGGTTTGTCGATTTTGAACCGGTGAAAACCAAAATTGCAGTGCTGGAAGCGGGCGGTTCACAGGAAGATGCGACGCTTGCCGCTATGACGGCGATTTCCGGGAAAGATGCTGATGCGTTGGTGGTTTTTGAGCGTGAACAACCTGAACAATATGCCGAGTTAAAAGCCACGGCAGAACTTTTTCCGTCGGCGATGCAGGAGAGTGAGTTGGGGGAGATTCCGGAAGGGTGGGAGTTATCGTCGTTATCAGAAAAAATTAAATTAATTGGGGGAGGGACACCTAAACGTTCAGAGCCGGAATTTTGGAATGGCGACATTTGTTGGTACTCAGTGAAGGATGCTCCTGCAGATAGTGATGTTTTCGTTATTGATACCACCGAGAAGATAACGAAAAAAGGGCTGGATAAAAGCTCGGCAAAATTACTTCCTATTGGCACAACAATAATTTCTGCAAGAGGGACTGTAGGGAAATTAGCGTTAACGGCCACTGAAATGGCAATGAACCAATCCTGTTATGGAATATCTGGCGGTGAGTTCTCTGGCCCGCTGCTGACCTATTTGAAAGTTAAACAGTGCGTGGATGTACTAAAACGAAATACCCACGGTGCTGTGTTTGATACCATTACAACATCTACTTTTGATACCGTAGTTACACTCACAGCTTCTAAAATCGTAAATCACCGATTTGAGAAAATCGTTACCCCTCTGTTCAATGATATTGAAAATAATCTAAGAACAAATGCCAGCCTAACCCAACTCCGGGACACCCTCCTCCCCAAACTCCTTTCCGGTGAAATCACCCTACCGGAAGCCGAGCAGGCGGTCAGCGAGGCGGAAAATGTATAAAGTCGATAAGCCGACCAACAGCTTGCACTCTCTGCAAGAGGTGACGTTCAGCAGCCTCGGCTTTCGCGAGCGCGACCATCTACAGGAGTGGCTGGCGAAAAACCCGCAGGCGCTGACCCGCGACAACGACGACGAACTGCTGATTATCCAGAAAGAGTTCGCCGGTTTTGACGACACTAAAGAGCGACTCGATCTGCTGGCACTCGATAAAAAAGGCAACCTGGTAATCATCGAGAACAAGCTCGATGACTCCGGGCGTGACGTGGTGTGGCAGGCGCTGAAATACGCAGGCTACTGTGCTAATTTGCGTCAGGAAAGCGTGGTTGAGATCTTCCAGTTCTATCTGGATCAGTACGAGCCCAACGAGAATCGCCAGGCGGCAGACGTCATCGCCGAATTTATGGGCTGGGAAAGCCTGAAAGAAGGGGTACTTAACCGTAAAGGCACTCAGCGGGTCATTATGGTTGCGGCCAATTTCCGCAAAGAGGTGACCAATACCGCGCTGTGGCTTATGCAGTTTGGTATCCGGGTTCAGTGCTTTAAAGTCACGCCTTATCGTTTCGGTGAAGACGTTTTCGTTGATATCCGCCAGGTGATCCCGACGCCGGAAGCAGAATCGTACATGATCGGCATGGCGCAAAAAGAGGCGGAAGAACAGTCCACCTCCAGCAGTAGCGAACTGCAGCAACGCCATTATCTGCGCCGCGAGTTCTGGACGATGACGCTGGAAAAATTCCGCGCCAGCCCCTGTTCACTGTTTAATAATCGCGCTCCCTCAACCGATCACTGGCTGGCTGCGGGCTCGGGCGTTAGCGGCGTGCCGTTTGAACTGATCTTTTCCCAGAAAGATGCGCGTGTGCAGCTCAATATTTCGCGTGGGGATGCGCTGGAAAACACCTGGTTATTTGAGCGCCTGCAGGAACGCAAAACGCAAATTGAATCGCTGTTTGGCGAGCCGCTCGACTGGCGATTACTGCCAGAGCGAAAAAGCTGCCAGATCGTCTGTTCAAAGGCGTTTGACGGCGGCAATAAAGATATCTGGCCTGCCATTATCGACTGGATGATGGATAGCATGAACCGTCTGGAAAAAGCGATTCGTCCGAGCCTGCTGGAACTGGCGATGGAACTGAAACAGAGCGGGATGATCACCGAGGGAGAGGAAGAGTAATGCTGAGCGAAGACGATTTAGAACAGCAATGCCTGAAATGGTTTGCTGAACAGGACTGGGAAGTGCTGCACGGGCCCGATATCGCGCCGGATGGCGACAACCCGCTGCGCACCTCATTTCATGATGTGTTTCTGCGCCCGGTGATGCTGGAACAGCTACAAACCATTAATCCCCATCTTCCTGTTGCCGTGCTGGAAGAGGTGATACTGCGTATCGCCCATGCGCAAAGCCCGGATCTGGTCGTCAGTAACAAAGCATTTCACCATTTGCTGCTCGACGGCATGCCCGTTGAGTACAAACGTGAAGACAAAACGATCCACGATAAAGCGCTGCTGATGGATTTTAACCATCCAGCTAATAACCGCTTTATGGTGGTGAACCAGGTTGCCATTCAGGGCACAAAGCAGGTGCGGCGCCCGGATGTGATTGCCTATATCAACGGCCTGCCGGTGGCGGTAATCGAGCTTAAAAGCCCCATTGATGTTAATGCCGATATCTGGGCCGCGTTTAACCAGCTGCAGACCTATAAAAACGAACTCAGCGACTTGTTTATCTGTAACGAAGCGCTGGTGGTGAGTGATGGGCTGAATGCGCGTATCGGCTCGCTGACCGCTGATGAAGAGCGTTTTCTGCCGTGGAAAACGGTGGCTAACGAAGACGATAAACCTCAGTTTGACTGGCAGTTGCAAACCGTTGTGAAGGGTTTCTTTAACCGCGAACTTCTGCTCGACTATATCCGTTACTTTATTTTGTTCGAGAATGACGGCAAACGGTTGATCAAGAAAATCGCCGCCTATCACCAGTTCCACGCGGTGCGTGAGGCGGTAACAGCAACGATTGTGGCGTCTACCGGCAAACATCTGCCGCTACGCAGTAACATTACCCCCGGCAGTAAAAAAGCAGGTGTGGTGTGGCATACCCAGGGCTCCGGTAAAAGTATCTCCATGTGTTGCTATGCAGGGAAACTGCTGCAACAGGCAGAGATGAACAATCCGACCATCGTGGTGGTGACCGACCGTAACGATCTGGATGGGCAGCTCTACGCAACGTTTTGCCAGGCGCAGGATTTGCTGAAGCAAAAGCCGTTACAGGCCAACGACCGCGACGAATTGCGCGATCTGCTTAATGCCCGCGAATCTGGCGGCATTATCTTTACCACGGTGCAGAAATTTGCGCCGCTGGACAACGAGCAGAGCCATCCGGCACTCAATCAGCGCAGCAACATCGTGGTGATTTCCGATGAAGCACACCGCAGCCAGTATGGCCTAAGCGCCACGCTGAACCGCGAAACCGGGGTCTATAAATACGGTTACGCCAAACACATGCGCGACGCGCTGCCGAATGCGTCGTTTATGGGCTTTACCGGTACGCCGATTGCCTCTGAAGATAAAGATACCCGTGCCGTGTTCGGTGATTATGTCTCTATCTATGACATTCAGGATGCGGTGGATGACGGCGCGACGGTGCCGATTTACTACGAATCCCGGCTGGCAAAGCTCGACCTGAACCATGAGGAGCTGGAAACGCTCTCCGACCAGGTGGATGAGCTGGTGGAAGATGAAGAGACGGGCCAGCAGGAGAAAACCAAAGGTGACTGGAGTCGTCTGGAAAAGCTGGTAGGTTCAGCGCCGCGTATCAAGCAGGTAGCCGCAGATCTGGTTCAGCACTTTGAAACACGCAATGCGGCCATGAACGGCAAAGCGATGATTGTCGCCATGAGCCGTGATATTTGCGTGAAGCTCTACAACGCCATCACAGAGATCCGCCCCGACTGGCACAGCACGGATGTTGAACAAGGCGCGATCAAAGTCATTATGACCGGCTCGGCATCAGACAAAGACCATCTTCAGCCGCACATCTACAACAAACAGACTAAAAAACGCCTTGAGGCGCGCTTTAAGGATTTGAACGATCCGCTGAAGCTGGTAATTGTTCGTGATATGTGGCTGACCGGTTTTGATGCGCCGTGTTGCCACACCATGTACATCGACAAACCGATGCGTGGCCATAACCTGATGCAGGCCATTGCGCGCGTTAACCGCGTATTCCGCGATAAGCCCGGCGGGCTGGTGGTGGATTACATCGGCATTGCCAACGAGCTGAAGCAGGCTCTGAAAACGTATACTGACTCGAAAGGGAAAGGACAGACCACGGTGGATGCGCGGGAAGCCTTTGCCATCCTGTTGGAAAAAATCGATGTCATTCACGGGATGTTTGCGCCGTCAGCAGGAAAACCCGGCTTTAGCTACAAAGGCTTTTCTCGCGATCCTTTGGCGTTTTTACGCGATGCCGTTAACTACATTCTGGGTCTGGATGACGGTAAAAAACGCTACCTCGACGTTTCACTGGCGATGAGTAAGGCCTGGTCGCTCTGTAACACTCTTGATGAAGCTAAACCCTTACAGGAGGAGTTCGCGTTCCTTTCTGCGGTCAGAGTGGGGCTTATCAAACTTGATCCGAAGTCGAAATTTAGCCAGTCAGAGAAAAATTCCCTCTTGAGCAAAATCCTCGATAACGCGGTTGTCGCTACAGGCGTTGAGGATGTTTTTGCCCTGGCCGGGTTGGATAAACCAAACATAGGTTTGCTGTCAGATGAATTCCTGGAAGAAGTTCGGGAAATGCCGCAGCGAAACCTGGCGGTAGAACTTCTGGAAAAACTGCTCAATGACGGCATCCATGCACGATCCGGCAATAACGTGGTGCAGCAGAAGAAATACTCCGACCGCCTGAAAGCCGTGCTGTTGAAATACAATAACCGGGCGATCGAAACTGCACAGGTGATTGAAGAGCTGATCCAGATGGCGAAGGCGTTCCAGGAAGCAATGGCGCGCGATGATGCGCTGGGCTTAAATCCGGATGAAATCGCCTTCTACGATGCGCTGGCGGAAAACGAGAGCGCAGTGCGAGAGCTGGGTGATGATGTTCTTAAGAAACTGGCTATCGAGGTTACGTTGAAGCTTCGACAGTCAACGACTGTTGACTGGCAGGTACGAGAAAGCGTGCGGGCGAGGTTACGCATTCTGGTGCGTCAGACGCTCCGTAAGTACAAGTATCCACCTGACAAAACACCTCATGCCGTTGAACTGATACTGAAACAGGCGGAAATGGTATCCAACAGTTGGACTGTTTAATGTGCAGTCCTTTTATCTTTAGCGGTCACTGTTTTCACAAAAGGCGAAATGTGAAAAAATAGCATATACAATGGCTTAGTAGTGATGATCACTTTTTAACTCAGTCTAAAAGTGATCATACGAAAATGAGTTGGCTATGGGATCACTTTTTAAGTGCTTAGTGCGTAATCGGCAGTATATGTATACATTTGGCAGGGCAAATGGATCGCAGTAAAGTTTAAGCTTCATGGCATCCTGTGGCTGTCATTGAATCAGCCATTTCCTTCATCTGCTGTTTGTGCCGCTTCTGCTGCGTAATAGACTCTATAAACTTGCTGGCCCATTAGCTCTAAACTAATCGATATTTCCGTCCTCAATTTCTTTATCACCTCTATCCCTAAAGTTCCAGTGTTTTGGTTCATCAAATTTGTAGTTAACCCGTGTAAGAGTTTTTGGATTAAAAACCAAACGAGATAGTTCATATTCATGCTGTAAGCGAATCCAATTTGCAGGTGTGCCACCGAGCACATAGCTTAACCGCAACGCCAGCTCTGTTGTGATACGTGTATATCCAGTTACTATATAATGACACGTAGACAAGGGCATTTGCATCGCTTTTGCAAACTGTGTCAAGGAAACACTCCTGAAAGCAAGAATGGCCTGAATTCTTTCTGCAGGAATCAAACTATCGAGATTTTCATAAGTCAGTATTGTTTTATTTATGGAGCGGAGAGCTTTCCGCCTAGCTTGCCTTGCTCTTTCATAACTGTGATTATATGTCATTAATCTAACCTTATCACTTTTCAGATTGCAGGAGTGCGCTCTAAGTAAAAGTGTTTTTACGAGATTATCATTGGTCTGGGATTTTACTCTTATCGAGTATACTTTCTGAGAGTAAATTAATATCTCTTATTTATAATTTTATCGTTTAATTGATCGTTGGTAGTAGTTGAGTTAATGACTTCTTTTGCTTTTGTTGACCTCCTGAAATTCGTCGATTTCCATGCCTTTTGGTATAAATGTTAAAACGCTTTTTGGTCGTATTCTTAGCCAGGTAGCTCAACCGATAGATAATCTGTCCGAACAGTTTGTTATTACCAAGCTGCCAAAGATAATAGCAGTTTGCTGGCAGGCTGAATGTTCCCCTTGAAACTTCATGCCAGCACATTGCCATTAATTTATTTACTTTTCCAGGATGATTAATTTTGTGCCCATTCGCTAGCAATACGCAATGATAGTGCTGACATGGACTGTGGCCATGCTCACGTACCCATATCAGATGAAACCAAGTTTTGGCGTAATTCTTATACAAGGTTTTAGTTAGCATCTTACTAAAATTGCTCAGGATAAGGTTTGTTTCACTATGCTCTTTGACATGCAAGTCGAAACGAACCACCAGCACTTTAGTTGAACGACTAAACATTTCCAACACTGTATCCAGAATACTTTGACCTGCTCCCCGTTGATTAATACTCCACTTTCTTAGGCTGGTGTGTCCTGGCATGCCGAAAGCACCTTTTAAAAGATCTGCCAGTATTTTACTGGCAGATCTTTTCTATGCTTGCTGCACGTTGCCTAACCCCAAAAGCTATAAGGGAAATTCAGATTATTTCAACTCCAGCACCTGATAATTATCCGTTCGATTTTCCGCCAATTCTTCCAGGTTTACAGCCGTGACCAGGCTTATCTGGTGTGGTGCAGTAGCTTTGGCAAATACCCGATGTCCTTTCTGATTCACTCCCAAGCGTAAGCGCAGGCGTTTTACTTCGCTATCGACAGAGGACAGGGTGCCCTGTTGCGCCAGCGGCGACTGGGTATACAGCAACTCAAAAATACCTTCCCGCTGGGGCCCCAGTTCAAACCACTCTTCATAACGGCTATTCATGGCTAAACCTACCAGGAACGATCCGGCGCGGGCGCGGCCCACGTTAAACGCGAATCCGGCTTCGCCCATGCTCTGCTGGCGCGTATGGTTGATGACTTTGGTGACGCCGCCAGGCCGCAAATCCAGCAGCCCGAGAGCCACCCCGGTTTTGGCGGTCGGTTGATAGGGGGCATCAGGATTGCTGCTGAGCGGCGCATGAATATGCAGCGCTGGGGTATCGTTGACAAAACACTCGGCCATTCTGGTAAATATCAGTGCATCCTGATGATCGTCAGCCAGTCCCCACAGCCTGGAGATCCACAGCGATCGGCTTGAATTGCCTGCCAGCAGAATATGCATCTCCTCAGGCAAAGGAGTAAATGCCTGTCCGAGCGCGGCGATAAACTTATCAATACCCAGCGCGATGCGTTGCTCAAGATAATCGGCCAGCTCACCATACGGGATCACGAAATCGCAGCTGACTTTTTCTCCCGCCCGGTTAAACAGGTCCACCGTGCAGGTTTTATCTTCAATATCCGGCTCTGCGGTACTGGGCGTTTCCCAGAACGGACGCAACTCGCTGATCAACAACATGGTATTGCTGTAGGCCGCTTGGGTTTTCTCGATATATATTTCCGAACCCGGGAATGGGTCGGCATCCAGCGGCTGGGTAAAGGCGATTTGGTATTTCTGACACAGATCGAGGTTATTACTAAACACACGATAGGCCATATTTTCCAGCAGATTTTCTCCGCCCAAAAATTTATCGCCCGCGGGGGCAAAATGCTCAAATACCCGCTCGAAGCCTTCATCTTCCTCTTCTTCTGAAGGGTGACGGTAGTAGCCGAAATCAAAATCGGTGGTGCCGCCGCCAAAATCAAATACCGCGTAGGCTGCTCCCTGTTCGCCGGGTTGGATCGCCAGGGCATCCAGCGCGCACACCGCATAGGCGGCAGGCTCGCTGGCTAACTCTTCGACGCTAAAGGCGTTAAGCCATTCCGGCTGCGCCACCAGCGTTGGCGGCAGGCTGCGCTGCAACCCGCGTTTGAAGCTGGCGAGAATTTTTTCTTTAACCTCGCGTGGATACTCCACCGGGAAAGTCATGAAATACTCCAGCGAGATCCCCCGACCACGCCAGTTAATGGTCATGCCTAAAAACCAGGCGTAAAGCTCAATGGGATCGAAGGGATAATCACCGGTGACGTCCAGCCACTCTCCGCGCGTGGGGTTATTTTGGGTAAGCGGCGCAAGGGTGTGTTCGCACTGCTGTTGGTCGGTAAAGACCACCTGATGATCGCTGGACTGGCGCAGCGCCCACTGTTTCAGCCGGGTCAAAATGCTGCTGACGGTGTAGATGTCGCTCTGGTTATCGCGCAGTTTCGCCTGCGCCTCGTGAGAACAGTGCACCATGTCCCAGCGCACGTCAGGACGGTAGGCTTCTTCGGTCCATTCGCTTAACAAGGACTGCAAATCGATAATCTCTAACACCGTTGGGTTTTCAAAATGGTGCGGTTCGATGCGCTCATAGAAATCACGCACGCCGATGCGCATTAACTCTTTACGTCCGTTTTCCGTTTCATACGCCACTACGGTGCTGCTGGTGCCAAAGTCGATGGCGACACAGCCGGGGCGGATATCTCGCGCCGGGTCGCGCGGACGAATGTTCAGCGCTTCAAGGGTATTCGCGTCCTGCCCCCACATTTCCCATATCCCTTTATTGATATCGGTAAAAGTGAGGGGATCGATTTTCGGCAGGCGGTTTACCTGGTAATCCAGCTCCACCATTGAGGTATTGAGATGATCTTCCCATCCATCCAGCCAGTTACGCCCAGGCTCACTCAGGGAACTAAGCTTAACCGGCAGATCGATCAGAATATCTACGAAAACCTGTTTCGTGACTGATGCACACGGAATAGAGGGAGCCTCACGCTCCTTGTAGGCGGTAGGGTTAGGATTATCAAGATCGATAAAACCTTCCTCAACGTTAAAGCCGTATTTATCGCGCAGGCGATTATTCGTACCCTGACGCAACGGGTTTTTTTGGTTTTTGGCAAACAGCAGCATTTCGTTGCGAGTCGGCACGCGCCAGCCTTTGAGTCCCAGCCAGCGCAACTCGTTGCAGTATGCCTGGTTATCCTCGACCCGCCCCGGCGGGTAGTAGCGATTATCATGTGTCCAGAGCAGTAGCCGCTCGTCCTTCACCTGCACCAGCCACTTCGTCTGCTCGCTATCAACGAGTATACCAAAGGTCGCTTTGCTTTTTAGCTCGGCCCAGAAGGTATCAACCAGCCCGAGCCAGGCGCGTTCCTGCAGTTTTTCCAGCATGTTTTTTCTCTTAGTATCCGTCTTTCTCTGATTACGACAACTGCACCAGCGGCTTACGAACCCGCTTGCTTGCGCTATTCATCAGCCCTGGCAGCCAAAGCGCGATGATGGTATCGCCCTGGCCGACGCCGTTATGGATTTCATAGTTATAAGCGCTGCCGGCTGCCACGGTTTCGAGTTCCGCCAGCCGGTCAATCCACAGTCGGTTATGCAGCGAAAGGGCGTATTCCATCAGGTGCAGCTCAGCGTCGTTAAGCGGCGCGGCGCGAGTTTTCACCCGTTCGGCGAACACGTCCCACAGGCGCTCGATGCGATCCCAGTGGCTGGCGATAACTAACACCTGCTGGAACTGCTCGGCCTCGTCGTCGGGAAGTGGCCGACGCAGCCATTTCTCCTGAAGTTCGGGATCGTTTTTAACCATCGTGATAATGCTCCGCAGCGGTTGCAGGGCGTCAGGTATCGGCTCTGCCGCGGGCTCGCTGAGTGGCAGAGCCGCGGGAAGTGGCTCCGGCGAGGGCTCGCTTAACTGCCGCCATGCTTGCTGAAGCTGCTGCTGCACTTCGTCACCGATAAGCCCGGCGAGCCAGGCACAAAAGTAAGGATCGGTGCGTAAATCTTCAAAGGGCGATGTCATAGGGCGTCAGCTCTCTTACTCATCCAGTAACGGTTCCATTTCCGGGCGCACCGTCAAATATCCCACCTCAACAAATTTGCGTGCCATGGCTTTGATTTGCTGCTGGTGACGGAACTGACTTTGTTGAAAGCTGCGCTTTTTCATCGCTAGCGCGCTTTTGTTAGGTTCCGGCCAGGGGCTTGAGATGCCGGGCAAGGTCAGGCTACCCAGCAGCATCGCCATATCGCTCGGGCTGACTTTCTGCCAGAAGTGTGCGAAAAACAGCGGCATAAACTGGGCGATGGCGGCGTCGTCCAGATCGTCAGTGCGCAGCAGATTGGCTTCATAGTGGGCGCGCTCTTTATTCCAGCTGGACTGCTGTTGCTGAAGGCTCTGCTGGCACGTTTTTAACGCATCCTGCAGCGCCAGGTTTTCCTGCTGCTCCTGCTGGAGCTGCTGCATCAGGGCTTCCTGAGTTCGTGAAGCAGACTCAAGCTGGTGGGATTTCACTGGCGCGTTATGATTAACCAGCTGTTTCCACAGCAGCGGCAGCAGGTGACGGCATATCAGTTCCGGCGTCTTGCTCAACGGATCGCAGGCTGCAGCGCTGGTCAGCCACGGGGCGAGCGGCAACACCATAACCGGGATGTTCGCTACCGCATCAAGCAACTGCGGTAGCCACGGCTGGTATGCCGCCTGATAGAGCACCACAATCTGTTCCGGCGATTTCCATTCCAGATGTCCGGTCAGTTCACTCAGCGCTTCCGCCAGCTGGTCCGGCTGGGCGCATTCAAGGCTCTCTTCGCCTTTCAGCCGGTAAGCTTCCCAGCCTTCCTGAGCGAGGTAAAAACAGGTAAAGCGCTGCTGGTCGAGAAATATAGCGTAATGGCTCATCAATTCATGTCCGGCGTTATTCTGCATCAGCGCGCTGGGCGCGCAGGCTTGCGACAATCTCTTCCCTGGACAGGCCATCCGGCATATCGGCTTCGGCAGAGGCCAACCAGGCTTCCACACGCTCGCTGTCATACAGATCCAACTCGTCGTCGAGATAATCGCGGATCAGGGTAAAGTCGTTAGTTTTGCCCATCAGGTTAAGAATGCGCTCGGCGGTAAAAAACTCCGGTTTTTGCGCCACCAGCATGAGCAGGCTAATCGCTGAATCCATGCTGAAGGATTTGTATTCAGTCAGGCCCTGGGCAATCACGCCAGCGCTGGCGGCGATTTTCTGTTCTTTGCTCCATTTGCCTTCCAGACCCGGTTTCACCTCAAAATTTTTAATTGCCTGAGAATATTCATCAAAGGTCGCAAAGGCGTCTGGTGTAATCCCCACCTCTGCGGCGGCCAGCACTTTTTCACCGTGTTTTTCCGGTGACTGATCCGGGCGAAGAATATCCAGCGCGATCCCGATGACCTGCACCACGGCGCTTATCGCGCGCACGATTGCAGGCGTGGTCGCAATTTTCAGCACCGTGCTAGCCACGCTCGCCACAAAGCTGCCGATGCTCGACAGCGCCGAACCGATTGAACTAAAAAATCCCATAGCCACTCCTTATTATTTAAAAACACTATTTTTTGGTCATATCGTTAACCCGGGCGGCTAACACGGTGAAATCAAGCGACTCTGGCGCGATATCGATAAATTTCAATAGCTCAGCCAGTCGACGAGGCATCTTTTCGTGTACGGCGTCCGGGAGGAGATCGGTGTTATCCAGCGTCCAGGCCACCATCGCCGGGATTAAATCGGGCTCGCAGGCGTTGAGCGTTTTGAGTTGCCCGACGATGCGTAACAGCTGAGCGTTCAGCGACGCACCCGGTTGCAGTTGCCGTGCCAGCGTGATCAGCCGCAGCAGGTTGCCGATCTGCTGGCTATAAACGATAAACGCCTGCGGATCGTCAAAGTGGGTTTGCGCCGCAAGCTGCGGGAACAACCGGGCGCGTTGCGGCCACCACTGTTGAATACCCCGGTCGGCGATCGTGCGTTCATCGATCGGCTGACCGGTGGTATTGGCGTTGGGTTTGATTTGAGTCAGTACCGCACCGTGCCAGCCGCCGCCGTAAATCACCGCCTGGCCGGTCTGGAGCGATGGCAGGAAGTTTTTCTGTTCATCGCTTAACGACATGGTATCGCCAATAACCTCGCGATCGTCAGCGGAAAACAGCCGGTGAACGATTTTGGTATTGGTATTTTTAATGACGTCCGGGATCAGTTTGTTGGGGATTTGATCGGCGATGATCAGCCCTTCGCCATATTTACGCACTTCGGCCAACAGGTTGCAGAACATCTCCACACCGAGTTTTTTACTGCCACCCTCGCCCGGCTCCGGCTTCGCCAGCAGGCGATGCGCTTCTTCAATCAGCGTAAGATGGCGGTAGCCCGGCTCCCGCAAGTAGCGCTGTTTAATCGTTTCGGCGAGGCGGGTGACAATCAGCGCCATCAGCAGGGATTTGTCGTTCTCATCCTTAATTTCATCCAGCTCGAAAACCACTCTCTTATCCAGCAGCGCATCGAAGTCAATAGAGTGGCGGGCGTTGAGCATGCGGCTTTTGGTGCCCTTTGTCAGATCGGTCAGCCGCGCCACCAGCGAGCCGCGGTATTTTTCCTCAAATTCTTTACCCATGCCTTTGGATTCAATAACCGAATCCAGTTCGCGGATCATATCGCTGAAATTGGGCCATGCGCCGCTGTTCAGGGCGAACGGCTCCTCTATCAGCAGGTTTTGGTTGCTGAAGATATCCCAACCTTTGCGCTTATAGGCCTGGATAATCGCCTCCGCCACGATCATCGGCATCGCCGCCTCCATGGGGAATACCGCATTCAGGGCGTTTTTCAGGATATCGATGTGTCCTGTGAGCGTCTCTTTCGACGACACAAGTTCAAACGGGTTGAGGCGAAACGGTGTGATGTCTTCCCGGCCCAGGCAGTAATACTCCACATCGGGATTCTTCTGGTACAGTTCGCGGTACTCGGTCTTGGCAGGTTCAATCACCAGAAACGGCAGTCCCGACTCCAGCAGGAGTTTCATGCAGCTGGTAGTCTTACCGGAGCCAGTTACGCCGGTAATGAAAATGTGTTTATTCAACTCGGACTTATCGAGTGTCAGCGGCTTAAATGCCAGGGGCTGACCATGCTGGATCACCTGGCCGAGTGTCAGCTGTTGTGACTCAGGAAGGTCGGGGGGATTCAGCGCGAAATCGACGCACTTACGGATTTTCAGCCCAGCCAGCTCTTTATCCGGCAGGCCCATCAGCAGGGAGATTTCCTGGCTGTTCAACCAGGTCGAGCACTGGGCGCGCCCATGGCTGGCACTGACCAGTGAGTAAATGGCTTCGCTGTAGGGATGTTGCGCGCCGGTCGCCGCATCGGCCAGCTGTAGCAGTTGCCCGAGCTGCGCCACTCCGTGCTGCAAACGGTGCACTCGCAACGGCGTCAGGGTGGGGTTATTGCCCTGGAAAATCGACCGCACGCTGGCGCTCAGCCGTTCATATACCGCGTTAGTTTTGGCGGCCAGAAACAGCGAAGTTTTAAACATTCCCTTGCTGTTGCCCTGGCGAAAGCGTGAAATTTGCGTCTCACCCAAATGCTTCAGCAGCTCTTCATAGCCTTTGTTGATCTCTTCGCGAGTTACCGCCTGGCCGTCGCCAGAGGTGGTGGCGTCGCTGGTGCCTTCATTGCTGCCGACGCTTTCCGAATCACTGGTTCCCCTGGCATGGGATTTGTTCGTCGACGAGGTGGTGGTAGTGCCGCTGCTGGTGCCCTGACTGTGATTGGTGCCTTTGTTATCGTAGCTAGAGCTGGTGCCTTTACTGGAGCCGCGGGTTTCATTAACGCCGACGCTTTTGGCCCGGCTGTCGCCCTCGCCGTTTGTGAGGGTAATACTGGTTCCGCTGGTTTTGGTGAGGTTCTGACCGGTGCTGTGGGTATGTTGCTCACTCTGATTTTGCGAGATTTGCACCGAATATTTCATTTGCGAGGAGAGCTGAGTCGACAGATCGTAAATTTGCTCAATGATCTGCTCTACCTCTTCTGCGCTGCCCGGTTGGCAGGCGATAACCATCCGCCAGCTTTCCCCAGCCAGGCCATTAACCAGCCGCTCAACGCCCTGAAACTCTTCATCCCCCAGCCGGGTTTCTTCTTCATTCAGCGAAGGGACGCCCGTCACCACGCCGAGCCTCTTCATCGACAACAGCGAGGTTATTGGAGCGATGTCCTGAGGTTTAACCGCCGCCAGCTTTGCGCCAAGTAAATTACTGCTGAAGGCCCGCTCGAGTTTAATACCGATGTCGTGGACAACGCCGTTATCGTTGCTCGCCACGCCGATATAAAAATGAATACCCTGACCATCGCTAAGCAGCATATACAGCAGCGTTGCACGCGAATCGCTCATATTGGCGATCACATTGCTCATCGCCAGCCGATGGACCGCAGCCTTTTCATCGGTCATCTCTTCAATACGGTAAAAACGGTATTCGGTGAGACGCTCATCCTCCAGCATAGACTCGGGAGCGAGCTGAAAATGGATACGGTTCCAGTGGCCTACGTTTAATTCGCTCAGGTGAAAGCGTGCCTTAAGCTCCGTAATGGTGGTGTGCTTGTCAGTCATACGTAACGGGTCCATCCCAAATGAGACAACAGAGCCTGTGTGTTTAATTCGTTGTCATTGCAGGCATTTACTACCTTGGCGTTAATCCGAAAAAAAAGCTAGTTACCGATTCCAGGGATTAAGCGTCGGTCGCATTATTAACGTCGGCCCGCTACAGAAAAACTCCAGTAAAATCGCCCAAAAAGGGTTTTTCGCACACAAACCGCGCGACACCAATATTCTGCATTCCAACGCAAGCCATTTATGGTCGTTGTCTGGAGGTATCGCAGCTCAAACTCAAAGGGGAAACCCTGATTCTCCACGTGAATAGTGGACACGCACTAAGTGAGTAAACTCTCAACCAGAGGTAGCTCACATGATAAAAGCAGCACACGCCTGAATTTCGTCAGGAAGCCCTTAAACTTGCTGAACGCATCGGTATGGCCACCGCCGCTCGTGAACTCAACTTTTACGAGTCGTAGCTCTATGCCTGGTGCAGCAAGCAACAGCGTCAGACAACATCCTCTGAGCGCGAGAGCGAACAGGCGGCTGAAATTGCCCGCCTTAAACGCAAGCTGGCGGAGCAGGCAGAGGCAACGGCTATGATAATGCCTGTGCGGAGAGCTTCTTCCACTCTCTGAAGGTAGAATGCACCCATGGGGGAACACTTTATCAGCAGGGAAATCATGCGGATGACGGTGTTTAATTATATCGAGTGCGATTACAACCGTTGGCGTCGTCACAGTGCCTGTGGTGGTCTCAGCTCGGAACAGTTTAAAAACCAGAACCTCGCTTAGGGCTGTGTCCACATTACGTGGGTAGGATCAGTGCCTCATACCTCTGCTCCATTCAGAAACGAAACTCCTGAATGATAAATACATTTCTGAACGGAGGTCGTGCCGATGAATATGTCACGATCCGCCGAAGTACAGATTGTCATTGCCCTGAAGCTGACTGAACTAGCTACACCGTTACTTTCAAGTGATCACTTATTCCTGATATGAACATTTATGCGGCCACCAGAAACGAACTGAAACGTTCATTCAGCTAACCCTTAGCAGTGATCATCGTACTGATTCGCGTATAACATATTGATGTTAAACAAAAAAGAAAAATGATCATATGATGTTTTTTCCTTATCTTATTGAAAATGTTAATAATTAAAAATAAAGCTTCGTTATTTCACGTAAGAGGGTAATTTAGAAACGAAGCATTGAATCGCCACGGGTTTAACAGACACCTCAGAGTCATTTAAGATGGCTTAAAG
>OKCK01000112.1_pt1 | contig 26744 bp, 22 predicted proteins | sample 1614961 | NCBI WGS metagenome assembly OKCK01 (sample SAMN04436984, study PRJEB24849) | human gut metagenome | biome: human gut; feature: NICU; material: stool | host: Homo sapiens | place: USA: Saint Louis, MO | collected 2010-07-31
TCTTTGCGAATACGGCGCAAAACCGAGTCGGTGTAGCCCGCGATCGTCTCGAGAGTTTCCTGATCGAACGACAGCACGCTGACCTCGGCGTGAATGCCGAGGGCGGCGCGCACGATGAGGTCAATCGTGTTCGTGACTACCATGCCGAGGCTGCCCTCAAGCGCCTCTTCGCGCATCATCACTTCGCGCAAAAGCGCCTTGCGCTGGAACACCTCATAGCCGTCATAGCCGAGATCACGCACGGCATTATCGACGAGCTTTGCTCCGACGCCCGCAACTTCGCGAGCACTCCTTCCCTGCTTGCGCAGCTTGTTTTCCTCGGCAACGATCACGGCATAGGCCTCGAACACGTCGTCAAAAGTCGCGCTGCTCATGGGTTTTGAGCGCACGGAAAGGTACCCGCCTTCGGGAAGAGGGGTGACCGTAGCAAACACGTCGTAGTGGCTACCGTCGGACGAAAGATTACGAATGTACCCCGCGAACGGCTGGCCTTTTTCGACGGAATCCCACAGGAGCCGGAAGACGCCCGAGGGCATATCGGGGTGGCGGATGATGTTGTGCGGGGCGCCCTTGAGTTGGCTTGCCTCGTATCGCGAAAGCCGCACGAACACGTCGTTGGCCTTGTCGATGTGGCCGCGTTCGTCGGTCGTCGAGAAGAACAGCTCACCCGCCTCGAACTCGAGTTCGTGGCCTGTGGGGTCGGGGCGCTTCATGGGGACCTTCCGCTCGTGTGCGTCGTGGGGAGCCGAGGCGCTGGAGGGTCCGACGCCGGCTCGCCCCTATAGTACGCGGCATCTAGGGACCTACCTGGCACGAAGGGCCCTACGCGAAGGGGCATGTTCAGTGCTTGTCGTTGGGGCATCTCACGCCCCCGTAGCACCACCGATGCGTGCATGCGTGAAACAATGAGGCACATGAGCGAAAACAGCCACGACGCAGGTCACGACTCGACCGCCGCACCGATGAGCCCCTCGATTCCCGACCGCCCAAGCCTCGACGGTCTCGAGAGCAAATGGGACACGTGCTGGGAGAACGCGAAGGTCTACGCGTTTAACCGAGACACAAGTCGCGAGAAGGTCTTCTCGATCGACACTCCCCCGCCCACAGCCTCGGGCTCGCTGCACATCGGTCACGTGTTTGCGTACACCCAGGCCGACATCCTCGCGCGCTACAACCGCATGATCGGCAAGGACGTGTTCTACCCGATGGGCTGGGACGACAACGGCCTGCCCACCGAGCGCCGCGTGCAAAACTACTTCGGCATTCGCTGCGATCCGACCCTCCCCTACGTGGAGAACTTCGAACCGCCTCACCGCGGCGGAAACGCGAAGACCGCGAAGCCTCAAAACCAGATGCCGATCAGCCGCAAGAACTTCATCGAGCTGTGCCTCGAGCTCACAACGGAAGATGAGAAGGCCTTCGAGCACACCTTCCGCACCCTCGGCCTTTCGGTGGATTGGAACCTGCGCTACCAGACCATCGACGACAACTCGCGCGCCGTGAGCCAGAAGGCATTCCTCACGCATCTGAAGAACGGCCAGGCCTATCAGGCCGAGGCCCCGACTCCGTGGGACGTCACGTTCCGTACCGCGGTTGCGCAGGCCGAGCAGGAGGACCACGACCGCGAGGGCGCGTACCACCGCCTGGGCTTCACGCGCGCCGATAACGGCGAGAAGGTGTTCATCGAGACGACTCGCCCGGAGCTTCTTCCCGCGTGTGTCGCGCTCGTCGCGCATCCCGACGATGAGCGCTACAAGCCGCTGTTCGGCACGACGGTGCTCTCGCCTCTGTTCGAGGTCGAGGTGCCCGTTCTCGCGCACCCGCTCGCACAGGCCGATAAGGGCGCGGGCATCGCGATGATCTGTACGTTCGGCGATGCGACCGACGTGATTTGGTGGCGTGAACTCGACCTTCCCACGCGCGCCGTGATTGGCCGCGACGGCCGCTTCATCGAAGACACGCCGTGGATCACGAGCGAGACCGGTCGCGAGCGCTACGCCGAACTCGCGGGCCTCACCGTGTTCAGCGCGCAAAAGCGCGTGGTCGAGATGGCCACCGAGACGGGCGACATGGTGGGCGAGCCGAAGAAGATCACCCACCCGGTCAAGTTCTACGAAAAGGGCGATAAGCCACTCGAGTACGTCACGAGCCGCCAGTGGTACATCACGAACGGTGGGCGCGATGAGGCCGACGGCACTTTGCGCACGGCGCTGCTCAAGCGTGGCGAGGAACTCGCCTGGTATCCGGGATTCATGGCCTCGCGCTACCGCAATTGGGTCGAGAACCTCACGGGCGACTGGCTCGTGAGCCGCCAGCGCTACTTCGGCGTGCCGATCCCCGTGTGGTACGGCCTCGACGCGAAGGGCGAAATCGACTACGACCGCGTGCTCATTCCTTCCGAGGATCGCCTTCCCGTGGATCCCACCCTCGATGCGCCGGAAGGCTTCGACGAGTCTCAGCGTGATGAGCCGAACGGCTTCACGGCCGACCCGGATGTGTTCGACACGTGGGCGACGAGCTCGCTCACGCCGCTCCTCGCGACCGGCTGGCTCGATGACCCGGATCTATTCGGCAAGGTCTACCCGATGGATCTTCGCCCGCAGGGCCACGACATCATTCGCACGTGGCTGTTCAGCACGGTCGTGCGCTCGCATCTTCTCACCGATTCGCTTCCGTGGACGGGCGCGAGCATCAACGGCTGGATTCTCGATCCGGACCGCAAGAAGATGTCGAAGTCGAAAGGCAATGTCGTCACGCCGATCGATCTTCTCGAGAAGTACGGTTCGGATGGCGTGCGCTATTGGGCGGCGCGTGCCCGCCAGGGAGCGGACACGGCGTTCGAAGAGGGCCAGATGAAGATCGGCCGCCGCCTCGCGATCAAAGTTCTCAACGCCTCGAAGTTTGCGCTCAGCTTTGGCGAAGTGGCGTCGGACCCGGAGGGCACCCTTCCTGCGGACCCAGCCGCCGTCACCGAGCCGCTCGACCGCGCGATGCTCGCCTCCCTCGCGAGCGTCGTGGATCAGGCGAGCGCGGCGATGTCGAAGCTCGACTACGCGCGCGCGATCGAGGTCATCGAGCCGTTCTTCTGGACGTTCTGTGATGACTACATCGAGCTCGTGAAAAACCGCGCGCACGGTGCGGCGGGCGAAGGCCCCGCAGCCTCGGCTCGCACGGCTCTCACGATTGCGCTTGAGACCCTGCTGCGCCTTTTCGCGCCGTACCTCCCGTTTGCCACCGACGAGGTGTGGAGCTGGTGGCGCGAAGGCTCGGTTCACGAGCAAGCCTGGCCCACCTCGGCGCCTCTCGCCAAGGCCGCAGCCGGCCAGGACGAGTCGCTCTTGCGGGTCGTGAGTGAGGCCATCATTTCGGTGCGCAAGGTCAAGAGCGACGCGAAGGTCTCGCAGAAGACCCCCATGCTTCGCGCGAACCTCGCCCTTCCAGAGGCGGCGCTTTCGCAGTTCGAGAGCGCTCGTTTCGACGTGTGTGCGCTCGGCTCAATCGAGGAGCTCACGCTTGAGCCCTCGACCGACGGCGCGATCACGCTGTCGAAGGTCGAGCTCGGCGAACCGCCCGCGAAGAAGAAGTAGGCGCGTACCGGCCGCAACGATAGGGCCGATCATCGCAAAGGCCCCGAGGGGCACGGTAGGTCTTCACACCGCCGTGGCTATCGGGGCCCTTTCGAGCGAGCAGACCGCCCCCGCCTGCGCCCCGCCTAGATCTGAGTTGTCATTATCGCAACCTCGTTGCGTTTATCGCTTGACTGCCTCGTGGTCTACTTCTAGGATCGACACCACTACCTTCCGTGGAAATGACGCCCAGTCGTTTTCTCAATGACGAGAACCTAGGAGGCCCCGTGGCGGAAGAACTACCCCAACACCCAGATTTCCTGTGGGACAACCCCGACCCGAAGAAAACCTACGACGCGATCGTCGTGGGCGGTGGCGGGCACGGACTCGCAACCGCGTACTACCTCGCGAAAAACCACGGGATGACCAACATCGCCCTGCTGGAAAAGGGATGGCTCGCGGGCGGCAACATGGCCCGCAACACCACGATCATCCGTTCGAACTATCTGTGGAACGAATCCGCCGCGATCTACGAACACGCCATGAAACTGTGGGAAGGCCTCACCGAGGAACTCGAGTACGAAATGTTCTTCTCGCAGCGCGGCGTGCTCAACCTCGCGCATACGCTCGGCGATGTGCGCGAATCCGTTCGGAGGGTCGAGGCGAACAAGCTCAACGGAGTAGATGCCGAATGGCTTACCCCGGAGCAGGTCAAAGAGGTGTGCCCCATCCTCAACATCAGCGACAATGTGCGCTACCCGGTCATGGGCGCGACCTACCAACCACGCGCGGGCATCGCGAAACACGATTGGGTGGCATGGGGCTACGCGCGCAAGTGCAACGAGCTCGGCGTCGACATCATTCAAAACTGCGAGGTCACGAAGATTCTGTCCGACGGTGACCGCGCGATCGGTGTCGAGACCACTCGCGGGAAGATCCTCGCCCCCAAAATCGCCCTCGCGGCAGCAGGGCACACGACCACCCTCACAGATCAACTCGGAGTGAAGGTTCCTACGCAGTCGCATCCGCTTCAGGCACTCGTCTCGGAGCTTTTTGAGCCGGTTCACCCAACGGTCGTCATGAGCAACCACGTGCACATGTACGTGTCTCAGGCCCACAAGGGTGAGCTCGTGATGGGCGCGGGAATTGACCAGTACAACGGCTACGGCCAGCGCGGCTCGTTCCACGTGGTCTCCGAGCAAATTGCCGCGGCGATCGAACTATTCCCCGTGTTCTCTCGTGCGCACCTGCTGCGCACATGGGGCGGGATCGTCGATGTCACGCTCGATGCTTCCCCCATCATGTCGCTGTGTGATGTCGAAGGCGTGTACATCAACTGCGGCTGGGGCACGGGCGGCTTCAAGGCCACCCCCGCATGCGGATGGGCCTTCGCCTACACGGTCGCGAACGATCGCCCCCACGAACTCAATGAACCATTCTCGCTCGAACGCTTTACGACCGGCCACCTGATCGACGAGCACGGCGCCGCTGCCGTCGCTCACTAAACCCTCGGCGAAAGGAAGACCAACGATGCTTCTTCTCACGTGCCCCCACTGCGGCGACCGCGACGAAATCGAATTCCACTATGGCGGCGAGGCTCACGTGGCCTACCCCGAAAAAACCGCGGAATTGACCGATACCGAATGGGCCCACTACCTGTTCTACCGCTCGAACCCCAAAGGCGAGTACGCCGAGCGATGGCTGCACACGGGCGGCTGCCGAAAGTGGTTCAATGCCCTGCGCGACACGGCGACCCATGAGTTCCTCGCGTTCTATCCGGCGGGCGAGAAACGCCCCGAGCTGCACGGCGGCAACGAGGCCGCCCACACGATGGGAGAGACCAAGTGAGCATGCGACTATCCCCCGAGCATTCCCCTCGGCACGGCCTCTCGAACGGCGAGCCCTTCTCGATCACGGTGGATGGCGTGGAGATCGAGGCTTTCGAAGGTGACACGGTCGCCTCGGCCCTGATCGCTTCCGGGCGGATCCACACGGCTGAATCGATGTACCGCCACCGCCCACGAGGAATCCTCGCGGCGGGCATCGAAGAGCCGAACGGGCTCATCACGGTTCGCTCACGCGACGCGCACGACATCGACGAAACAATGCTCCCCGTGACCACCGTCCCGGCCACACCGGACCTCGAGACTCTGTTTGTTTCAGGGCAGGGCGCCCTCGATCCGCGTCCCGACCCGGCCCTCTACGACCACAAACACCGCCACGTGGACGTGCTCATCGTGGGCGCGGGCCCCGCGGGCATCGCCGCGGCGCGCTCGGCCCTCGCCGGCCAATGCAGGGTCGCGCTCCTCGACGATCAGCCCCTTCCCGGCGGTTCACTTCTTTCCACACGCGATGTCGAAATCGATGGTCTCAGCGGCCCCGAATGGGCACGCACCGAAATCGAGAAGCTCGAAAAGAACAGCGACTTCACCTACCTTCCGCGCACGAGCGCGTTCGGCTGCTACGACGCGAACTACGTGATCGCGGTCGAAAACCGCACCGATCACCTTCCACGCGCGAAGCGCCCCGGAGTGTCGCGCCAGCGCATGTGGCAGTTTCGCGCCGCGGAGGTCATTCTCGCGACCGGCGCGATTGAGCGGCCGCTCGTGTTCAAAAACAACGACCGGCCGGGGATTATGCTCGCCTCCGCCGTGAGCACCTACATCAATCGCTACGGCGCGCTGCCGGGTCGCCGAACTGCACTGTTCACTACCAACGACGCGGGCTATGAGAGCGCGCTCGACCTCGCGGCGGCCGGGGCGAAGGTCGTCGCGATCATCGACGCACGCCAAAGCGTGCCCGAGCACTGCGAGAAAATCGCGTGCGAGGTAGGGGCAGCCCTCTACGCGGGCTCCGCCGTGATCGACACCGACGCGGGCGAGGGCTGGCTCCTGAACGCCGTCACGGTGCGCGGCCTCAACGACAACGCTGAGCTCACGGGCGAGGCAGACCGCATCGAGGTCGACCTCCTCGCCGTCTCGGGCGGATACAGCCCCACCGTGCACCTCCACACCCACCGCCAGGGAAAAACCACGTGGAACACGGACATCGCGGGCTTCGTGCCCGTCTCCCCCGTTGCCCACCAGCACCACGCGGGCGCCCTCACCGGCAAGTACGCACTCGACGACGCCCTCGAAGGAGGTCACCGCGCAGGTATCGAGGCCCGCGAGAAGGCTGCCGAAGCGAAAGGCTTCAACGCCGGGAAACTGAAGCGCGAGGTTGCCGAGGCAGCCGTCGGAACCTCACTGCCCCTTGACCGCTCTCCCGTGCGGCCCGTGTGGCTCGTGCCCGCCAACGACGGCGACGCAGCCGAGTGGCACGAGCATTTCGTTGATTTCCAACGCGATCAAGCCGTTGCCGAGATCATGCGCGCCTTTGGCGCGGGCATGCACAACATCGAGCACATCAAGCGCTACACGTCGATTGGTACTGCGAACGATCAGGGCAAAACCTCAGGCGTAAACGCAATGGCGATCCTCGCGGCCGCGCTCGGCGAAGATGATCTCGAGAAGGTCGGCGTCTCAAACTACCGCGCGCCCTATACGCCCGTGCCGTTTGGGGTCATCGCGGGCCGCGAGCGCGGCGACCTCTTCGACCCGGCACGCCTCACGTCGATTCACCCGTGGCACCTCGCCCACGGCGCGAAGTTCGAGGACGTGGGCCAGTGGAAGCGCCCCTGGTACTATCCGCAGGGAGCGGAATCGATGGACGCAGCGGTGCGCCGTGAGTGCGCGGCGGTCCGCGAGTCCGTGGGGTTCATGGACGGCACCACGCTCGGCAAAATCGAGATTCGCGGCAAAGACGCGGCAGAATTCCTCGACCGCGTGTACACGAACTCGTTCCGTCTGCTCAAGGTCGGCATGGGACGCTATGGCGTGATCTGTACGCCCGACGGGATGATCTTTGATGATGGCGTGACGATGAGGCTCGCGGACGATCGCTTCCTCATGACCACCACCTCGTCGGGTGCCGCGAAGGTTCTCGACCACCTCGAAGAGTACTCGCAAACGGAGTGGCCCGAGCTCGACGTGACGTTCACGTCGGTCACCGAGCAGTATGCGACGATCACGGTCGCCGGCCCGAAGTCACGCGCCGTCATCGAAAAGGTTGTCCCGAACATCGACGTTTCCGCCAAGGGCTTCCCGTTCATGGCATTTCGCGACACGACCCTCGCAAACGGCATCCCCGCGCGCGTATGCCGCATCTCGTTCTCGGGCGAGCTTTGCTTCGAGATCAATGTTGAGGCCTACTACGGTCTCGCCGTGTGGGAGGCCGTTGAGGAGGCTGGGCGCGAATTTGGCATCACACCCTATGGCACGGAAACGATGCACGTGCTGCGTGCCGAGAAGGGCTTCATCATTGTCGGTCAGGATACGGATGGCACGGTTACCCCGCAGGACGCGGGAATGGACTGGGTCGTGTCGAAAAAGAAGGAGGAGTTCCTCGGTAAGCGCTCCTTCGCTCGCGCCCACACCGCTGCCCCGGATCGACGCCACCTCGTGAGCGTTCTTCCAGTCGATCGCCGGCTGCGCCTTCGCGAGGGCGCGCAGCTCGTCGAAAAGGGAACGGACCTCACGGTTCGTGACGCTGACGCCACGACTCCCCTCCTGCCGGGTGATGGGCAGATCGAGGATATCGGCTTCGTGACGTCGAGCTACGACTCGGTGGCGCTGGGCCGTACGTTCGCCCTAGCGCTCATCGAACGAGGCCGCGAACGCGAAGGCGAAATTATTTCGAGCCCCGTGGACGGCCGCCTCGTCGACGTAGAAATCGGGCCCCTGTGTCTTTTTGATCCGGAAGGAGAGCGCCGCGATGGCTAACGCTCAGTTGAAAGAATTTCGCCGCACGCCCGCCGCGCACCTTGCGGGCGCGATGGAGGCGGCGCGTGTCGTCGGCCCGCGTTCCGTGGCACTTCGGGAGCTAGATTCACCGCTGCAGGTAGGGCTTCGCGCGAAGCCGGGGAGCGAAAGTGCACGCGCACTTGAGAGCGTGCTCGGCTTTGCACTTCCCGCGCGGGTTGGCGAGGTCGCGGGAAGGTCCGACGCCGGCCACGTTCTGTGGCTCTCGCCCGACGAGTTCCTGTACGTCGATCCCTCCGACACGTCCCAGGCCGCCGCCGCTGACCTCGAGGTCTCCCTTGAAGATCTGCCGGGACACGCCGTGGATCTCTCCGCGAACCGCACCGTGTTTGAGCTTTCGGGCCGCGCCAGCGGGGAGCTTCTCGAGAAGGGCTGCAACGCGGATCTACACCCGCGTGAGTTCCCAGCGGGCCGCGCGCTCGCGACCCAGCTCGCGCACGTGCCGATCCTCTTGCACCGCGTGGACCAGAGCGTATGGCGGCTCTTCCCTCGCGCGAGCTTCGCCGATTTCGTGGCGCGGTGGATTATGGATGCGATGACCGAGTATCGCCAAAGCGACGTTCTCTAGACCGCCGCTCACAGCAACGGGCCGCTTGGCGCACTCAGCGCCGGGCGGCCCCATCAATTCCACTACTTCTCCGCGGCAATCCGCTCGTGGTGACGAATCACCTCGGTCACGAGGAAATGGAGGAAACGCTGCGTAAACACCGGGTCGAGACCAGACTCTTCGGCAAGTCGCGTAAGGCGTTCGACCTGGTGCTTTTCGCGATCCGGATCGCCAGCGGGAAGGCCGTGCTCGGCCTTGAGGGCGCCTACGGCCTGCGTGAACTTGAAGCGTTCGGCGAGCAGATGCACGAGGGCCGCGTCGATATTGTCGATCGAGCGTCGGTGCTGGCCGAGGACCTCCCGAGCGCGGGCAATCTGTTCGTCGGTGACGTGGGTCCCGGCACTTGGGGTCGCTGGAGAATCATTCATGCGCTAAGCCTTCCAGGCGAAGCCGGGTGAGTAAAGGCCTTCGGCCATAAAGCGTCACGCGCTGCGGCGGCGCTTCTTCGTGTCGCTGCTTTCGGCGGCGGAATCGGCGCGAGTGAGCATGAGCGGCTCGCGCCCTTCGGTCACGGCGGCTTCGGTAATGACGATCTTCACGACATCGTCGCGTGAGGGCACCTCGAACATCACGGGCTGGAGGATTTCCTCCATGATCGCGCGAAGGCCCCTCGCGCCCGTACCGCGCTCGAGAGCGCGATCGGCGATGGCCTCGAGTGCAAGCTGCTCGAAGTCGAGCTCGACCTCGTCGAGGGCGAACATCTTCTGGTACTGCTTGACGAGCGCGTTTTTCGGCTCGATCAGGATGCGGGTGAGATCCTCACGGTCGAGGTTCGTGACCGACGTCAGCACGGGAAGGCGCCCGATGAACTCGGGGATGAGCCCGAACTTGAGGAGGTCTTCCGGGAGGATTTTCGCGTAAATCTCCTGCTCATCGAGTGGGGTGTGAAGTTGGCTCCCAAATCCGATGCCACGCTTACCGATGCGGTTGCTGATGATGTCCTCGATACCCGCGAACGCACCCGCGACAATAAACAGCACGTTGGTGGTGTCGAGCTGGACGTAGTCCTGCTGCGGATGCTTCCGCCCGCCCTGCGGGGGCACGGCCGAGACGGTCCCTTCGAGGATCTTGAGCAGGCCCTGCTGGACGCCCTCACCGGAAACGTCGCGTGTAATCGACGGATTTTCCGCTTTGCGGCCGATCTTGTCGATCTCGTCAATATAGATGATGCCGCGCTCGGCGCGCTTGACGTCCCAGTCGGCAGCCTGAAGCAGTTTGAGAAGAACGTTTTCGACGTCCTCACCCACGTAGCCGGCTTCCGTGAGCGCGGTGGCATCAGCCATCGCAAACGGTACGTTCAGGAGCTTCGCGAGGGTTTGCGCGAGGTAGGTTTTTCCGCAGCCCGTGGGCCCCACGACGAGCACGTTCGATTTAGCGACCTCGACTTCATCGATGTCGGTGCCGATGCCCGAATCCTTCGTTTCACTCGCGATCACACGCTTGTAGTGGTTGTACACCGCGACGGAAAGGGCGCGCTTCGCGGTCTCCTGGCCAACGATGTGAGTCTCGAGGAAGTCGAAGATTTCATTGGGCTTCGGGAGCTCGAGCTCCTTGGCCTGCTCTTCCTTCTTCTCCGCGGCCTCGGTTTCCTCAGCGATGATCTCGTTGCACAGCTCGATGCATTCCTCGCAAATGTACACGTGAGGGCCGGAGATAAGCCGCTCAACCTGCTTTTGCGACTTGCCGCAAAACGAGCACTTATAGATCTCGCTCGAATCACCAATCTGTGCCATGGAGGAGAAATCCTTCCTGGGAAGCTATCAGGCCCTTGCCACACTAGCGGCAGGGATGCATGGAAACGGGGAGGCGCACCAGCGACTGTGTGTCGCTGTGGCGCACCTCCCCGGCCCGTTCACGGGTATGCAGCGCTTACTGGCCGAGCTGCGCCTGCTCGCTGCGGCGCTGGAGCACCTGGTCGATGAGGCCGTATTCGAGCGCCCCCTGGGCGGTGAGGATCTTGTCGCGTTCGATGTCGCGGTGGACCTCCTCGCGGTCACGTCCCGAGTGGTGAGCGAGGGTGTCCTCGAGCCACTCGCGCATGCGCAGAATTTCGTTGGCCTGAATCTCGATGTCCGAGGCCTGACCGCCGCCCTGGCCGCCCATCGCGGGCTGGTGAATGAGGATGCGTGCGTTCGGAAGCGCGAGGCGCTTGCCGGGGGCGCCGGCCGCAAGAAGCACCGCGGCGGCGGAGGCCGCCTGGCCGAGGCACACGGTCGTCACGTCAGGCTTGATGTACTGCATCGTGTCGTAGATCGCCGTGAGCGCCGTAAACGATCCGCCCGGGCTGTTGATGTACAGGGTGATGTCGCGGTCCGGATCCTGCGACTCGAGCACGAGTAGCTGCGCCATCACGTCGTCCGCCGAGGCGTCGTCCACCTGGACGCCGAGGAAGATAATACGATCCTCGAACAGCTTCGCGTACGGATCCTGGCGCTTGAAGCCGTAGGCCGTGCGCTCCTCGTAGGTGGGCAGCACGTAGCGTGCGCTCGGCATGTGGCCGGCCTTCATGGAGGGCTCAAAAGTCATGGTTGTACTCCTTTAATTTCGCCGCGTCAGTTCTCGTCCATGCCGCCATCGCCGGTCACGTCGCCGGCTGCGGAGACGATCCGGTCGATGAAGCCATATTCGAGGGCTTCGGGGGCGGTGAACCAGTGGTCGCGGTCGCCGTCGGCAATGATCTGCTCGACGCTCTTGCCGGTCTGCTCAGCGGTAATCTCGGCCATCTGCTGCTTCATCGAGAGGATCAGATCGGCCTGGATCTTGATCTCGGACGCGGTGCCGCCGAGGCCGCCGAGCGGCTGGTGCATGAGAATACGCGTGTGGGGCGTCGCGAAACGCTTACCGGGGGTGCCGGAGCTCAGCAGGAACTGCCCCATCGAGGCGGCCATGCCCATGGCGACCGTGACGACATCCGGCTTGATGTACTGCATCGTGTCGTAGATAGCCATGCCGGCGGTGATCGAACCGCCGGGGCTGTTGATGTAAAGGAAGATGTCCTTGTCCGGGTCCTCTGCCGCAAGCAGGAGCAGCTTCGCGCAGATCGCGTTCGCGTTGTCGTCGCGAACATCCGAGCCGAGCCACACGATGCGCTCGCGCAGGAGCCGCTGGTACACGTTGTCGTCGAGGCCAAGCGGCATCTCACCGGCCGCGTTCACGCTGTGCTGGGTCACGGTGCACTCCTTGTGTCTTGAGATTTCGTACCCCTCAACCTTAGCGAGCGCGAGGGGTCTCGGCGCCTCTGTTCGCCAGGGGCGCAGTTCCGACGCTTGCCTCGCTACAGCTGCGGCTGGGACCACAGCACTGTTCCGTGCGCATCTCGAATCGTCACGCGGGGCATCTCCTCGAGGGTGATGTCAACGTCGATGAATCGTTCTCCCCCGTGCTCGTGGGCGCGGTACGTCATGCGTTCATTCGCGATGGCGAGCACTTCGGTGCGTGCGGTCACGAGCCACGGCTCGGCTCGGCGCACGCCGATGAGCCCGGCGATCGCATCGCGCATAGCGAGGCCTTCGCCAAAGAAGTCGCGGGGCGAATCGGGGAAGGCCTGGCGCACGTCGTCGTCTCCGCCGATCCGTTCTTCTTTAATGCCGCGGAACGCTTGGTCGTCGCCGTAGTAGAGCGCGGGGCAGCCCCCGAGCGTGTAGAGAATCGCGTGGGCCGTAAGCGCGCCGTCTGCGCCTAGCACGCTCGCGATGCGGCTCGTGTCGTGATTGCCCACGAACGTGTACGGAACGAAGTGTTCGAGGAACGTGTTGTGACGCCCAAGGGTCCACTCGAGTTCGAACAGATTCTTCTGCTCAATGCTCGAATAGATCGCCTTCCACAGCTCGTATTCGGTTGCCGAATCAACTCCGGCGTCCTTGACGAACTCGGCGTAGTCGCCGTGGATGATTTCCGCGAAGAAGTAGGCTTCCGGGAAGTCCCGGCGAAGGCCCGGGATGATCGCCTTCCAGAAGTGCGCCGGGACCGAGTAGGCGGCATCCAGGCGCCAGCCGTCGATCCCCCGCTCGAGCCAGTGCCGCATGACGTGCTCGATGCGGTCCTTTGCAGCCGCACTGTCGTGGTTGAAGCGGGCAAGCTCCCCGTGCCCCTCCCACACGCGTGGAGCCGGGCCACCGTCGGCATCCATGTCGATATCGAACTCGCGCGCGGCGGCAGTTTCGGCAGGGCTTTCGAGCTCCCGGCGAAGCGGCTCGAAATCGGTCGAGACGTGCGAGAACACGCCGTCGAGGAGCACGCGAATCCCCCGCTCCTTGCACGCGCTAAGAAACCGATCGAATGCGGCGTCATCTCCGAGGCGCGGGTCGATTCTCAGGTAATCGAGCGTGTCGTAGCCGTGGGTTTTCGACGCGAAAATGGGGCCGAGAGCAATACCGTTGAGGCCGAGTTCCTGCACGTAATCGAGCCAGCTTGTGAGGTGGTCGAACCCTCGGCCGGTGCGCGAATCCTCTGCACGGATAGGGGCGTCCGTGAAGCCAAGCGGGTAGACGTGCCACCACAGGGCGTGATCGATCCAAGCCATGACTGTCTCCTCCTTCGCGCGGCGCCGCGCTTTTAAAAGGGTAGCGGCCCCATCTCCGCTTTCGCGAAGAGGGGCCGCCCCTCTAGGAATGGTGCGGGATTTACTTGTCCTCGCCCTTGTCCTCGGACTTTTCAGCGGCCTTCTTCGTGGTCGCTTTCTTCGCCGGAGCCTTCTTGGCAGGAGCCTTCTTAGCGGCTGGCTTCTTCGTGGCCGGCTTCTTGGCAGCGGTCTTCTTGGCGGGGGCCTTCTTCTCGCCCTCGGCCTTCGCGTCATCGTCAGCCGAGGAATCGTCGGACTCCTCACCCTTCGAAAGACCAAGATCAAGAACCTTGCCGCCCTCGGCCTTGACCGTCACCTCAGCGAGCGCGTCGTCAAGTGCCTTCGAGCGCTGAACTTCGCCGAAGATCTGCTCGAGCTGACCGCCCTGCGCAACAGCCTGGAGGAACGTGTTCGGGTCCATGCCGTACTGCGCGGCCATCTGGGACATGAAGTTCATGAGGTCTTCCTGGCCGACCTCGACCTCGCGCGTCTCGAGGATCGCATCGAGGAGGAACTGCGCACGGATCGCCTTGACCGTGTCGTCCTTGATGTCCTCGCCGTGCGGGTCATCCGCCGTCTTGCCCTCGTTTTCGAGGTGAGCCTCAATCTCGTCCTTGACGAGCTGCTCGGGAACCTCGATCTCGATATCCTCAAGAAGCTTCTCGAGGAGCGCATTGCGGGCGAGCGCAACGCGGTTGCCCTCGGCGTCCTTCTCGGCCTGAACCTTGAGGTCGGCCTTGAGCTCATCCAGCGTGTCGAACTCGGAGGCGAGTTCGGCGAACTCGTCGTCAGCCTCGGGAAGCTCGCGCACCTTCACGCTCTGAGCGGTCACGGTGATCTGAGCTTCCTCGCCGGCGCGCTCGCCACCGGCAAGCTTCGAGGTGAACGTCGTGGTCTCGCCAGCCGAAAGGCCGATCAGAGCCTCGTCGAGGCCGTCGAGCATGTTGCCCTCGCCGATGTTGTAGGACACGCCCTCGACGGTGTCGATCTGCTCGTCCTCGATCTTCGCGACCATATCGATCGACACGAAGTCGCCGTCCTCAGCGGGGCGATCCACACCCTTGAGAGTGCCGAAGCGCTCGCGCAGCGCGGTAAGGCGCATCTCGACTGCGTCGTCGTCAACGACGGGCTCTTCGATCTCGATCTCGAGGTCGGAGAAGGTGGGAAGCTCGATCTCCGGGCGCACATCCTGCTCGATAACGAACACGAGGTTGCCCTCTTCCGAACCGTCGAGGCCCGGAACTTCCTTGACATCAACCTCAGGGCGGCCTGCCGGCTTGAGCTCGGCCTCCGCAGCGGCCTGCTGGTAGTAGCCCGGAAGCGCGTCATTCACGGCTTCCTGGATGATCGCGGGCTTACCGAAACGCTTCTCGATGAGCGACGTGGGAACCTTGCCCTTACGGAAGCCGGGAAGCTGCACATCCTTGGCAATCTTCTTCGCGGCCTGATCGATCGCGGGCTTCAGTTCCTCAAAAGGAACCTCAACGTTAAGCTTCACGCGGGTCGCGCTCAGCTTCTCGACTGCAGTCTTCACGTGCAAGTCTCCTCGTAGTAGTTCTCGTATTTCAAAGTCGGTAACTGGGGCCACGCCACGTGGCGACCCCTGCGACGTCGGGATGACAGGATTTGAACCTGCGACCTTCCGCTCCCAAAGCGGACGCTCTACCAAGCTGAGCTACATCCCGGTACACCACTGCGGCTAACGTTCCTTCGAATCGCAAAAGCCGTTATGGCAACCCAGCCAAGTTTACCCGCCGCCACCTGAGGGCGCTGCGACATCACTTGCGCGATGTGACGAGATACATTCCTCACGCCGCACGTCCACGCCTTGGGCCAGGGCCAGGCATGTGGCAATATAGATCCCTGAAGCGCTCGGGCGCTTCTCGCGGGTGTAGCTCAATGGTAGAGCCTCAGTCTTCCAAACTGATTACGCGGGTTCGATTCCCGTCACCCGCTCCATCCCCCTCTTCCCCCTCGGATTGCATAGACCTTGTGGGGGTTTCGTCCCCGTTCAGTGCGCGCACGGCTCTCGCCCCACAACTCACCTTGTGCTATTTCCCGGAAACCTCCGGCTCTTCTACCAACGTGAAGGGTTGACCGAGTTTTCGCACACCCACTACCGTGATAACGAAACTTATCGTAAGGGGTGGAACGATGAAAAGGCTCAACCCGCAACTCTCCGCTGTGCGCGACGCACGTCTTGGTCTCAAGCTCGCTGAACTCACCTTCAAGCGCGCCCTCATCGGCGCGGCGAGCGGCGGCGAATCGCAACGATCAATAGGGCACGCCGCCAGCATTTCTCAGCCGGCCGTAGCTCAGCATTTAGCAAACTCCGGGCACATCCGGCCCGCTCTCGAAGGTTTCAGCGGCGCGGACCCTCTAGAAATCTGCCAGCGCTACTACCTTGGCCAGCTCACCGAAGAGCAGCTGTTCGACGAGCTCACCCGCTGGGAGTATGCACCTGAACCCGAAGCTGCACACATCCTCGATGAACCCCCCTACGAGCCCGGTACATGGAATGATGTTCTCGTCGCCACAAACATGGAGTACATCTCGGAGGAACAGTACGCGCGGCTCTTCCAGATGATGAATGACGACAGCCCTCACTAGGGGGGCACGGGCGCTACGGCTGCGCGCGAGACACACAGGGCGCTCTCGAAAGCTCGGCGCGGCTTTCTTGCCTGGACCCCCTCTTCGACGCGACTCGCCGCATCACACCGCCAAAAACCATCGGTTCAAGGGGCAAAGACCTCTCCCCGCGATGCAGCGACGGTACGAGTGCAACACCTTCCACCCTCCGGGTTCGCCTCGAGGTGTGCGCGCTTTTCTGACGGCGCCAGTTCGTCTTGCGAGGTGGGTGTGAACGGGGTTAGAGAAGCTCGTCCTCGTCCATCTCGTCCTCGTCCATCTCCTCCACGATCCCCGTCGAGAGTGGGAGCGTCATCTGTTCCTGGAGCCAGTGCAGGTCGCGAAGCATCCTCAGCTGAACTTCCATCCCTTCCGGATCGTGCTTGTATGCTTCCCTGATCCAGGCTTCCTGTTCCTCCGGGCTGCGACTCTCGAAGTCCTCCGGCTCCTCCGGTTCGTCCGCGTCCAGGTAGCTCGGGGGTTGCAGCTCCGCGAGGACGATCTCCTCCGCTTGCCGGCGCGCCATGTTCAGCCGGCCCACTTTCTCCAGGTACTCCTCCCCCGGCTTGTCCGGCCCGGCCAGGTTCAGCGAGAGGTCCGCTACCTGTTCGGCTGCCTGCTCCCCCAGCTGACTGAAGTACGTCTCCGGGTCCTCCAAGCTCGCCACCATCTCGGGATCGGCCTGCGTCCACTGGTCCTTGAGCATTGTTGCGTATCTGTTCATCGGTCTCCCTCTCCGGTTCCGCCCACAACATGAGGCTGTCGATATCGAACGCGAGTTGGTTCTTTCCAGGACTTTTTTTTCGACGTGCCATGACACCCTCACCCTGCTCCGAGACGTAGATCACTCACTACGTTAACGGTGCCGGTTGATAGAGCCTTGGCTATCTACACTTCCGCACCCAAGGACGGAAGGGTGACGCGCTAACCGTGGACATGGATACTAATTACTGGCTTGCGGGCAAACTTGTTTACTTACTATCTAGGTCCCTGTTGTATTCGGCGACGACCTCTGCATTTTCCTCCATGTACCGCTCTAGCACCTCGACAACAAAGTCTCGCTGCGTCTTCCCCATCGCGCGCGCGGCCCGCGCGACACGATCGCGGAACTTTTGCTCGACCGCAATCGAGAGTTGCGTGCGTTTCTCCAGCACACCCCCCGAGATTGCCTTATTCGTTGTGTCAATTTCCGACCCTGGAAAGTCACTGAGATCAGCAACCGGTTCACTCGTGGCCGCGCTATTTGATTTCACCCATTGCATTGCCTCCTCGAGTTCTGCGAGGACTTTGTCGTAGTTATGGAAGTCGGGGCCAGGGACAGTCCCGTGCGCGCGTCCAATCTCGGCATGTAGTGGGATATAGGTTTCAAAGTGCGAGACGCGCGCCTCAGTCAGAACTTCAGCGGTCGCGCGACGGTCGCCACTAGCCGATGCCAGGCTTTGCGTGATGAGCACGAAGGCCGGGGCGCATTGGCGGGTAACGGCTTCTGAAAGCCACGTTCGCGCCATGTTTACACCAAGTGGTCTAGTGGGCAGGATGACCACGTCTGCCACTTCGAGAGCGGCGTCGGAGAAGCCCGCCCCTCCTTTTCCGGACTCAGTGTCGATGATGACCCAGTCGTACCCCGATATTGTGCGTTGCAGATTGCGGTGATTAGCGCTTTTCACCTCGAACGGTAGTGGCATTTCTCGTTCATGCGCGAGTAGCGCCCAGCCCGTTGCGGTCCCTTGTGGATCCCCGTCGATGACGGCGCCCGTGAGGTCGGGATAAGAGCGCGAAAGCGCCGTAGCAAGGTACATCGCCGTGGTGGTTCTACCGCACCCACCCTTGGTGTTAACGATCGCGATTGTCTTCATATTCTCACTCTATTGATCACACCTTAGAGAACTCGGGGGAAATAGACCAGTGATCTCAACCGACTAAGAAGCGCGGAAATGAAGGAACAGCACCCTGCACAGACCTATAAACACATACAGCACCCTCCACAGACCTATAAACACATACAGCACCCACAACCAACACAGATGCACGAGAATGAAGCTTTCCATCGGTTTTCTACAGTTGTTCGACTCCTTACGAGCCGATGGCGCAGGTCCGATTCCCTCCACTCGACGATCTTCAATGCCACCGATCCCTATATGGCTTAACCTCACGAACTCGAAACAAAAATAAACTAACTTTGAGTTACAGATACTCCCGAGGTCCATTCGCGACCGTCAATAATGGAAAGAAGGAGGAGGGGACACGTCGCGACGCCACGGACTGTGCAGCTTGTGCACGGCGTCCACTTCACCTCACCGTCACCGCGAAGAAAGGTTCCGCCCATGAGCACACCCCAGCCCCGCGAAGCGCTCGCGATCGTTGACGCCGCGAGCCCCCTCGGCGACGCTCTCGTGAGCGAGGCCTACCTCGCCCTTCGGGACGGCGGCGATGTAGTGGCACTGAGCGCCCAGCCCGAACACCTCACGCGTTTTTCGCGCGCGATCACCTACGCGGCGATCCCCGACGCCCTCGAGGAGTACGCCGCTCGACTCCACGGCGCAACCGCGGTATTCCTCGTTCTCGAGGCCCACGAGGATGTCGAAAAGCTCGCCGCCAGCACTGTTCGCGCGATGCGGCGCGCTGGAATTCGCCGGCTCATCGCAACGGCGCCACTCGATGCCCTCCGCTGCACCGTGCACGGCACGCGCGAGGCCGAAGCTCCGCGCCGCGAACGCTCCTTCGCCGAAAGAGCAACGCGAGCGTGGGCAACCGTCGGAACACCAGACCCATCCCTGCTGGCTGCCCGCCGTGCCCTCGAGCTCGTGCGGCTCTCGGGTCTGGACACGACGCTTCTCCTGCACCCGCCGATACTCGTGGCACCCGGGCCCGCGTCCGTCCAGCGCACGCCCGCCGCGTACGCGCCGACCGCGAGCGCCGACATCACTGCCGCCAACGCTGCCCGCGCCATCCTCGCCTCCCGCTACGAGGATGGAATCGGCCGAGAAGACGTGCTCAGCGAGGGATAGCGGGAGAGAAAACTCAAAAGCCCCACGCCACTGGGCGGAACTGTGCGACACCGTTCAGCCCCGCCGCCTACAGTTATTCCGTGACTGAGAACGCGACGAACGCTCCCCAAGATCCCACGCCCGCCGCTTCCTTCAATGCGGCTAGCTTTGACGCCTACCTTTTTGACCTCGACGGGGTCGTCACCCCCACTGCCGACGTTCACATGCGGGCCTGGAGCCGCATGTTTAACCAGGTGCTCGTGGACTACGAGGGGCAGGCCAAATACACCGACATGGACTACTTCACGTACGTGGACGGCAAGCCGCGCTACGACGGTGTGAGGAGTTTCCTCGCCTCCCGCGGGATTGACTTGCCCGAAGGCACTCCCGACGACGCTCCCGCCGCCACGACCGTCTGCGGCCTGGGTAACCGGAAGAACGCCCTCGTGCTCGACATCCTCGAGCAGGAAGGGGTCGAGCCGTATCCCGGCACGCTCGCGTTCCTTGACTCGCTGCCCGAAACCGCGAAAATCGCGATCGTCTCGAGCTCGAAGAATGCCCGCACCGTGCTGAAGGCCGCTGGGCTGCTCGAACGCTTCGAGGTGATCGTGGACGGCAACGTCGCAGCCGAACACTCCATCCCCGGCAAACCCGCCCCCTACCTTTATGGCGCGAAGCTCGTGGGCGTTCCCGCCGAGAAAGCCGTCGTGCTCGAAGACGCCACGAGCGGCGTGCAGGCCGGGGCCGAGGGCAACTTCGGTGCCGTCATCGGCGTTAACCGCGGCGTGGGCCAAGAAGCGCTCGCCGAAGCCGGCGCCACCATCGTTGTTGACGACCTCAAGGAGCTGGCATGAGCATCCATAAAGTCTCCGCCGACCCCATGGACAGGGTCCACCTGCCGGTGGATGAATGGCAGCTCGTCGAGTCGCGCCCCGGCGCACAGCTCGGTTTCCTCGAAACGATTTTCGCGACCGCCAACGGCTATCTCGGCATGCGCGGCACGCCCGAGGAGGGCCGCGACGTCGCAAGTCACGGCACGTTCCTCAACGGGTTCCACGAAACCTGGCCGATCAAGCACGCGGAGAACGCGTTCGGCTTCGCGAAGACCGGGCAGACCATCGTGAACGCACCCGATTCGACCGTCATCAAGCTTTACGTCGACGATGAACCGCTCAACGTCTCCACGAGCGACCTCCTCGAATACAAGCGCTGGATCGACTTCCGCGAAGGCGTTCTGCGCCGCGATCTTCTGTGGCGCACCCCGAGCGGTGCCCAGGTGCGCGTGCGCTCTAGCCGCATGGTGAGCTTCACCGACCGCCACCTCGCGCTCATGTCCCTCGAGGTCGAAATGGTCAAGGGAAGCGCCCCGATCGCGATCTCTTCCCAGATCATCAACCGCCAGGACCTCAACGTCGATGCCGCGCCCGCGACGGCCCCGCGCGCCGGTGAGAACAAGTACGATCCGCGGCAAACCACGTCGTTTGACACGCGCGTGCTGGTCCCCGAAGGCAATCACGCCTCCGGCGACCGCGTGCTCATGGGCTATCGCACCGCCCACTCTGGAATCGGCATTGGTGTTGCCGCCGACCACGCGGTCGAGACGGAAATCGACTTCCAGAGTCTCGTCAAGATCGACGACGACATGGGCCGTTTCATCATGCGTGGCGAACTGCCCGAGGGCGAGAAATTCCTCGTCAAGAAGGCCGTCGCCTATCACTTCGCGCCGGGGGTGCCGGTGCGCGAGCTCCAGGATCGATGCCGCCGCACGCTCGACCGCGTGCACAAGTACACGCTTGAGCACTACCACGACGCGCAGCGGGAATTTCTCGAAAGCTTCTGGGAGCGCTCGGACATCCGCATCGAGGGCCAAAGTGCCGTGCAGCAGGCGGCCCGCTGGTGCATCTACCAGCTCGCACAAGCCGCCGCTCGTGCCGACCAGGCCGGCGTTCCCGCGAAAGGCATGACGGGCTCCGGCTACGAAGGCCACTACTTCTGGGATACCGACATCTATGTCGTCCCGTTCCTCACCTTCACCTCGCCGGAATGGGCACGCAATGCCCTGCGCTTCCGCGTGAACCTTCTCGATGCGGCCCGCGAGAGGGCCCGGGAACTCAACCAGCGCGGTGCCCTCTTCCCGTGGCGCACCATTAACGGCGACGAGGCGAGTGCCTACTACGCGGCCGGAACCGCGCAGTACCACATCGACGCGGACATCGCGTGGGCGTTCGCCACCTACAACGACATCACGGGGGATACGAGCTTCCTCGACCTCCAAGGCGCCGAAGTCCTCGCGGAGACCGCGCGCATGTGGGCCGATCTTGGCTTCTGGCGTACCAATGGCGAGCAGACGTTCCACATCCACGGCGTGACCGGGCCCGACGAATACACGACGGTCGTGAACAACAACCTGTTCACGAACGTCATGGCGAAATACAACCTCGAGCGGGCCGCTCGCACACTGCTCGATCTGCGCGAACGCCTCCCCGAGGCCTACCGCGCGCTCGTGCAAAAAATCGACCTCGACGAGCGCGAGATCGACGAGTGGCAGGCATGCGCCGACGGCATGTACATCGAGTTCGACGAAACGATGGGCATCCATCCCCAGGACGACCGCTTCCTCGATCGCGAGGTGTGGGACATCAAGTCCACCCCGGCCGACCGTTTCCCGCTTTTGCTCAACTACCACCCGCTCGTGATCTACCGCTTCCAGGTCATCAAGCAGGCGGACGTCGTTCTCGCGACCTACCTGCGCGGTGCTGAGTTCACTACCGAGCACAAGAAGGCGAACTTCGAGTACTACGACCCGATCACGACCGGCGACTCGACTCTTTCCGCAGTTGTTCAATCGATCATGGCTGCAGAGGTAGGCCACCAGGATCTCGCCCTCGATTACTTCCTCACGGGCCTCTACGTTGACCTCGCCGACCTGCATAAAAACACGAAGGATGGCGTTCATATCGCCTCCGCGGGCGGCGTGTGGAACGGCCTCGTCGCAGGCTTTGGCGGCATGCGCTTCAACGACGGCGACATCAGCTTCGACCCGCGCCTGCCCGATGAATGGCCCGCCCTTGAGTTCCCGCTCACGGTGCGCGGCAGCCGCTTCACCGTGCGGATCACGAAGGGCGACATCACCTTCACGCTCGACGAGGGCGAGGAGCTCGAGGTCAGCGTGCGCGGCGAAACGGTGCGCATCACGAACGAGAGCGTGAGGGTTCCTCTTCATGGCCAGGGCCCCATCCTCCAGGACGGCGACATCGAGGCACACTACGTTGGCGATTCACGCGCCGACGGCACCCTCATCACCTCGACCGTGCCCGACCCGAACTCGCCGTGGGAGTACCCGGAGGCGGCGTGTGAGGAGCACGAAGGCTAGGGTCCGGGGGATAAAATTGGGGTCCGACGCTTGCCCGGCAGGCGTCGGACCTTCCCCCATGCGGGGCGCCCCGCACCCCCTGAAAGGCCGTGGCGCGCACGCACGCGGGGCCGTACCCGCGTGGACGTGACCCGTGATCGGGTGCCCGTGCCCGCCATTTGCCCGCCGTTCCAACCCGAGAGAGAGCCATGAAACCGCGCATCGTCCGTGCTGACCTTCCCGCCGAGCCCACCCGTGAGCTGCCACCGTGCGTGAAGCGTCGTGATCTCGGCGCGCTCGGTCTGACCGGTGCGGCCGCGCTTGCCCTCGCCGGCTGCGGCCCGGATCGCGGTGGCCTCAAGGCAAAGGAAGTCCAGGTCGACGACTCGGGCGCCGTTGCCCTCGAGGACCTTCCCGAAAACCAAACGACCATCGTGAACTTCGGCGGGCAAAAAGCATTCGTCGCCGTCGTCCGTGGAAGCGGCGATGACCTCCACGGCTTCGAGGCGTACTGCACGCACCAGGGCTGCGCCCTCAACCCCGAGGGGCCCGTGCTTCACTGCCCGTGCCACGATTCGACGTTCGATTCTCAAACGGGCGACGTCAAGGGCGGCCCCGCCGAGAAACCCCTGACCGAAGTGGCCCTCAAGGTCGCCGACGGCAAGGTCACCCGTGCCTGAGGCCCCGAATCTCACGAGCGACGGGCGAGTTCGGCGCGAAGTCGTAAGCTTCGTGCGCCGCGGCTCCCGTCTGAGCGCCGCCCAGGAGCGCGCGTGGCAGGCGCATGCCGCTCAGTACGTCGTGGATGTGCCGCGCGGGGCCCGCTCGACCCTCGCCGACCCGTCCGTGCGACTGTCCGTTTCGGAACTGTACGGGAATACGAACCCGCTCATCGTGGAGATCGGCTCCGGGCAGGGCGATTGCATCGCCGCCGCGGCAGCCTCGCGCCCGAGCGAAAACTTCCTCGCACTCGAGGTGTACAAGCCGGGCCTCGCCCAAACGATGCTCCACCTCGAGCGCCTGGGCCTGCCCCGCAACGTGAAAATGCTCGAGGTCGACGCCGAAAACTCCCTGCCCACGCTCCTCGGGCCCGAATCCATCCGTGAAGTGTGGATCTTCTTCGCAGACCCGTGGCACAAAACGAAGCACCACAAGCGTCGGCTGATCTCTCCCGAGTTCCTGCGGGCCCTCACGACGCTCCTCGAGCCGGGTGGAATCATTCGCACCGCGACCGACTGGGCCGACTACGCCGAACACCAGCACGCCGCTTTCGAGACCGCCGCGGCCGAGGGGCTGCTCGTGAACCTCTACCCGTCAGGGCCGCGCCCTGAGGGCACCGCGTCTGACTCGGTGAGCGACGCAATGCCGAACGTAGGGTTCGCGCCGCGGTTCGACGGGCGCGTGCGCACAGCCTTCGAGAAGAAGGCAACGGCGGCTGGGCGCCTCGTGTGGGAGTTCGCTTACCAAAAAGCGTAAGCGCTCCGACGGGTTAGGCCTCCGCGGGCGACTCAAACTTGTAGCCGAGGCCGCGCACCGTGACGATGAGCTCCGGGCTCTTCGGATTGACCTCGATCTTCGCGCGCAAGCGCTTGATGTGCACGTCGAGGGTTTTCGTGTCGCCCACGTAGTTTGAGCCCCACACGCGATCGATGAGCTGGCCGCGCGTGAGAACACGATCGGCGTTGCGCAGCAGAATCTCGAGAAGCTCGAACTCCTTGAGCGGAAGCGGCGTGTCCACGCCACGCACCCGCACCACGTGCCGATCGACGTTCATCTCGATCCCGCCGGCCGCCAGCACGGCCTCGTCCTCAACGCTGTCCTGGCCGGGTGCCTTCTGCTGCTCTCCGCGGCGAAGAACGGCTTTGATGCGAGCGAGAAGTTCGCGCGACGAATACGGCTTCGTCACGTAGTCATCGGCGCCAAGCTCGAGGCCCAGAACTTTATCGAACTCGTCATCCTTCGCGGTGAGCATGATGACGGGCACGCTCGATGTCTTGCGGATCTCGCGGCACACATCAGTGCCGCTCATACCGGGAAGCATGAGGTCGAGAAGCACGAGGTCCGCCCCGTGCACCTGGAACACCGCGAGCCCTCGGTCGCCGGTATTCGCCACCGCGACCTCGTATCCCTCCTTGCGCAGCGAGTAGCTGAGCGCGTCCGAGAAACTCTCCTCGTCTTCAACAATGAGGATGCGTGCCATGTTTCCTATTCTCCTGTGTGAATGGGCAGATCCCGTGGTGAATCGTCGGCGAGCTCGGGGATTCGAAGCGTGAACGTCGAACCTGAGCCCTCCTTCGACCATACTGTGACTTCGCCCCCGTGGTTGCTCGCAATGTGCTTCACGATCGACAGGCCAAGGCCGGTGCCGCCGGTCGCACGGGAGCGTGCCTTATCCACGCGGTAGAAACGCTCAAAAATGCGTTCCATATTTTCGGGCGAGATGCCGATCCCCTCATCCTTCACGGAGATTTCGACCATGCCGTTGTGGCGGCGGGTCGATACGCCGATGAGGGTGTTCGGCGGTGAATACGTAATCGCGTTCATGATCAGATTCGACAGTGCCGTGGTGAGCATCGTCGAGCTTCCGAAAACCTCAAGGTTTTGCGTACCACCGGACTGGATCGTCATGCCGTGGCCCGAGGCAAGGTTCTGGTTGAGGGCAACAGCTTCGGCAACCACGGAGTCGACGTCGACCGTGGAAGCGTCGGCAAAAGATTGCGCCCCCTGCACGCGCGACAGCTCGATGATTTCCTGGACGAGGAGCGAGAGGCGCCGCGATTCAGTTTGCATGCGGCTCGCGAAGCGGCGCACGGCTTCGGGGTCATCTGCGGCGTCCTCCATCGTTTCCGCGAGGAGCGTTAAGGCGCCGACGGGGGTTTTCAATTCGTGCGAGACGTTCGCGACGAAGTCACGACGCGTTTCTTCGACGCGGGACTGCTTCGAGAGGTCGTCGGCAAGCACGAGGATTCGCCGAGAACTGCTGAGCGCGCCCACGCGCACGCTCACAACAGTGGGAGTGTTCTGATCTGAGCGGGTGGTTTTCTCGTTCGTCAGCATCTGCTCGCGGAAGCCGCCTTGGCGCGAGACCTGGGTGACGATGTCGATCAGATCGCGGTGCGCAAGCCGCGGGTAGTCTCCGCCGGTGGTGCGCACGAGGCCATAGCTATAGGCAAGGGGTGAGGCGCGCAGGACGTCGCCGCTCGAATCGAGCAGTACGTACGCGCTCGAGAGGATCGACAGCACTTCGGAGGTGGGCTCCGGAATAACCGGCTTCGCCGGTTCCGGCACAGGCCGGCTTCCACGCAGCGCCGCGTAGGTCGCCACAACTCCCGCCACAAGGCCGCACGCGGCAGCGACGAAGAGGAGAGCAACGGAATTCACCCCACCAGGGTACGCGGTCTCGGGGTCCGACGGCTCCCCGCGCCCCATCGAACCCAATTTCGTTTCCTGGTTATTCACCTTGGGGTTTGCCAACATTCACTTCCCACCGGGAAAATGGGAGGTGCATTACTGCCCCTAGAGAAAAGGACGATCCGATGCGTGCAGCATTCCAGAATGAACTTCAGGTCCTGCGCGATGGCCTGATGGAGATGAACTCCCTCGTCGCCACCGCACTCGAGGACGCCTCGAAGGCGCTGCTCACCGGCGACCTCGCGCTTGCCGAGAAGGTCATCGTCCGCGACCAGGAGATCGACGATCTCCAGGCGGAGCTCGACGAGAAGGCCATTGACGTCCTCGCGACGCAGTCCCCCGTCGCTACGGACCTCCGCACAGTCGTTGCCACACTCCGCATGAGCGCGTCGCTTGAGCGCATGGGCGATCTCGCCGCTCACATCGCGCTCGTGCTGCGCCGCCGCCACCCGAACGAGGTCATCCCGGCTGATCTCAAGCCGACCGTCGAGACGCTCGCCGATCTCAGCCTCAACGCCGTCCACGATGCCGGGAAGGTCCTCGAGAGCTACGACATTGCCCTCGCCGCCGTCATCGAGGAGCGCGACAACAACGTGGATCGCGCCATGGACGAGGTTTACGCCGCGCTCTCCGCCGACGACGCCTCCTACTCCGTCAAGGAGTCCGTTGACCTTGCGCTGCTCGCTCGCTTCTACGAGCGCCTTGGCGACCATGCCGTATCGATTGCGCGCCGCGTGGTGTTCCTCGTGACGGGCGATTCTCTCGACTCGCAC
>OKCK01000116.1_pt1 | contig 26187 bp, 43 predicted proteins | sample 1614961 | NCBI WGS metagenome assembly OKCK01 (sample SAMN04436984, study PRJEB24849) | human gut metagenome | biome: human gut; feature: NICU; material: stool | host: Homo sapiens | place: USA: Saint Louis, MO | collected 2010-07-31
ACGACGGTCTGCGTTTCGCAATCCGTGAAGGCGGCCGTACCGTTGGCGCGGGCGTTGTAGCTAAAGTTCTGGGCTAATTACATACCCTGAATTAAAAAGGGCGCTTCGGCGCCCTTTTTGTTGTTTGTCATCCAGAAATTTTCGTTACCCGAGCTTTGTTCCTTTTACAATTGTGCTATTGTAATCATAACTATTCTCATTTACACTGCGCATAATTTGAACGGGAGCCATCATGTACGTTTGTTTATGTAACGGTGTTAGCGATAAAAAAATACGCCAGGCAGTTCGCCAGTTCCATCCACAATCATTTCAACAACTGCGTAAATTTATTCCTGTGGGAAATCAATGCGGTAAGTGCGTACGCGCAGCGCGAGAAATTATGCAGAATGAATTGATGCAGATCCCGGAATACAAAGAGATTGCTTAAAGCGTCATCTTTTTTTTGACTTCCCTTTTAGTCGTTCTACGCTTCATGTAGTGGAAGCGGAGGGACTATAAAATGAAAGGTGATATCAAGATAATAAATTATCTCAATAAATTATTGGGAAATGAGCTTGTCGCAATCAATCAGTATTTTCTTCACGCAAGAATGTTTAAAGACTGGGGCCTGATGCGCCTCAATGACGTCGAATACCATGAATCCATCGATGAGATGAAGCATGCCGATAAGTATATCGAGCGTATTTTGTTCCTCGAAGGTATCCCTAACCTGCAGGACCTCGGTAAGTTACACATCGGCGAAGATGTGGAAGAGATGCTGCAATCGGATCTTAATCTTGAGCTGGAAGGTGCCAAAGATCTCCGTGAAGCTATTGCCTACGCAGATAGCGTTCATGACTATGTCAGCCGTGACATGATGATCGAGATCCTGGCAGATGAAGAGCATCATATTGACTGGCTCGAAACCGAACTGGGTTTGATTGCGAAGATTGGTTTGCAAAATTACATTCAGTCGCAAATCAAAGAGCAGGCTTAATCGTTACCATAATCAGCGGCCCGAATGTTGGCCAGCTTGTACAGAACCCTGCAGCCACCAGAAATGGTCCAAACGGCAGCGGGGTTTTTTTATTCCTGTCCGCGCCCCTGAAGAAAAGTAACCCGCCCAGAATCAGACCACTCAGTGATGCTATCAGGACGATCGTTGAAACAGATTGCCACCCATGCCATGCACCCAGCGCTGCTAATAATTTTATATCGCCGTAACCCAGCCCTTCATAACCGCGCATTAGCCGGTAAAGCCAATAAAAAATTGAAAAAGTTCCGTAACCCATCACTGCACCCAATACCGCGTCAGACAATGACGCTGGCGAAAGTAAAGTATTGAACAATAACCCACCCCACAGCAGGGGGCACGTAAAGCGATCAGGCAGCAAAGTGGTACGCCAGTCATGCCAGCAAAGACAGCCGCAAAGCACAATATACAAAAGCACGAATGCAAACGTCATGTAGACCTCAAAAGGGACATAGCAGCGGAGGGGCAACAATGGCAAAAAGAGAGACGTGGCAAAAGTAAGTTTGATGATATCCCGGCGATGCATTCCACTTTAATATGCCCTTTGCATCAAGACGACAGAGAAACGCGCAGCGGATTGCTTTTTGGAATGCCTGAATTGTAATCAGTACTTGCTTAAGCTGTGCAATTCCGTATAATGCGCGGGCTTGTCAATATTGACGGCAGGTTCAATCAGAACCGGAGCAATGCAGTTTGTTGCTTAACAATGCTTCCAATTGGGAAGCTATGTAAAAACGATTACACTCCCCCATCAATCGTAATGGGTGTGAGGAGTAATTATTTTCGTCTATAAATAATTGGAGCTCTGGTCTCATGCAGAACCAAAGAATCCGTATCCGCTTGAAAGCGTTTGATCATCGTCTGATCGATCAATCAACCGCCGAAATCGTCGAGACTGCTAAGCGCACTGGTGCGCAAGTACGTGGTCCGATCCCGCTGCCGACCCGCAAAGAGCGCTTTACCGTTCTGATTTCTCCGCACGTCAACAAAGACGCGCGCGATCAGTACGAAATTCGCACTCACAAGCGTCTGGTTGACATCGTTGAGCCAACCGAGAAAACCGTTGATGCTCTGATGCGTCTGGATCTGGCTGCCGGTGTAGACGTGCAGATCAGCCTGGGTTAATCAGGTCATTGAGCGATTGAGAGGTTGAAACAATGATTGGTTTAGTCGGTAAAAAAGTGGGTATGACCCGTGTCTTCACTGAAGACGGCGTTTCTATCCCAGTAACCGTTATCGAAGTAGAAGCAAACCGTGTTACTCAGGTTAAAGACCTGGCTAACGACGGCTACCGTGCAATTCAGGTTACCACTGGTGCTAAAAAAGCTAACCGTGTAACTAAGCCGGAAGCTGGTCACTTCGCTAAAGCTGGCGTTGAAGCTGGCCGTGGTCTGTGGGAATTCCGCCTGGCAGATGGCGAAGAGTTCACCGTAGGTCAGAGCATTAGCGTTGAGCTGTTTGCTGAAGTGAAAAAAGTTGACGTAACTGGCACCTCTAAAGGTAAAGGTTTCGCAGGTACCGTTAAGCGCTGGAACTTCCGTACCCAGGACGCTACCCACGGTAACTCCTTGTCTCACCGCGTTCCGGGTTCTATCGGTCAGAACCAGACTCCGGGCAAAGTGTTCAAAGGCAAGAAAATGGCAGGTCAGCTGGGTAACGAACGTGTAACTGTTCAGAGCCTGGACGTAGTACGTGTTGACGCTGAGCGCAACCTGCTGCTGGTTAAAGGTGCGGTCCCGGGTGCTACCGGTAGCAACCTTATCGTTAAACCAGCTGTGAAGGCGTAAGGAGATAGCAATGGAATTAGTACTGAAAGACGCGCAAAGCGCGCTGACTGTTTCCGAAACTACCTTCGGTCGTGACTTCAACGAAGCGCTGGTACACCAGGTTGTTGTAGCTTATGCAGCTGGTGCTCGTCAGGGTACTCGTGCTCAGAAGACCCGTGCTGAAGTAACTGGTTCCGGTAAAAAGCCGTGGCGCCAGAAGGGTACCGGCCGTGCGCGTTCAGGTTCTATCAAGAGCCCGATCTGGCGTTCAGGTGGCGTGACCTTCGCTGCTCGCCCGCAGGACCACAGTCAAAAAGTTAATAAAAAGATGTACCGCGGCGCGCTGAAAAGCATCCTGTCCGAACTGGTACGTCAAGATCGTCTGATCGTTGTCGAGAAGTTCTCTGTAGAAGCACCGAAAACTAAGCTGCTGGCTCAGAAACTGAAAGACATGGCTCTGGAAGATGTGCTGATCATCACCGGCGAACTGGATGAGAATCTGTTCCTGGCTGCGCGCAACCTGCACAAGGTTGACGTACGTGACGCAGTGAGCATCGATCCGGTTAGCCTGATCGCCTTCGACAAAGTCGTAATGACGGCTGACGCTGTTAAGCAAGTTGAGGAGATGCTGGCATGATTCGTGAAGAACGTTTGCTGAAGGTGCTGCGTGCACCGCACGTTTCTGAGAAAGCGTCTACTGCGATGGAAAAAACCAACACCATCGTTCTCAAAGTTGCTAAAGACGCGACTAAAGCAGAAATCAAAGCTGCTGTGCAGAAACTGTTTGAAGTCGAAGTCGAAGTCGTTAACACCCTGGTTGTTAAAGGGAAAGTTAAACGTCACGGACAGCGTATCGGTCGTCGTAGCGACTGGAAAAAAGCTTACGTCACCCTTAAAGAAGGCCAGAACCTGGACTTCGTTGGCGGCGCTGAGTAAGTCGGAGGAGTAATACAATGGCAGTTGTTAAGTGTAAACCGACATCTCCGGGTCGTCGCCACGTTGTTAAAGTGGTTAACCCTGAGCTGCACAAGGGCAAACCTTTTGCTCCGTTGCTGGAAAAAAACAGCAAATCCGGTGGTCGTAACAACAATGGTCGTATCACCACTCGTCACATCGGTGGTGGCCACAAGCAGGCTTACCGTATTGTTGACTTCAAACGCAACAAAGATGGTATCCCGGCAGTTGTTGAGCGTCTTGAGTACGATCCGAACCGTTCCGCGAACATCGCGCTGGTTCTGTACAAAGACGGCGAACGCCGTTACATCCTGGCCCCGAAAGGCCTGAAAGCGGGCGACCAGATTCAGTCTGGCGTTGATGCTGCAATCAAAGCGGGTAACACCCTGCCGATGCGCAATATCCCGGTTGGTTCTACCGTTCATAACGTAGAAATGAAACCAGGTAAAGGCGGTCAGCTGGCGCGTTCTGCTGGTACTTACGTTCAGATCGTTGCGCGTGATGGTGCTTATGTCACCCTGCGTCTGCGTTCTGGTGAAATGCGTAAAGTAGAAGCAGATTGCCGCGCTACTCTGGGCGAAGTTGGCAATGCTGAGCATATGCTGCGCGTTCTGGGTAAAGCAGGTGCTGCACGCTGGCGTGGTGTTCGTCCTACCGTTCGCGGTACTGCGATGAACCCAGTCGACCACCCACATGGTGGTGGTGAAGGTCGTAACTTTGGTAAGCACCCGGTAACTCCGTGGGGCGTTCAGACCAAAGGTAAGAAGACCCGCAGCAACAAGCGTACTGATAAATTTATCGTACGTCGCCGTAGCAAATAATTTTAGAGGATAAGCCATGCCACGTTCTCTCAAGAAAGGTCCTTTTATTGACCTGCACTTGCTGAAGAAGGTAGAGAAAGCGGTGGAAAGCGGAGACAAGAAGCCCCTGCGCACTTGGTCCCGTCGTTCAACGATCTTTCCTAACATGATCGGTTTGACCATCGCTGTCCATAATGGTCGTCAGCACGTTCCAGTCTTTGTTTCCGACGAAATGGTTGGTCACAAACTGGGTGAATTCGCACCGACTCGTACTTATCGCGGCCATGCTGCTGATAAAAAAGCGAAGAAGAAATAAGGTAGGAGGAAGAGATGGAAACTATCGCTAAACATCGCCATGCTCGTTCTTCTGCTCAAAAGGTTCGCCTTGTTGCTGACCTGATTCGCGGTAAGAAAGTGTCGCAGGCCCTGGACATCCTGACCTATACCAACAAGAAAGCTGCGGTATTGGTTAAGAAAGTACTGGAATCTGCCATTGCTAACGCTGAACACAACGATGGCGCTGACATCGACGATCTGAAAGTTGCGAAAATTTTCGTAGACGAAGGCCCGAGCATGAAGCGCATTATGCCGCGTGCGAAAGGTCGTGCAGATCGCATCCTGAAGCGCACCAGCCACATTACTGTGGTTGTGTCCGATCGCTGAGACTCTGGAGACTAGCAATGGGTCAGAAAGTACATCCTAATGGTATTCGCCTGGGTATTGTAAAACCATGGAACTCTACCTGGTTTGCGAACACCAAAGAATTCGCTGACAACCTGGACAGCGACTTTAAAGTACGTCAGTACCTGACGAAGGAACTGGCTAAAGCGTCTGTATCTCGTATCGTTATCGAGCGTCCGGCTAAGAGCATCCGTGTGACTATTCACACTGCTCGCCCGGGTATCGTTATCGGTAAGAAAGGCGAAGACGTAGAAAAACTGCGCAAGGTCGTAGCGGATATCGCTGGCGTTCCTGCTCAGATCAATATCGCCGAAGTTCGTAAACCTGAACTGGACGCAAAACTGGTTGCTGACAGCATCACTTCTCAGCTGGAGCGTCGTGTGATGTTCCGTCGTGCGATGAAGCGTGCTGTACAGAACGCCATGCGTCTGGGCGCTAAAGGTATCAAAGTTGAAGTTAGCGGCCGTCTGGGCGGCGCGGAGATCGCACGTACTGAATGGTACCGTGAAGGTCGTGTTCCGTTGCACACCCTGCGTGCTGACATCGACTACAACACCTCTGAAGCGCACACCACTTACGGTGTAATCGGCGTTAAAGTGTGGATCTTCAAAGGTGAGATCCTTGGTGGTATGGCTGCAGTTGAACAACCGGAAAAACCGGCTGCTCAACCTAAAAAGCAGCAGCGTAAAGGCCGTAAATAAGGAGCGTCGCTGATGTTACAACCAAAGCGTACAAAATTCCGTAAAGTGCACAAAGGCCGCAACCGTGGTCTGGCGCAGGGTACGGATGTTAGCTTCGGCACTTTCGGTCTGAAAGCTGTTGGCCGTGGTCGTCTGACTGCCCGTCAGATCGAAGCGGCACGCCGTGCTATGACCCGTGCAGTTAAGCGTCAAGGTAAGATCTGGATCCGTGTATTCCCGGACAAACCGATCACCGAAAAGCCGCTGGAAGTGCGTATGGGTAAAGGTAAAGGTAACGTGGAGTATTGGGTTGCCTTAATTCAGCCGGGTAAAGTCCTGTATGAAATGGACGGAGTACCGGAAGAGCTGGCCCGTGAAGCATTCAAGCTGGCAGCAGCGAAACTGCCGATTAAAACCACCTTTGTAACTAAGACGGTGATGTAATGAAAGCAAAAGAGCTGCGTGAGAAAAGTGTTGAAGAGCTGAACACCGAGCTGCTGAACCTGCTGCGTGAGCAGTTTAACCTGCGTATGCAGGCGGCAAGTGGCCAGCTGCAACAGTCTCACCTGTTGAAGCAAGTGCGTCGTGATGTCGCACGCGTTAAGACTTTACTGACTGAGAAGGCGGGTGCGTAATGACCGATAAAATCCGTACTCTGCAAGGTCGCGTTGTTAGCGACAAAATGGAGAAATCCATTGTTGTTGCTATCGAACGTTTTGTGAAACACCCGATCTACGGTAAATTCATCAAGCGTACGACCAAACTGCACGTACATGACGAGAACAACGAATGCGGTATCGGCGACAAGGTTGAAATCCGTGAATGCCGTCCGTTGTCCAAGACTAAGTCCTGGACGCTGGTTCGCGTTGTAGAGAAAGCGGTTCTGTAATACAGTAGCCTTTCTCAATACAAATAAACGGCTCAGCAATGAGCCGTTTATTTTTTCTACCCATATGCAGGAACCGGTGTTATAATGCCGCGCCCTCGATTATGGGGCTTTTTAACGACCTGATTTATTAGGTCCCGAAGTAGTAGTTGACATTAGCGGAGCACTGAAATGATCCAAGAACAGACTATGCTGACCGTGGCCGACAACTCCGGCGCACGTCGCGTAATGTGTATCAAGGTTCTGGGTGGCTCGCACCGTCGCTACGCAGGCGTCGGCGACATCATCAAAATTACCATCAAGGAAGCAATTCCTCGCGGTAAGGTGAAGAAAGGCGATGTGCTGAAGGCGGTAGTGGTGCGCACCAGGAAGGGCGTTCGTCGCCCGGACGGTTCTGTCATTCGCTTCGATGGTAATGCATGCGTTATTTTAAACAATAACAGCGAGCAGCCAATCGGCACGCGTATTTTTGGGCCGGTAACTCGTGAACTGCGTAATGAAAAGTTCATGAAAATTATCTCTCTGGCACCAGAAGTACTCTAAGGAGCGAATCATGGCAGCGAAAATCCGTCGTGATGACGAAGTTATCGTGTTAACCGGTAAAGACAAAGGTAAACGCGGTAAAGTTAAGAATGTCTTGTCTTCTGGCAAGGTCATCGTTGAAGGTATCAATCTGGTTAAGAAACATCAGAAGCCGGTTCCGGCCCTGAACCAACCAGGTGGCATCGTTGAAAAAGAAGCGGCTATTCAAGTTTCTAACGTTGCAATCTTCAATGCGGCAACCGGTAAGGCGGACCGTGTAGGTTTTAGATTCGAAGACGGCAAAAAAGTCCGTTTCTTCAAGTCTAATAGCGAAACTATCAAGTAATTTGGAGTAGTACGATGGCGAAACTGCATGATTACTACAAAGACGAAGTAGTTAAGAAACTCATGACTGAGTTTAACTACAATTCTGTCATGCAAGTCCCTCGGGTCGAGAAGATCACCCTGAACATGGGTGTTGGTGAAGCGATCGCTGACAAGAAACTGCTGGATAACGCAGCAGCAGACCTGGCAGCAATCTCCGGTCAAAAGCCGTTGATCACCAAAGCACGCAAATCTGTTGCAGGCTTCAAAATCCGTCAGGGCTATCCGATCGGCTGTAAAGTGACTCTGCGTGGCGAACGCATGTGGGAGTTCTTTGAGCGTCTGATCACTATTGCTGTACCGCGTATCCGTGACTTCCGTGGCTTGTCCGCTAAGTCTTTCGACGGTCGTGGTAACTACAGCATGGGTGTCCGTGAGCAGATCATCTTCCCGGAAATCGATTACGATAAAGTCGATCGCGTTCGTGGTTTGGATATTACCATTACCACTACTGCGAAATCCGATGATGAAGGCCGTGCTCTGCTGGCTGCCTTTGACTTCCCGTTCCGCAAGTAAGGTAGGGTTACTTCATGGCTAAGCAATCAATGAAAGCACGCGAAGTAAAACGCGTAGCTTTAGCTGAAAAATACTTCGCTGTACGCGCTGAACTGAAAGCGATCATTTCTGATGTGAACGCTTCCGACGAAGATCGTTGGAATGCCGTTCTTAAGCTGCAGTCTCTGCCGCGTGATTCCAGCCCGTCTCGTCAGCGTAACCGCTGCCGCCAAACTGGTCGTCCGCACGCTTTCCTGCGGAAGTTCGGGTTGAGCCGTATTAAGGTCCGTGAAGCCGCTATGCGCGGTGAAATTCCGGGTCTTAAGAAGGCTAGCTGGTAATTGTCACCATTTGAATCACGGGAGTAAAGACAGATGAGCATGCAAGATCCGATCGCGGATATGCTGACCCGTATCCGTAACGGTCAGGCCGCGAACAAAACTGCGGTCACCATGCCTTCCTCCAAGCTGAAAGTGGCAATTGCCAACGTGCTGAAGGAAGAAGGTTTTATTGAAGATTTTAAAATTGAAGGCGACACCAAGCCGGAACTGGAACTGACTCTTAAGTATTTCCAGGGCAAGGCTGTGGTAGAAAGCATTCAGCGTGTCAGCCGCCCAGGTCTGCGCATCTATAAGAAAAAAGATGAGCTGCCGAAAGTAATGGCTGGTTTAGGTATCGCTGTCGTATCTACCTCTAAAGGTGTTATGACCGATCGTGCAGCGCGCCAGGCTGGTCTTGGTGGCGAAATTATCTGCTACGTAGCGTAATCGGAGGAAAAAATGTCTCGTGTTGCTAAGGCACCGGTCGTTATTCCTGCCGGCGTAGAGGTAAAACTCAACGGTCAGGTTATTACGATCAAAGGTAAAAACGGCGAGCTGACTCGTACTCTCAACGATGCTGTTGAAGTGAAACAAGCAGACAACGCTCTGACTTTCGGTCCGCGTGATGGTTACGTGGATGGATGGGCTCAGGCTGGTACTGCTCGTGCACTGCTGAACTCAATGGTTATCGGTGTTACCGAAGGCTTCACTAAGAAGCTGCAGCTGGTTGGTGTAGGTTATCGTGCAGCGGTTAAAGGCAATGTAGTAAACCTGGCTCTGGGTTTCTCACATCCTGTTGACCATCAACTGCCGGCTGGCATCACTGCTGAATGTCCGACTCAGACTGAAATCGTGCTGAAAGGCGCTGATAAGCAGATGATCGGTCAGGTTGCAGCTGATCTGCGCGCCTACCGTCGTCCTGAGCCTTATAAAGGCAAGGGTGTTCGTTACGCCGACGAAGTCGTGCGTACCAAAGAGGCTAAGAAGAAGTAAGGTAACACTATGGATAAGAAATCTGCTCGTATCCGTCGTGCGACCCGCGCACGCCGCAAGCTCAAAGAGCTGGGTGCAACTCGCCTGGTGGTACATCGTACCCCGCGTCATATCTACGCACAGGTAATTGCACCGAATGGTTCTGAAGTTCTGGTAGCAGCTTCTACTGTTGAAAAAGCTATCACTGAACAACTGAAGTACACTGGGAACAAAGACGCTGCTGCTGCTGTAGGTAAAGCAGTTGCTGAACGCGCTCTGGAAAAAGGTATCAAAGAAGTTTCTTTTGACCGTTCTGGTTTCCAATATCATGGTCGTGTCCAGGCACTGGCAGATGCTGCCCGTGAAGCTGGCCTTCAGTTCTAAGGTAGAGGTGTAAGATGGCTCACATCGAAAAACAAGCTGGCGAACTGCAGGAAAAGCTGATCGCGGTAAACCGCGTATCTAAAACCGTTAAAGGTGGTCGTATTTTCTCCTTCACAGCTCTGACTGTAGTAGGCGATGGTAACGGTCGCGTTGGTTTTGGTTACGGTAAAGCGCGTGAAGTTCCAGCAGCGATCCAGAAAGCGATGGAAAAAGCCCGTCGCAATATGATTAACGTCGCGCTGAACCACGGCACCCTGCAACACCCGGTTAAAGGTGTTCACACGGGTTCTCGTGTATTCATGCAGCCGGCTTCCGAAGGTACCGGTATCATCGCCGGTGGTGCAATGCGCGCCGTCCTGGAAGTCGCTGGAGTTCATAACGTTCTGGCTAAAGCGTATGGTTCCACCAACCCGATTAACGTGGTTCGTGCAACTATCGATGGCCTGGAAAATATGAATTCTCCAGAAATGGTCGCTGCCAAGCGTGGTAAATCCGTTGAAGAAATTCTGGGGTAATTGACCATGGCAAAGACTATTAAAATTACTCAAACCCGCAGTGCAATCGGTCGTCTGCCGAAACACAAGGCAACGCTGCTTGGCCTGGGTCTGCGTCGTATTGGCCACACCGTAGAGCGCGAGGATACTCCTGCTGTACGCGGTATGGTTAACGCGATTTCCTACATGGTTAAAGTTGAGGAGTAAGAGATGCGTTTAAATACTCTGTCTCCGGCCGAAGGGTCTAAGCACGCTTCCAAGCGTCTGGGTCGTGGTATCGGTTCTGGCCTCGGTAAAACCGGTGGTCGTGGTCACAAAGGTCAGAACTCTCGTTCTGGCGGTGGCGTACGTCGCGGTTTCGAAGGTGGTCAGATGCCGTTGTACCGTCGTCTGCCGAAATTCGGTTTTACTTCACGTAAAGCTATGGTCACCGCAGAAGTTCGTCTGTCTGACCTGGCTAAAGTAGAAGGCGACGTAGTTGACCTGAACACGCTGAAAGCTGCCAACATTATCGGTATTCAGATTGAGTTCGCGAAAGTGATCCTGTCTGGCGAAGTAACTCGTCCGGTAACTGTTCGTGGTCTGCGTGTTACGAAAGGCGCTCGTGCTGCTATCGAAGCTGCTGGCGGTAAAACTGAGGAATAAGTAGCAGATGGCTAAACAACCGGGATTAGATTTTCAAAGTGCCAAAGGTGGCCTTGGCGAACTGAAACGCAGACTGCTGTTTGTAATCGGTGCGCTGATTGTGTTCCGTATTGGCTCTTTTATTCCGATCCCTGGTATTGATGCCACTGTTCTTGCCAAACTGCTTGATCAACAACGTGGCACCATCATTGAAATGTTCAACATGTTCTCTGGTGGTGCTCTTAGCCGTGCTTCAATCTTTGCACTGGGTATTATGCCGTATATTTCGGCATCGATTATTATCCAGCTGCTGACGGTCGTTCATCCGGCCCTGGCGGAGCTTAAGAAGGAAGGGGAGTCTGGTCGTCGTAAGATTAGCCAGTACACCCGTTACGGAACGTTAGTGTTGGCGATATTCCAGTCGATCGGTATTGCTACCGGTCTACCGAATATGCCTGGAATGCAGGGCCTGGTAATTAACCCAGGCTTTGCGTTCTACTTCACTGCTGTTGTAAGTCTGGTTACAGGGACGATGTTCCTGATGTGGCTCGGCGAACAGATTACTGAACGTGGTATCGGTAACGGTATCTCAATCATTATCTTCGCTGGTATCGTAGCGGGTCTCCCGCCAGCCATTGGCCATACGATTGAGCAAGCGCGTCAAGGCGACCTGCACTTCCTCCTGTTGCTGTTGGTTGCAGTATTAGTATTTGCAGTGACCTTCTTTGTTGTTTTCGTCGAACGTGGTCAACGCCGTATCGTGGTGAACTATGCAAAACGTCAACAAGGTCGTCGTGTCTATGCTGCACAGAGCACACATTTACCGCTGAAAGTGAATATGGCAGGGGTTATCCCAGCGATTTTCGCTTCTAGTATAATTCTGTTCCCGGCGACCATCGCGTCATGGTTCGGGGGCGGTACCGGTTGGAACTGGCTGACAACAATTTCGCTGTATTTGCAGCCTGGGCAACCGCTTTATGTGTTACTCTATGCGTCTGCAATCATCTTCTTCTGTTTCTTCTATACCGCGTTGGTTTTCAACCCGCGAGAAACAGCTGATAACCTGAAGAAGTCCGGTGCATTTGTACCAGGAATTCGTCCGGGAGAGCAAACGGCGAAGTATATCGATAAAGTAATGACCCGCCTGACTCTGGTTGGTGCGCTTTACATTACGTTTATCTGCCTGATCCCGGAGTTCATGCGTGATGCGATGAAAGTGCCGTTCTACTTCGGTGGAACCTCACTCCTTATCGTCGTTGTCGTCATTATGGACTTTATGGCTCAAGTGCAAACTCTGATGATGTCCAGTCAGTACGAGTCTGCATTGAAGAAAGCGAACCTGAAAGGCTATGGCCGTTAATGGTCGCTTAAGAAGTTACGGAGAGTAAAAATGAAAGTTCGTGCTTCCGTCAAGAAATTATGCCGTAACTGCAAAATCGTTAAGCGTGATGGCGTCATCCGCGTGATTTGCAGTGCCGAGCCGAAGCATAAACAGCGTCAAGGCTGATTTATCTCGCATATTTTTCTTGCAAAGTTGGGTTGAGCTGGCTAGATTAGCCAGCCAATCTTTTGTATGTCTATGCGTTCCCATTTGAGTATCCTGAAAACGGGCTTTTCAGCATGGGGCGCATAATTTAATAGTAGGAGTGCATAGTGGCCCGTATAGCAGGCATTAACATTCCTGATCAGAAACATACCGTGATCGCGTTAACGTCGATCTACGGTGTCGGCAAGACTCGCTCCAAGGCCATCTGCGCCGCTGCGGGTATCGCTGAAGATGTTAAGATCAGTGAGCTGTCTGAAGAACAAATCGACACGCTGCGTGACGAAGTTGCCAAATTTGTCGTTGAAGGTGATCTGCGCCGTGAAGTGAGCATGAGCATCAAGCGTCTGATGGACCTTGGTTGCTATCGCGGTTTGCGTCATCGTCGTGGTCTCCCGGTTCGCGGTCAGCGTACCAAGACCAACGCTCGTACCCGTAAGGGTCCGCGCAAACCGATCAAGAAATAATCGGGGTGATTGAATAATGGCAAAGGCACCAATTCGTGCACGTAAACGTGTAAGAAAACAAGTCTCTGACGGCGTGGCTCATGTCCATGCTTCTTTCAACAACACCATCGTGACTATTACCGATCGTCAAGGTAACGCGTTGGGTTGGGCAACTGCCGGTGGTTCCGGTTTCCGTGGTTCTCGCAAATCCACTCCGTTTGCAGCTCAGGTTGCAGCAGAGCGTTGCGCAGAAGCCGTGAAAGAATACGGTATCAAGAACCTGGAAGTTATGGTTAAGGGACCGGGTCCGGGTCGCGAATCTACCATTCGTGCTCTGAACGCCGCTGGTTTCCGCATCACTAATATTACTGATGTGACTCCGATCCCTCACAACGGTTGTCGTCCGCCGAAAAAACGTCGCGTATAACGCTCGTTTTTAGGAATGTTGGAGAAAGAAAATGGCAAGATATTTGGGTCCTAAGCTCAAGCTGAGCCGTCGCGAGGGTACAGACTTATTCCTTAAGTCTGGCGTTCGCGCGATTGATACCAAGTGTAAAATTGAACAAGCTCCTGGCCAGCACGGTGCGCGTAAACCGCGTCTGTCTGACTATGGTGTGCAGTTGCGTGAAAAGCAAAAAGTTCGCCGTATCTACGGTGTGCTGGAGCGTCAGTTCCGTAACTATTATAAAGAAGCCGCACGTCTGAAAGGCAACACCGGTGAAAACCTGTTAGCTCTGCTGGAAGGTCGTCTGGACAACGTTGTATACCGTATGGGTTTTGGCGCTACTCGTGCTGAAGCACGCCAGCTGGTTAGCCATAAAGCTATCATGGTAAACGGTCGTGTTGTTAACATCGCTTCTTATCAGGTTAGCCCGAACGACGTTGTCAGCATTCGTGAGAAAGCGAAAAAGCAATCTCGCGTGAAAGCAGCTCTGGAGCTGGCTGAGCAGCGTGAAAAGCCAACCTGGCTGGAAGTTGATGGTGGCAAGATGGAAGGTACGTTTAAGCGTAAGCCTGAGCGTTCTGATCTGTCTGCGGACATTAACGAACACCTGATCGTCGAGCTTTACTCCAAGTAAAGCTTAGTACCAAAGAGAGGACACAATGCAGGGTTCTGTGACAGAGTTTCTAAAACCGCGCCTGGTAGATATCGAGCAAGTGAGTTCGACGCACGCCAAGGTGACCCTTGAGCCTTTAGAGCGTGGCTTTGGCCATACTCTTGGTAACGCACTGCGCCGTATTCTGCTTTCATCGATGCCGGGTTGCGCGGTGACTGAGGTTGAGATTGATGGTGTACTGCATGAGTACAGCACCAAAGAAGGTGTTCAGGAAGATATCCTGGAAATCCTGCTTAACCTGAAAGGGCTAGCGGTAAGAGTTCAAGGTAAAGATGAAGTTATCCTTACTCTGAATAAATCTGGCATTGGCCCTGTGACTGCAGCCGACATCACCCATGATGGAGATGTCGAAATCGTCAAGCCGCAGCACGTGATCTGCCACCTGACCGATGAGAACGCATCTATTAGCATGCGTATCAAAGTTCAGCGCGGTCGTGGTTATGTGCCGGCTTCTGCCCGAATTCATTCGGAAGAAGATGAGCGCCCAATCGGCCGTCTGCTGGTCGACGCATGCTATAGCCCTGTAGAGCGTATCGCCTACAATGTTGAAGCAGCGCGTGTAGAACAGCGTACCGACCTGGACAAGCTGGTCATCGAAATGGAAACCAACGGCACAATCGATCCTGAAGAGGCGATTCGTCGTGCGGCAACTATTCTGGCTGAACAACTGGAAGCTTTCGTTGACTTACGTGATGTACGTCAGCCGGAAGTGAAAGAAGAAAAACCAGAATTCGATCCGATCCTGCTGCGCCCTGTTGACGATCTGGAATTGACTGTCCGCTCTGCTAACTGCCTCAAGGCAGAAGCTATCCACTATATCGGTGATCTGGTACAGCGTACCGAGGTTGAGTTGCTGAAAACGCCGAACCTGGGTAAAAAATCTCTTACTGAGATTAAAGACGTGCTGGCTTCACGCGGTTTGTCTCTGGGCATGCGCCTGGAAAACTGGCCGCCGGCAAGCATTGCTGACGAGTAACCGGATCACAGGTTAAGGTTTTACTGAGAAGGATAAGGTCATGCGCCATCGTAAGAGTGGTCGTCAACTGAACCGCAACAGCAGCCATCGCCAGGCTATGTTCCGCAACATGGCAGGTTCTCTGGTTCGTCATGAGATCATCAAGACGACCCTGCCGAAAGCGAAAGAGCTGCGTCGCGTAGTTGAGCCGCTGATTACTCTTGCCAAGACTGATAGCGTTGCTAATCGTCGTCTGGCATTCGCCCGCACTCGTGATAACGAGATCGTGGCAAAACTGTTTAACGAGCTGGGCCCGCGTTTCGCGAGCCGCGCCGGTGGTTACACTCGCATTCTGAAGTGTGGCTTCCGTGCAGGCGACAATGCGCCGATGGCATACATCGAGCTGGTTGATCGCTCTGAGTCGAAAGCAGAAGCTGCTGCAGAGTAATCTGTAGGAGTATTGTAAAAAAACCCGCCTCGGCGGGTTTTTTTATATCCTCAATTCCCTGCCTGTTATAATTTCCCTTTTATTCACTCCGGAACGACGCGATGTGGTTAATCGATCAATGGGCTGAACAACACATCCTTGAAGCGCAACGCAAAGGCGAACTGGATGGTCTTCCTGGTTCAGGGCAAAAACTTGTGCTTGATGACGACTTACACGTGCCGCCGGAACTGCGCGCCGGATATCGGCTGTTGAAAAATGCAGGTTGTTTGCCGCCTGAAATTTTACAACGTAAAGAGGCCGTTGAGCTTAATGAACTGTTACAGACACTTGATCCTGTCCAACCTGAATACGCAGCGGTGAAGAAACAGCTATTGCTATTGGAATTAAAACTCCGCCAGGCAGGTATGAATACAGAATTTCTTCGTACGAGATATGCAACAGCTATTGAAAATAAGCTGATGAAGGAGCCTTAATGTACAAAATCGGCGAGTTAGCAAAATTAGCAGATGTCACACCTGATACCATCCGTTTTTATGAAAAACAGCAAATGATGGATCATGAGGTCCGTACAGAAGGTGGATTTCGTTTATACAGTGAAAACGATCTTCAGCGTTTAAAATTTATCCGTTACGCCAGGCAACTGGGTTTCACGCTTGAATCCATTCGTGAGCTTTTGTCGATCCGTATCGATCCCGAACATCATACCTGCCAGGAATCCAAAGGCATTGTTCAGGCCCGGTTGAAGGAGGTGGAAGCGAAGATTCATGAGCTCGAGTTGATGAAAACATCCTTACAGCGCTTAAATGATACATGCTGCGGGACTGCTCACAGTAGCGTTTACTGTTCCATCCTCGAAGCGTTGGAACAAGGTGCAAACGGGCCGGGACATTGATTTATTACGCGATGAGTAATACACTCGCGCAACCTAATGAGGAGCCAAAAAATGACCAGCTATAAACATACCCGGGGAAAAATTAATGACAATGCGATTGAGGCATTACTGCACGATCCGCTTTTCAAACAACGTATTGAGCGGAATGTGAAAGGAAAAGGTAGTTACCAGCGGAAAGGAAAACATAAAGGGCGTAATAACTGGGAGGCCAGTGGTAAACAAGCTGATAGCTTATTTTCCACTGACCTTCTGCTTTTCGTCTGCTAATCAAATCCGCTCATTTTGTTGTTTCAAAATATCACGGATCTCAGTTAGCAATACTTCTTCTTTAGAAGGGGCTGGGGGAGCTTTAGGTTCTTCTTTTTTCTTACGGTTTAATTTATTGATAAGTTTGATTGCCATAAAGATAGCGAACGCCACGATCAGAAAATCAAACACATTTTGGATGAACACACCGTAATGCATGACAACCGCTGGCGTCTCACCGACGGCAGGGCGCAACGTGAGTGCAAATTGTTTAAAATCAATACCACCAATTAATAAGCCTAACGGTGGCATAATAATATCGGCGACCAGCGAAGAAACAATTTTCCCGAATGCAGCACCAATAATCACACCCACTGCCAAATCAACCACATTTCCGCGCATCGCGAATTCGCGGAACTCTTTTATCATACTCATTATATTCTCCTTATCTGGACCTTTCCTAAGTCTAACAAAGACTCTATGGTTTGCCATTAACAGGAAGTAACTGTTTTATAACCATATCCTTATGAAGAAAGCGGGTTCACATTGCAAGGCGGAATAAATCCGCCCGCATGCTAGAGGAAGAATGGACTGGGTTGAAATAAACGTTCGACGTCAGTAACGAACTTTTTATCCGTGAGGAACATTATGACGTGATCGCCCTGTTCAATTCGCAATGTATTGTTGGCAATCATCACGTCATTGCCACGAACCACGGCGCCAATGATGGTGCCAGGCGGGAGTTTGATGTCATCAATCGCTCTGCCGACCACGCGTGACGTACTTTCATCACCATGCGCCACCGCCTCGATAGCTTCTGCTACGCCACGACGTAATGAAGAAACGCTAACAATATCAGCTTTTCGTACGTGGCCAAGCAGTGCTGAAATCGTTGCCTGTTGAGGAGAGATGGCAATATCAATCACGCTGCCCTGTACCAGATCGACATAAGCACGACGCTGAATGAGCACCATCACCTTTTTGGCACCCATCCTTTTTGCGAGCATAGCGGACATGATGTTTGCTTCGTCGTCATTGGTAACCGCGATAAACAGATCAACCTGATCGATATGTTCTTCAGCAAGCAGTTCCTGATCCGACGCATCACCGTAAAATACAATTGTATTTTGTAATTTTTCGGCGAGCTCTGCTGCGCGCTGTTGATTACGTTCAATCAGTTTCACGCTGTAATCTTTTTCAAGACGATGGGCAAGGCCTGCACCTATGTTCCCACCGCCAACCAGCATAATCCGTTTATAGGGTTTTTCGAGTCGTTGCAGTTCACTCATCACTGCACGGATGTGCTGTGACGCTGCGATAAAAAACACTTCGTCGCCCGCTTCGACAATAGTGGATCCCTGCGGTCGGATAGGGCGATCATGTCGAAAAATTGCCGCAACCCGCGTTTCAATATGCGGCATATGCTCCCGCATTGTTGACAGCGCATTACCAACCAGCGGCCCGCCGTAATAAGCTTTAACCACCGCCAGGCTCACTTTGCCTTCTGCAAAATTTACTACCTGCAATGCGCCTGGATATTCAATCAGTCGATAAATATTGTCGATAACCAGTTGTTCAGGCGCAATAAGATGATCGATCGGCACGGCTTCTGAGTTAAACAGCTTTTCTGCGTCGCGCACATAATCCGGCGCTCGTATACGGGCGATACGGTTTGGGGTATTAAACAGCGAATAAGCCACCTGGCAGGCAACCATATTGGTTTCATCAGAGCTGGTGACGGCGACCAACATATCTGCATCGTCGGCACCCGCCTCACGTAATACCCGCGGATGCGAGCCATGACCCTGTACGACACGTAGATCGAATTTATCCTGCAAACTACGCAGGCGATCGCCATTGGTATCAACCAGGGTGATATCATTATTTTCACCCACCAGGTTTTCGGCCAGCGTCCCGCCAACCTGACCCGCTCCCAGAATGATTATTTTCATCGTCTTCTGCTTCTCAGACTCAAGTGAAAATTACCTTACGCTTTTTTTAATAGCTTAGCGTAAAAGAAGCCGTCGCCTTCGGTACTGGCGGGCAAATTCTGAATACCCGGTGAATCTGGCGTACCGGTTAACGTTAATTGCGCGTCTGGCGTTCGTTTAAGGAAAGCGGCCACTTGCTGGGTATTTTCTTCAGGAAGCACCGAGCAGGTGGCATAAAGCAGAGTGCCGCCAGGTTTCAGTAAAGGCCATATGGCATCCAGTATTTGAGACTGAAGCGCCGCCAGCTCTGAAATATCGCGGTCGCGGCGTAACCATTTTATGTCCGGATGGCGACGAATCACGCCTGTGGCTGAACACGGGGCGTCTAACAATATACGATCGAACTGTTTATTCTCACACCACTGCTGTGGGTAACGACCATCACCCTGTTTGACCGTTGCCGTCATACCCAGACGTTTTAAATTTTCATAAACGCGACTCAGCCGTTGCTCATCAATATCGACAGCCATGACATTGGCATGCGGCGCGGCTTCAAGGATATGCGTTGTTTTACCGCCTGGCGCTGCGCAAAGATCTAAAATATCTTCGCCATCTTGCGGATCGAGCAATGGAATGCAGCCTTGTGCCGAGGCATCTTGCACCGTTACCCATCCTTGTTCAAAGCCAGGCAGCGTATGCACTGAAACAGGGGTTTCCAGGCGCACCGCGTCAGGGTAATCAGAATGCGGAAATCCCGTTATGCCACTTTCTTCTAACAAGGCTAACCATGCGTCACGGCTGTGATGCTGGCGATTAACCCGCAACCACATCGGTGGCCGTTGGTTATTTGCCTCTACAATTTCTTCCCATTGTGCCGGATAAGCAGTTCGTAAACGCTTCACTAACCATGAGGGATGGAGAAAGCGACTGTCGTGTTGCGCGAATTCATTGAGTAAGGCTTCTTGCTGGCGTTGGAATTCCCGCAAAACGCCGTTAATCAGCCCTTTTAATTGAGGGCGCTTAAGCACTACTGCGCCTTCTACCGTCTCGGCAAGCGCCGCGTGAGGCGGAATACGGGTGTAGAGCAACTGATACAGGCCAACCATAATCAAATAATGCAGGGTACGCTGTTTCCCTGTCATCGGACGCGCCATCAATTTGCCGATAAACCATTCCAGCTGGGAAAGCGTACGCAGTACGCCGAAGCTCAGTTCCTGTAACAGCGCTTTATCTTTTTCCGGCACTTTCTGTTGGAGGGCAGGCAGCACGTTGCTCAGTGATTGCCCTTTTTCAACCACTTGTTCTACGGCTTGGGCTGTCAGACTGCGGATATTTGGTGATTTCGTCATAGTTACTGTCAGTAAAATAAAAAGGCCCGGAAATTCCGGGCGCTAATGAGAAATGAACGGTCAGACCAGCCTGTTGCCCGGTGCGAAGAACTCTCTGCGTGAATTAAGCAGATCCTGAGCTTTCATCGCTTTTTTACCCGCTGGCTGGAGTTCAACAAGATTCAATATTCCCTGGGCGGTTGCAACGCGAATACCATGTTTATCCGCTTCCAGAATAGTGCCGGGTTCGGCATGGGCCGGTGTATCGATAACGCTGGCTTTCCAGACTTTTACAGGCTGGCCATCCATCATAAAGAAACTCATCGGCCAGGGGTTAAAAGCGCGAACACACCGTTCCAGTTGTGCAGCAGAAAGCGACCAGTCAAGCAGCGCTTCTTCTTTGCTGAGTTTTTCAGCATGCGTAGCCAACGAATCATCCTGTACTTCGGGCTTTGCCGCGCCTGTAGCAAGTAGTTGCAACGTTTCGATTAAACCCTGCGGACCCAGCTCAGCCAGTTTGTCATATAGCGACGCGCTGGTATCTTCGGCGGTAATGGGGCACGCGAGTTTATACAGCATATCGCCGGTATCCAGCCCGACATCCATTTGCATAATCGTTACGCCGGTTTCAGCATCGCCAGCCCAGAGTGCACGCTGGATAGGCGCCGCACCGCGCCAGCGCGGTAACAACGAACCATGAACGTTGATACATCCCAAACGCGGCATGTCCAATACGGCCTTAGGCAGTATTAAGCCATAGGCTACGACAACCATAATATCGGCATTAAGTTCGGCAACGAGCTGCTGATTCTCCGCCGGGCGAAGGGATGATGGTTGAAACACAGGGATACCTTTCTCCTCGGCAAGCACTTTGACAGGAGAGGGCATTAACTTTTTACCGCGTCCAGCCGGGCGGTCGGGCTGAGTGAAAACGCCCACCACATTGTAACGAGCGGCGAGCAGCGCAGCGAGATGGCGCGCTGCAAAATCAGGCGTACCTGCAAAAATGATACGTAGTGAATCGGACACGATATTCCCTGTTGTAGCGTAAAGGCTTAACGCCCGTTTAAACGATCGAGTTTTTCAACTTTTTGACGGATCCGCTGGCGCTTCATCGGCGACAGGTAATCAATAAAAAGCTTGCCTACCAGATGGTCCATTTCATGTTGAATACAAATAGCCAGCAGGCCATCTGCTTCTAATTCATAGCTCTTTCCATCGCGGTCAAGGGCACGAATTTTAACGCGCTCGGCTCGCGGCACCAGCGCCCGTTGCTCAGGGATAGATAAGCAACCCTCTTCAATCCCCGTTTCGCCTTCTTTTTCAAGCAATTCAGGGTTAATCAGGACTAAACGTTCATCACGATTCTCTGAAACATCAATCACGATAATACGCTGGTGAATATCTACCTGAGTGGCCGCAAGGCCAATACCTTCTTCTGCGTACATCGTTTCGAACATATCATCAACGATACGTTGAATTTCCGCATTCACTTCTTTGACCGGTTCGGCGACTTTGCGAAGCCGCTCGTCCGGAATATGTAATACCTGCAAAACTGACATATTTATCCAGAGCTGTGTTCAAGAGTTGATAGAGATCATGACCTCTATTCTAGACAAAACACCCCCTGATTGACAGCATCCGTAACCAATCGCAGGGATTGCCTGAGGCGCTCAGAGCAGGAGACGTGAATGCCGCTTACAGAGATATGGTTACGTTTAATGGCAGTCGCCAGCCTTAATGGCGAACAAATGCTTCTGGCTGTTCAGTGCTTGCAGAATAATTCAGTTGATCCCTCGTCGGTTTTAGCTTCAGTTCAATTCAGTTCGCGCCAGATAAAGCAATTCCTTGAGGTCAGCAAAGCCGATCTTGACAGGAGCTATCGCTGGCTTGAACAGCCCGGGCATGCGTTATTAACCGCCGATATGCCGCAGTATCCCGCTTTGCTCAAGGCCATAGATTGGTTTCCCGGCGCGCTGTTTGTGAAAGGTAATCTTGATGCGCTACAAACATCACAAATCGCCGTGGTAGGAAGCCGGGCGCATTCATGGTACGGCGAGCATTGGGGGCAATCTTTTTGCGAGGCGCTGGCAGCCCAGGGAATGACGATCACCAGCGGTTTGGCATTGGGTATTGATGGCGTTGCTCACAGGGCGGCGCTTACTATGAAGGGAATAACGGTTGCCGTATTAGGGAGCGGCCTTGAACAACTTTATCCTAAAAGGCATTGTCGTCTGGCTGATGAGATTGTCACCAATAACGGCGCGTTGGTAAGCGAGTTCCCCCTCTTAATGAAACCGTGGCAAGGCAACTTCCCCAGACGAAACCGCATCATAAGTGGTTTGAGCCATGGCGTGCTGGTGGTCGAGGCATCAATACGCAGCGGCTCGCTGGTGACAGCACGATGTGCGCTGGAACAGGGGCGTGATGTGTTCGCTTTGCCCGGTCCGATTGGCAGCCCGGGCGCTGAGGGCCCGCATTGGCTTATCAAGCAAGGCGCCACGCTGGTGACGTCGCCGGAAGAGGTTTTTGAACATTTACATGGGGAGCTTCAGTGGCGTTGTTCCAGAGGTGTTGCAAATTATTCATCAAATGAAGAGGGGGGTGCATTGCCATTTCCTGAGCTGTTGGCTAACGTAGGATATGAGGTTACACCTGTTGACGTCGTCGCTGAACGTGCCGGCCAACCTGTGCCAGAGACAGTAACCCAATTACTCGAACTGGAGTTAGCAGGATGGATCGCAGCTGTACCCGGCGGCTATGTCCGATTAAGGAGGGCAGGCCATGTTCGACGTACTAATGTATTTGTTTGAGACATACATCCATAACGACGCCGAAATGCGTGTCGATCAGGATAAAATCACTCGCGACCTTACTGATGCTGGCTTTGAGCGTGAAGATATTTTTAATGCGCTTCTGTGGTTAGAGAAACTGGCTGACTATCAGGACGGTCTGGTTGAGCCGATGCAGTTAGCGTCCGACCCTCTTTCGATGCGTATTTATACTATGGAAGAGTGTCAAAGACTGGATGCCAGCTGCCGGGGATTCCTGTTGTTCCTGGAACAAATTCAGGTGCTGAACCTCGAAACCCGTGAAATGGTGATTGAACGTGTACTTGCTCTTGATACAGCTGATTTTGATCTTGAAGATCTCAAATGGGTTGTATTGATGGTGCTGTTTAATCTTCCGGGCTGTGAAAATGCGTATCAACAAATGGAAGAATTACTCTTCGAAGTGAATGAAGGTATGCTGCATTAACCTTATATGCAGCGTAAATAAGTCGTTATGACAAAATCAGCACTTTTTTCAGTGCGCCAACAAGAGCCCTGCCCGCAATGCGGGGCCGATCTGGTTATTCGCACCGGGAAACATGGCCCGTTTCTCGGTTGCTCCCATTATCCGGAATGCGATTATGTTCGACCTCTGCGCAATCAGGGAGATGGACATATTGTTAAAATTCTGGAGGGTAAGTACTGTCCTCAATGTGAGGCAGAACTGGCGTTACGGCAGGGCCGTTTCGGCATGTTTATCGGTTGCAGCCGCTACCCTGAATGCAGCCACACAGAACAAATTGACAAGCCTGATGAGACAGCGATTACCTGTCCGCAATGCCAAACGGGCCATCTGGTACAGCGACGCTCACGTTACGGGAAAACCTTCCATTCCTGTGATCGTTATCCAGAGTGCCAGTTTGTTATTAACGCCAAACCTGTGGCGGGAGAGTGTCCGGAGTGCCACTACCCGCTATTAATTGAAAAGAAAACGGCGCAAGGGGTTAAGCTTTTTTGCGCCAGTAAACAATGTGGAAAGCCGATTACGGCGGAACAAAAGAGTGAATAACAACCTGCCTTTGGACCAAATCGATACTCTCGTCGCGGTCCTGAAAAATGAAGAAGTGATTGCCTATCCCACTGAAGCTGTATTTGGCGTCGGTTGTGATCCGGATAGTGAACGAGCGGTTAATCGTCTTTTGACGCTTAAACAACGTCCGGTTGAAAAAGGCTTAATACTCATCGCATCCAGCTTCTCTCAACTTACGCCTTATATTGATGACAGTATGCTTACTCAACAGCAGCGTGATACTGTTTTTTCTCGCTGGCCTGGGCCGGTGACGTTCGTTTTTCCAGCTAAAAGTAGTACGCCGCGCTGGCTTACCGGACGTTTTGATACATTAGCCGTACGAGTTACCGATCATCCGCTGGTGATTGCGCTCTGTGAGGCCTTCGGTAAGCCGTTGGTGTCTACCAGCGCCAACCTGACCGGATTGCCTCCATGCCGTAGCACTCATGAAGTGCAGCTGCAGTTTGGTCAGGATTTTCCTGTGCTTGATGGTGCGACCGGCGGACGTCTGAATCCTTCCGAGATCCGCGATGCATTAACAGGTGAACTCTTCCGGGAGGGGTAAAGTTGATGGAAACGTATGCAGTATTCGGCAATCCCATAGCCCATAGTAAATCGCCTTTCATTCATCGTCTCTTTGCTGAGCAATGCCACATTACCCATCCCTATGGGCGGGTGCTGGCGCCCATTGATAGCTTCATTCCCACTCTTAATGCTTTTTTTGAGGCGGGAGGAAAAGGCGCTAACGTTACCGTGCCCTTTAAAGAGGAAGCGTTTTCCCGTGCAGATGAGCTAACGGAGCGGGCCGCGCTGGCCGGCGCGGTAAACACCCTGAAACGACTTGAGGATGGGCGGCTGCTGGGAGATAACACGGATGGCATTGGGTTACTCAGTGATTTAGAACGACTGCAGATGATTAAAACGGGTTCCCGGGTCTTGCTTATCGGCGCGGGTGGCGCAGCAAGAGGCGTACTGCTGCCACTGCTTTCTTTAGACTGTTCGGTAACCATAACGAATCGTACTTTTTCGCGTGCCCAGCAACTTGCTACGCTGTTCCGTCATACGGGTAGCGTTTCTGCGCTGGAAGGGGAAGCCCTCGCCGACCACACATTTGATCTTATTATCAATGCCACATCCAGTGGTCTTTCGGGCGAAATTCCGGGTATCCCCGCCTCATTGATCCAACCGCATGTTTATTGCTATGACATGTTATATCAGCATGGGTTAACGCCCTTTCTTGCCTGGTGTGAGACATTGGGGGCGAAAAAAATGGCGGATGGGTTAGGCATGCTGGTGGGCCAGGCTGCACATGCGTTTATGCTCTGGCACGGACGTATGCCTGATGTCGTTCCTGTCATTGAGCGTCTGAAGCAGGATCTGGCGGCATGAATCAGGCTATCCAGTTCCCGGATGTCGAAACGTGGAATGAAGAACTCGCTGCCGTGTGTTTTCCTGCGCTGGTGGGGGGCTTTCAGGTGAATTGCGCTGTTTCTGGTGCAACATTGAAAGAGCGCTATGGTGGCGAAACATCTGCAGTGTGGTTGGATTTGTTCCGCCAACATCGATGGGATTTGGAAGAAGAGCTCGAAACCCTTATCGCGAACGATCAGGATGACGAGCTTGGCTGGTTTTGGATCTCCTGAGCGAGATAGTCGTCTTTCCATTGAACGTAGTTATTTGCCGAATACAAAAGGCCTTCTATTTCGGCTTCAGTCAAAGGGCGAATTTGTTTCACCGGACTCCCAAGATAAAGGTATCCGCTCGCCAGACGCTTATTAGGGGGGATGAGACTTCCCGCACCAATCATAACGTCGTCTTCTATCACGGCACCATCCAGGACGATCGATCCCATGCCGACGAGAACACGGTTGCCGATAGTGCAGCCGTGTAGCATGACTTTATGTCCTACCGTAACGTCTTCGCCGATGACCAGCGGATTACCTTCTGGGTTATAAGAAGACTTATGCGTGACATGCAGGACACTGCCATCCTGAATATTTGTGCGTGCACCAATCTCAATAAAATGCACATCGCCACGCATTGCGACCAGCGGCCAGATCCCAACATCGTCAGCGATTCGAACATCGCCAACCACCACGCTTGATGCATCAACCATGACGCGCTGGCCTAATTCAGGAAATGTATCTTTATAAGGACGCAGTACAGCAGACATAGAAACCTCGTAAACCAGAGACAGTAAATCTGACTTTGGCTCCATTCTTATCGCTAAGCAAGGCTAAACATCATCATTTATTAAGCAGATCGTACGCGATCGCAGCGGAAAGCGCGAAAAAACAGCGATCGAAATAAAAGATCGAAAAAAGGCTTGTGCAAAAAAATGGGATCCCTATAATGCGCCTCCGTTGAGACGACAAAGTGAAACACTTCATAGCAATGGTCGGAACAACAAGGAGAAAAATCCTGAAATTCAGGGTTGACTCTGAAAGAGGAAAGCGTAATATACGC
>OKCK01000118.1_pt1 | contig 25674 bp, 23 predicted proteins | sample 1614961 | NCBI WGS metagenome assembly OKCK01 (sample SAMN04436984, study PRJEB24849) | human gut metagenome | biome: human gut; feature: NICU; material: stool | host: Homo sapiens | place: USA: Saint Louis, MO | collected 2010-07-31
AAAACCAGTATTATCAACGGCTCGGAAGTGTCTAGATTATCCGTGGCGATTCATACCGGTCACTGGATTATCAGCGATGAACAGGTTCCTGAAGTCATGGAAAGGCAAAGAAATGAGAGGGATTTATGGATATCCGTGATATATCTTATTGCTAATACTTCACTTTCAATGTTAATTACTGTCAGGAGCCGCTTTTTACTCTGTCCTGCATTAAGAAAGCATTAAGTCTAAATTTTCTATCATTCTTCATTACATATAATTAAATAAACAGCGCCATTATTAATCCAGTTGGATGTCAAAGTCCTGGAGGGATGCACCGTATTAACTGCCCAACCCGTTTCGCCGGAAGAACCCGAGCTGCTAAAATCGCTGCGTAAGGTGTGCAAGCTGTCGGCGCGTAAGTAAAAACAGGTGCAAGATTTCATCAGCACCATCACCACCAAACGCCCCGGCCCCGAATAAATACCGCTCCCGATATCGCGTCGGGAGTGGTCGCCTCAAAAGAGTGACCACGCACGCCTTTGAAGGCACAAATCCCCATTGCCAATACCCAGCTAACTCGAATTAGTTTACAATAAACGCATCACGTTCTGTATGGATAACGAAGAGGTTATGGCCAAAACCGTTGAGCAAGTCGCTAAGGCGCTGGATATCTCTATCACCACTGTGCGCCTGGTCCTGGGCGGCAAAGCGGAACAGTACCGCATCAGCGCCAAAACGCAGCAGCGCATTAATGATTATATCGCCGAGAATGGACTGGTCGTTAACCACATTGCCCGCAGCTTAAAACTCAATAAAACCGAAACCTTAGGGCTGGTGATCCCGCGCCTGTCGAACCTGTTTTTCTCCACCCTGGCGGAGAAACTGGAGTCCTGCTGCCGCCAGGCCGGCTATCAGTTGATGATCGCCTGCACCTACAGCGACAGCGAGCACGAAAACAGTCTGGTAGAAGGGTTGCTGGCACGCAATGTCGACGGGATGTTCGTGGTACCTTCAACCCGCGAAACACAGTTACATCATCAGAAAGTGGCGCGCAAACGCCCGCTGGTGATCCTCGACCGTGATTTCGGCGAGAGCGACACCACGCTGGTGGTGAGTGATAACTACAACGGCAGCAAAAAACTGGTGCAGGCCATGACGCAAGCGCTGGACGTCTCGCCGCTGTTCTTTATCGCAGGCGATACGCAACAGCCTTCCATCCAGCGCCGTTTACAGGGTTATCTCAGCGAGTTGCCCGCGGGAAAAGACTGGGTGCTGTCCGCCAGCCATAACCGCCAGGAGGAGGGTAAACAGTTGATGCTCGACTTCCTCAGGCAGAACCGCGAGCCGCCGCAAGCCTTTATCTCTTCGTCGTTACCGATCCTGGAAGGGACGCTCAGCGCACTGCGGGAAACCTACGGTTTTATCCCCTCGGATATCTCAATCGGCACCTTCGATGAACATCAAATGCTGGGCTTTCTGCCCAATGCGGTATGGTCGATGCGCCAGGACGAAGACGCCTGGGCGCAGCATGCGTTTCGGCTGATGCAGCAAAAGCTGCAAGGAGAAAACAGCGACGTCAAAATTACCGTGCCGATGACGCTGATTCATCGTCCGCTGTCGGTGGAAAAACGTAAGGGATAAAAAGAAGCGGGCGGCCGCGCCACACAGCGGGCCGCCCGTACAGCGCGTTAAACCAGAAGCTGCACAAAACGTTCAGCCAGCTCCGCGTCCCGTTCCGGCGGCAATCCGCTGATGCCTACGCCGCCAATCGCCACCCCTTCCACCAGCACCGGCGCGCCGCCGGGCATCGCCAGCAACCGTTTATCGTCAAAGATATCCAGCGTTAGGGTTCCCTGGCGTACTTCTTCCGCCAGTCGCGCCGTTGGGCGGCGAAAGCGCAATGCGCTCCAGGCTTTGCGTTGCGCCAGTTGCCGGGGCAGAGCAGGGCACCTGGCGTGAGCGCCGAAGGCGATCAGCTCACCGTCGATACCGACCACCGCAATCGCCAGGCCCGTGCTCTGCGGGTCCGCTTCCGTCTCCTGTAAAAACTGCGCCAGCCGCTGGCAGATCGCGCTGTCGTTCAGGCGCGGCGGCGTACAGAGCGCGTTGTCAGACATCAGCGATATACCCCTGCAAACGCTGATGCAGCGCGTCCAGCTCTTCCCGCTGGGTCGCCGTCAGCGCCACAAACGGCTCGCGGGTCGGCCCGGTATCCACCACGCCTTTGCCCGCCAGATACTTCGCCGACTGGAACACGCCACGCGCCACCAGATTTTCCACCACCTCGTTAATCTGCTGCTGCAAACGCTGCGCTTTGGGAATGTCCCCTTGCCGGAATGCGGTACGCAGTGCCAGGAACAGCTCCGGTTGCAGGTTCACCGTGGTGCCGACAGTGGCAGTGGCCCCGGCGGCGAGGCTGGACAGGAAGATCTCATCAAAGCCGTTAAAGAACACTTTATCGGGATAACGGGCGATCATGCGTTCCAGCGAATACAGGTTATGGGAGGTGTGCTTCACCCCCAGCACCTGCTCGTCGCTCAGCAGTGCTTCGGCGGTCAGGCTGTCCAGCTCCACGCCGGTAAACTGCGGGATGTTATACAAAATCACCGGGATCGAGATGGCGTCCAGCACCCGGCGGTAGTAAGCGATAATCTCCTCGCGGCTGTATTTATAGTAATAGGGCGGCACCAGCGAGACAGCGCTCGCCCCGTCCTGCTCGGCGCTTTTCGCCAGCTCCACGGCATCCTGAGTACGCGGTGTGCCGACGTGGGCAATCACCGGCACCTTTCCTTGCGCCGCATTGACCAGCGTCGCCAGCACCTGCTTGCGTTCGTCGAAGCGCAACAGCGGCCCCTCCCCGGAGGAGCCACAGCAGTAAAAGCCTTCCACGCCGCGCGCCAGCTGGGCGTGCGCCAGAGTCTCCAGCGCCGCGTAGTTAACGGATTCATCCGCGTGCATCGGCGTGACTACCGCGGAAATGATGCCGCGAAACGCCTGCCAGTTGTCACTTACCATGCGGTCCAGCCTCCATCCACGGTGACGGTGGAGCCGGTCATATACACGGAAGCGTCAGAGAGCAGGAACACCACCGCGCCGTTGTACTCGTGCGGCTGCGCCATGCGGCCAATCGGAATGCGGTCGGTGTAGTTCTTCTGAAAACGCGGGTCCTGGTCGCTGCGCTCCACGCCGGAAAGCGTCAGCGTATTAACGCGAATGCCGTCGCGGCCCCAGTAGGTGGCGCAGTAGCGGGTGAAGTTATACAGCCCGGACTTGGCCGCCGCGTAGGCAACCGGCTTCACAAACGGGATGCCGGTGTCCTCTTTTTTGTAGCTGTAGATATCCTGTACCGGCGAAACCACGCCATAAATCGAGCCGACGTTAATGATCGAGCCGCCTTTGCCGGCCTGGCGCATCCGCTTGCCCACCTGCTGGGTCATCAGGAAAGTGCCCACCAGGTTTACTTCCACCACCTCGCGGAACACCTCTTCCGGGAAATCTTCGAACGGACCGGAAACTTCCGGCGGCGCACTCGGCTGGGTATCGACGCCCGCGTTATTCACCAGGCCGTCCGGTACGCCCCATTTGGCTTCAATTTTATCCAGCACCTGATTGATGCTGGCTTTGTCGGTAATGTTCACTTCCGCGCACAGCAGGCGGTCGGAATCTTTAATCGCTCCCAGTACGCGGTCCACACGCGCCGCGTCAACATGCGTCGCCAGTGCCGCCACCTTCGCGCCGCGCTCGTGCAGCGTTTTCACGTACTGCGCGCCCAGTTGCCCCAGGCCGCCGGTCACAATGATGATCTTGTCTTTTACCGAGAATAAGCTGTCTTCCATTGTTCCTTTCCCCTGAATATTCATTAGATTTTGTGTGTGGCGAGGTAGTCACGATCGAGAATAATGCCGTGGCCCGGTCGGTCGCTCGGTATGTAGTAGCCGTCTTTCTCAACACCGGCCTCGGCGATGATGCGCAGATCTTTCCAGCGCCCGCCGTCGGTCATTTCGGCATACGAGATATTCGGTACGGTAGCCAGCAGGCTGGCGCTGAGCTCCATGACAAAGTGCGGGGTCATCGGCAGGTTGTGAGCGCGTGCGACGGCGGCGATATCGAGATAGCCGGTAATGCCGCCCACGCGTCCCAGATCCGCCTGCACATAATCTGCACAGCCACTCTCAATATATTGCGTGAACTGGTTTAAGTTATAGACGTTTTCACCCAGGGCGATCGGCGTAGTGCTGCGTTCGCGCAGTTTCAGGTGGCCGGTGATGTCGTCGGAAGGCAGCGGTTCTTCAATCCACAGCAGGTTCAGCGGTTCGAATAATTTGAACGCGCGCAACGCCTGCGGGAAGTTCCAGCCCTGGTTGGCGTCCACCGCCAGCGGGAAGCCCGGCACCGCTTCCTGAATTTTACGCAGGCGCTCCACATCCTCTTCCAGCGTCGGTTTGCCCACTTTCACTTTCGCGGCCAGATAGCCGGTGCTTTTCCAGCGTTTAACCTGGTCGATCACTTCTTCAATGGAGAGATGGAGGTTGATGCCGCTGCCGTACAGCGGCACGCGGTCGCGCACTTTACCGATGATGTCGACAATCGGCGCGTTGAGGGTTTTGCCGAGCAGGTCCCAGTACGCGATATCCAGCGCGGCGAGCGCATGTGTCGTCACGCCCGCGCCGCCGACGTCGTGGATATATTTATACGAGCGGTGCCACAGCCCGCGCGGCGACAGCGGCTGGCCGATAACGTCCGGAATAATTTCAGCAATCAGCGCCGAGATGGTTTTCCCGCACCAGCCGGAAGTATGGCTAAACCCGGTCCCGACCTGGCCGTTAGAGCCGTACACATCGACAATCGCCACTTCAATATCGGTAACGTGGTGGATCTGGTCGCCCCACGGGCCTTCCGGCAACGGGACGCGGGCGGTCATCAGTTCAATATTTTCAATAACGGGCATTTTGGTGCTGTTCATTATGATCATCCTTCTTTCATGACCGTGGCCGCCCTGGCGGCGCACGGTCGGGGAACATTAGTTTTTTGAGGGAGAAACAGAAGATTGCTGACCCGGTAGCGTGGCGTCGGCGTTCTCCGTATGCGGTTGATCGTGCTCATCACCCACGGCATGACCGAACACTTCCGGCAGCAGGAAAATCGACGCCAGGAAGGCGCAGAACGGCGCGATAGCAATAATCAGCGACGCCAGCGGCACCCCGAGCTTTTCAAACAGTGGCGGGAACACCAGCGTGGTAACGAATGCAGTAACTTTCACGATGGTGTAGCCGATACCGGAAGCCACGCCGCGATAACGCGGTTTCGCCACCAGCGAAATGACCGTCATCCCGCTTTCAGAATCCCAGTAGTGGCCCCACAGCATCAGCGCCGCGCCGAAAGTGATAAACCCGAAACTGCTGGAGTAGACGCCCCACGACGAAATGGATATCCCGATGGTCACCAGCAGGAAGCCCCATTTACTCAATCCCTTGTGCCCCAGCTTCGGTAACAGCAGCGGGCCGACGAAGGCCGACAGCGCGGCGATACAGTTCACCGCCAGCAGGGCGAGGTTGTTCTGGATCTGGCCTGAGATGCCGATGGTGACGAGGATCAGCGGCAGATAGAATGAAAACGCATAGTTTTCAAACGACTGCACCGCGCAGGAGAACCAGCCGAACAGGGTCGTGCGGCGGGTGAACGGACGGCGGAACAGGTCGTGCAGCGTCTCTTTAAGCGTCGGGTGAGGGATCTGGACATTCTCGTTGGGCAGAATATCGTCCAGCAGCTTGCCGTCCTGCTCGCCGTAGTATTCGCGGGACGCCTGTTTAGCTTCAATGAAGCGACCACGCTCCACAAACCACGCCGGGGTTTCCGGCAATTCACGGCGCATAAACAGCAGCATACACGCCGGGATCGCCGGGACTGCCAGCACGATCCGCCAGATCATGTCCGGGTGAACGTCAAGCGCCACCAGGCTGGTGACCAGCAGGATCGCGGCGATGATCCCCAGCGCAAACATAAACTGCCAGCGGTTAGCCATGACCTCGCGCTTGCCTTTCGGCATCACTTCCATGATGTAGGTAAAGCCGTTCGCGACGTCGGCACCCACCGGGATCCCGGCGAGGCAGCGGATAATCGCCAGCCAGTACATATCCGGTGCCAGCCCCTGCAGGACCGCGAAAATGGCAAACAGGATCATCGACCACAGGAAAATTTTGCGGCGACCGAGTTTGTCGGTGAGCCAGCCGCCGAGCAGGGCGCCGATCACCGCGCCCAGTTGCGTACCCGCGGCGGTAAAACCGAGCAGCCAGGCGCTCGGCTCATAAATGTCTTTCAGGGCGAACAGAATAAAGGCCATGGAATAGATATCCCATGACTCAATAAGTAAGGCGGTAATCATCAGCCAGCCTGCTTTGGTGCAGCCCGGCGCTTCCTGGGAATCGAGGCGTTTTTTGGCCTTCTGGATAATAAATTCAAGATGTTGCTGCTGATACATAAAATCCTCTCTTGCCCGGACGGGCACGGTGCCCGCCCGAACAGAAACGTGTTGACCCGCTCCTTCAGGATTAAGGAGTCAGATAAACCGGATGTTTGTCAGGATCGCTAACAGCGTAAAAATTACATAAGCGAGTGAGTGTTATTGCACGAGCGAGTGGGCCTCTCCTGCGAGATAAACCCGGATATTCTGCGTCAGCGCCTGGGCGACAAAGGCCGTCAGCACGTCGGCCAGCAGCGCCTCATCGACGTAGGCCAGGCTCAGGTGGTTACTCTGGTGCCCTGCCATCAGGTCATCGCGGGTGACGCCGTCGAGCACCGCGTTCAACAGCGGCCATTCATAGTTGGTGGCTTTGCGGCGACGTTCGAACTCCGCTTCCGGCAGCTCGACGGCGGTACCGGTGCCGACATGCATAATGACCTGAGTACCCTCATAGTGGGCGCGCGCCCAGATAAAGCGTCCGGCCTTACCCTGGCCTGCGATGGTTGAACCGCCGTACGGGAAGAACATCGGCGGCTGACGGTAGCCGGTGGCACCGGCAATGCCGCCTTTGAGATGGGCGAACGGGACCGCGCCGGAGATTTCCAGATCCCAGTAAAACGTGCCGTTGTACTCGCTGCCCCAGCGGATGTCGTGCAGCGTGGTTTCAGACTCAAGACCCAGCGCCCCCAGCAGTTTCGCCATCATCACCTGCGGAATAGCGCTGCCCATGTCCACTTCGTTAATGCACGGGATCGGCGCATCCGGGCAGATAATCTCGCCCTGTTCGTCCGGGATCGGGAAGCGCTCGCTGTTACCAATCGCGCCCTCGGCGAAATCGGACGCAGCGCAGCTGTCTTTCAGCCCCTGTTGATACTGGACGCCTACCGCCGACAGCCCGAAGCGCTTCACGAAGCGCGCCATGGCGATCATCATTGCGCACTGCTCCAGCACCTGTTCGCGGGTCAGTTCTTCGGCGCTGTGGGTGCCGAAGTTGAAGCGCATCCCACGGGTTTCATACCAGTCCAGGCAGGCTTCGCGCAGCGCCTGCGGCACCTTGTTCATCTCGACCAGCAGCGCCGACTGCGACAGCGACTCCACCGGAATGCCGACATCAATCATCGCTTTTTGCGGGAAGACGCCGTTGATCATCCCCATGCAGAAGGTGTCGAACAGGCCGACGATGGCTTTATGTTTGAGGATCGACTGGCCGACCTTCACGCCGATTTGCCCGGCCTCGCTTGCCAGCAGCGGCGCGCTCGCAGGCACCGGATGAAGATAGCCGAGTTTGTGGCTGAGATGACCGTCGCGCAGCCAGGTATCGAGCCCACGCATAAACGCGTCGTCTTCAAAGGTTTCCGACCACAGGCGGGAGTAGTTGCGCTCAAGGCTGGTCAGGCAGCCCGCCATGCACAGCATCCCCACCAGGCCCGGCCAGGTGCCGTCGAAGTTGGCGAGTAGCAGGATCGGCCCGCGATGGTGCACCAGCGACGGGGCGATATGGTGAGAGTATTGCCACGCGGTCAGCAGGACGATCACGGGGGCGTCCGGGTCGAGGGTTGCGAACAGATCGCTGCCTTCTTTCTGGCTACTGATAAAGCCGTGGCCGCGGCTTTCATTCACCGGATGGGCGCGTCGCATGCGATAGCCCAGTTTTTCCAGCGCCGCTTCCAGGCGCTGTTCAAATGATTTTTGCGTCGGCCAGCAGGTGACGTTCGCCGGTTCGCGTAAATCCGCGTTGGTCACCATCAGCACTTCGCCAGGCTGTGGCGTGAGGGTGTCATCTTCCACGGGCAGGGTTAAATTCAACATCGGCATGGCTCCTCCAGGGTCGATCATTGTGTGGTGTTCATAGTGGCGTTGAACCGCGCTTCCGCCCGTTGCAGGTCGTCATACATTTGCAGATAGACCTGGTATTTAGCCTGATGGAAGGCCTGGGTTGAGGGAGAGCGATCGGCAGTGATGGTGTGGCCGTGGCGGCTCATGGCAGCGACGGCATCGGTCAGCGACGCGAAACCGCCGCAGGCTACGCTGCCAAGCAGCGCGGCGCCGAGTGTGACGGCATCTTCTTCCCGGGCAAGATGAATATCGCAGCCGGTGGCGTTAGCGTATTCCCGCAGCCACAGCGGATTTTTGGTCGCACCGCCGCACATCATGATCCGCGACACGTCGTGCCCGGCGGCGCGCATGGCCTCAATGATGTGGCGAGTACCGTATGCAATGGCCTGTAGCGTGGCGAGATAGAGCCGCGCCAGTCCGCTGACGCCCTCTTCAAGGGTGAGTCCGTACACCGCGCCGCGTGCCAGCGGGTTGGCGCGGGGAGAGCGGTTGCCGTGGTGGTCGTCAAGCACATGCAGATGGCGCGTCGGCCAGCGTTCCGCCGCCTCCAGCTGTTCCACCTGCTGATTCAGTAACTGATAGGGCGACACGCCCGTGGCGTCCGCCTCCTGCTGGAGCGTGGCCCAGGACGCATGCTGGCGCAGCGTCCATTCCACCAGCGCGCCCGCTGCGCTCTGACCGCCTTCATTCAGCCACCACTGCGGCAGCATTGCACCCCAGTAAGGGCCCCAGACGCCAGGGATCAGCACGGGCTGTTGGCTGACGATCATATGGCAGTTGGAGGTGCCGCTGATAATGGCGAGACTGCCCTGCGGCTGGGCGCCGCTCAACGATAATCCGCCTGCATGGGCATCAATGATGCCGGTCGCCACCGCCACGTCCTCAGGCAATCCCCATGCGCGGGCGAGTTCCGGGCGCAGCGTACCGGCTTTTTCACCGGGATCGCGCACCGTGGCGGGGATTTTTTCCACCACCTCTTCCAGCCCGATGGATCGCAGCAGCGACTGGCTAAAACGCTGCTCGTGGGCCAGGTAGTTCCATTTACAGGTCAGGGTACAGGTGCTGGCGACCTCGTTGCCGCAGGCGCGCCACACCAGATAATCCGCCAGATCGAACAGCCGCCAGATCTGTGCGTAGCGATCCGGCAAATGACGCTTAAGCCAGAGGATCTTCGGCAGCTGCATTTCCACGCTGACTTCACCGCCAACGTAGCGTAATGCGTCGTCTCCCGTGGCGTTGATTTCACGTGTTTCTTCCTGTGCGCGGTGATCGCGCCACATGATGATGTCACGCTCCGGCTGACCGGCAGGGGAGACAGAAATACCGGTGCCATCGGCGCGGACGGCCACCAGTGAGCAGGTGGCATCAAAGCCGATCCCCCGGATCTGCGCCGGGTCGATCCCCGCCGCGTGAACGCTTTCGCTTACCGCAGCGCAGACCGCCTGCCAGATCTCCGTCGATGACTGCTCAACGCAATCACCGGCGTCATGGAACTGGCTGACAGGTTTAACGGTAAAGGCCAGCCGCTGACCCGTCGCGGTAAAGATCCCGGCCCGGACGCTTCCGGAACCGACGTCTACACCAATGTAAGCCTCTGCGTTCATTGCTAATCCTCTAAGCTAACTCGAATTAGCAAATTAGGATAAAAAAAACGCCCGCTCAAATTTTTTGCCGGGGTTTTGTGATGGTCTTCAAAGTCGTTTTTTTATCTGTCTGAAAAATAATAATTATTTTAAGTGCGGCGAACCGAGCCGCCTTCGAAGACGTTTCTTTGGAAAAAATGATTTATAAAGGCACCCCAACAGTGAAGGGCGGATATATTTTGGGGAAGGGAGCAGACGCAAAGAGGTAATTGGCTGAAATTACACTCTTTTAAAATACAAAGTGTAGGGGTTTTCTGCCTGCCACCCGGCGTGTTGAGTAAAAATTAAACCGATCCCGCTCACACTCTTCATTCATTCGAGTTGTGAATATTTTGTGATTGCTATAATTAGCTAATTCGAGTTAGCTTGCGAGCGATTTTCCCCGCTCTGCCAGCGTGGCGCAGACCAACAACACAATAACGATTCGGACAGAGGATTGAATAATGACAGTGATTACCTCGCCTACACTGCCTGCCGCGAAAGATAACGCGCTTTCGCAGCCAGCCCAGGAAAGAAAAAAACTGATTACCGTGCTGGGCTCCGGTCTATCAGGCACTACCATTGAGTTCTACGATTTCTTTATTTACGGCACGGCGGCGGCGCTGGTGTTTCCGTCGCTGTTTTTCCCGAATCTTTCTCCGCTGATGGCGCTGATCGTCTCCTTCCTGACGCTGTCGATTACGTTTGTCAGCCGCCCCATCGGCGCCATTGTATTTGGTCACTACGGCGACAAAATTGGCCGTAAAAAATCGCTGGTGCTGTCGTTGATGATCATGGGGATCTCCACTTTCCTGATTGGCCTGATCCCGAGTTACGACACCATCGGCAACGCCGCGCCGTTGATCCTGATCTTCCTGCGTTTGTGTCAGGGCTTCGCCATTGGTGGCGAGTGGGGCGGGGCGACGACGTTGATTACCGAATACGCGCCGCGCAACCGTCGCGGGTTCTTCGGCACCTTTGTGCAACTGGGTAACGTGCTGGGATTGTTTATCGCCACCGCTGTGTTTGCGCTCGTGGTTATGCTGCCCGAAGACGATTTGATGTCCTGGGGCTGGCGCGTGCCGTTCCTGTTGAGTATTGCGCTGCTGTTCGTGGGGATGTTTATCCGTTCGCGCATTGAAGAGACGCCGGTGTTCAAAGAAAACCAACAACAACGCAAGAACGCGCCGCAAGCCGCTGAGCAAAAGTTTCCGATCCTGACGGTACTCAGGCATCACCGCCGGGCGGTATTCCTGGCGATGGGTATGCGCATGGGCGAGATCGTGCTGGGCTGGCTGACGGTGGCGTTCTTTATGTCTTACGTGACCCGCGAGCTTAACTTCACCCGTGAAACGGCGCTTAACGGCCTGTTGCTGGCGAGTTTTGTCGGGATCTTCACCTTCCCGTTCTTCGGTTGGTTATCGGACAAAATCGGTCGTCGCCCGGTGTATCTGGCCGGGGCTGCCATTACACTGATTTTCGCCTTCCCGCTGTTCTGGATGATCGACTCCGGTTCGGTGAAGATGTTTATGTTCGCGACCACGTTTTGTTACTCCGTGGGGCTGGGGATGATGTTTAGCGTCCAGCCCGCCTTTTTCTCGGAGCTGTTTGACACCAGCGTGCGCTACACCGGCGTGTCGCTTGGCTTCCAGCTGGCGAATATTGTCGGCGGCCTGACCCCGATGATCGGTACGCTGCTCATTGCCTGGTCCGGCGGTCAGTCCTGGCCGATTTCGCTGTTCCTGGCCTGTATGGCGATGATCACCATTGTGTGCGTGTGCGTCACCAGGGAAAGTTATAACGATGAGTTGAACGACGTGAAATAACACACAAACAGCCCCTGCGCATCAACGCGGGGGCTATCTTTCTGGAGCCTGGAGGGCTAGATGTTTCGGTCGCCCGATATCTTATTCAGCAAACTGTCCCAGCTTTCCAGCCTTAAGGGCAGAGAGGTGTGCCTCTCAAGATTATGGCGTTCAATACTCTCTTCCAGATCGTTTTGCGAACGGCCCGCAATGACCACTAACCGGATATTAATATCCTTATCAGGGTCGACCTCTAATTTACCTTTTGGCCCGCGAAACGCCTGATGACGATTATTTCCGGTTTCCACTGCCTCACGTATTTCATGAAAGTATGCCCGGTATCTGGGGTAATCCCTGATGATGGTGCCTTCTCTTCCCCTTACCTGCTGTAACGCTTCATTGGTTTTGTAGGAAAAATTGCGATAACCCGTCGACCCCATCAAATCAAAGTTCGCGCCTTTGATTTCAATCAGCGTGACGTCCATGCGCGACCGACCGGATAAGATTGCATAATCCACAAAACCCTCTTCAATTTTGAGTTCGGGCACAACGATGTATTCTTCGGCGGGGTAAGCGAAGAGGTCGGCGAAAAAGGCGAGATCGCGTTTAAAGAATGCGGCCAGCGCTCTTTCGCTGGGATTATCGGCCAAAAAAGCGGCTAACTCACTTTTGGTAATTGCGTTGTCTTTAATTTTGTAGCGTCGGGATAACACGCCATAATTTTCAATATACGTGTCCCGGGTAAACGGGCGTATCAGATGGTGGCGTTGTTCAAGCTGGTCGAACAGGCGTCTATTTTTAAGCGTTTTATCCAGTAATTCCTGGTGCGAACAGCCCAGTAATTCGCTGACCTTTTCCAGTGAGCTGTCGTGAAATCTGGCAGAATTGCTGCGCCCAAAGGTCACGAGATCAAATGATCCATATCCCGATAATGTGTCCTCATCATGTGTAATGAGTATCGTGCTTTCGGATATGTATCCTCTTTCAATAAGCTGTTCTTTAATATTCTCGATAAAGTTAATGACACTTGCGGGGCAGTATTTACCGCCGACATCCGTTATCAGCGCATACAGTTTTTCTGCGTTAACGAAGAGCCGGACCCGGCATAAGCTGTCTGTCCGCATCATATTTGCGGGGGTATACTGGAAGATAAAATCGCTGATTTTCATGGCTTTCCTTATTCCCTTTGGTGCCGGGTGGCGGCTGGATGACGTTATCCGGCTTTACCGTAACTCGCCTACCACCATTCTGCGCCCTGCAACCATCCCGGCACCTGCGACAGCAGCCACAAAATCAGGCCAATTGAGCCGCCAACCAGCGTTCCGTTGATGCGAATAAACTGTAAGTCTTTGCCGATGTTGAGCTCAATCTGGCGCGACATGTCTCGCGCATCCCAGCTTTTCACCGTGTCGCTGATGTGACGGGTCAGGAACGCCGCGAAATCCGGTGCGACGCGGGTCGCGGCCTGTTCCATATGTTCGTTAAGCGAACGGCGCAGCGCATTATCCGCCACCAGGGTTTCCCCAAACCACTGCCCGGCTTCGGCGATCCGGCGCTGAATACGTGAATCTTCAGACTGCATATCGGTTTTCAGCCACTGGCGCAGGTCGCCCCACAGTTCACCGAGGTAGCGGTTAAACGCCTCATCGTTCTTGAGATACTGCTTGATGTTATTGGCTTTTTCGGCCATTTCCGGATCGGTTTTCAGATTATCGATAAGCTTTAACGTGGCGCGATCAAAGGCCATACGGATCTGGTGAGCGCGATCCTCGCTGATATCATCCAGCAGAGAATTTACCGCGTCGGAGACCAGCTCCGCGCTGTGCTCACCCAGCCATTCGGTGGGCAGGATTTTAGCTTTTAGCGGATGTTCGGTTTCAAGCCAGTGAACAATCTGCCGGGCGATAAAGGCGCGGGTTTTATCGCGCTGGAGCAGGGCAATCAACTGCGAAATCAGCGAATCCAACAGTTGCTGGTGACGATCGTTTTTAGTCATGCTTTCCAGCATCAGCGCACTGGTGCCGGTGAGATCCACTTTATCAATCGCTTTATGCACCGCCCGGCGCAGTAATCCCTGAATACGCGCATCGTCGGTCAACTCCAGAAAACCGCTCATTCCCTGAATCAGATAGCCGCCAACGCGCTGCGAATTTTCCGGCTGGCTGAACCACTTACCGATCAGCATCGCGGGTTCATGCCGGTGGATCAGCGCCACCAGCGACTGGGTATCGAGAAACTTTTCTTCGACGAAGCGACCGAGGTTTTCGCCAATCCGGTCTTTGTTGCGTGGAATAATCGCGGTATGGCGGGAGATAAACGGCAGCGGCACACGGCGAAACAGCGCCACCACGGCGAACCAGTCGGCCAGCGCGCCCACCATCGCCGCCTCGGAAACGGCCTTCAGCCCGCTGACCCAGGGGCTGGGCGGCAGGAAGAGTGTGGTCACAAAAACGGCTGCAGCAATCAGCAGCAGCGAGAGCGCCAGCAGCTTGGCGCGTTTGAGTTCAGCTAATTTTTCCATGGGGTAAGCATAGAGGGGATGCAGGGGATGGGGTAGAGGAAAAGGCCGATTCCCGTTTCCGTGTCTGCAGATGCCGGGCCACGAAAGGGTATGTTAACAAGGCTTTTTTATACGGTGCAGCAGTGATGGGAGCCTCATTTCACGCCCTTCTCACGAGCGAAACCTCCAAATCGTCACCCTCATCACAACCAAACGGGCAAATATTGACCACAATAATCACAGGGTTTCACACAGCACGCAGAAGGAGGTTGTATGTCCAGAACGATTTTAGTGCCTATCGATATCTCTGAGATGCAGCTGACGACGCAGGTTATTCCCAATGTCCAGGAGTATGCCGGGCGGGATGTTACGATGGTCCACTTTTTAGCGGTGATCCCTGACCATACTTATTTTGCCGCTTATGGCCTCGAATATGCCGCCATCGCGCCGGAACGCTCGGAGCGGGAAGCGAACGCGTTGCAGACGCTCAATGAGATTGTCACCCGGTTTGGCCTGCCGGAGGGGCGGGTTAAAACACATGTATGCAGCGGCTCGCCGAAGGATCACATTCTGCGGGTGGCGGATGAGATCAACGCCGATCTGATTATCCTCGCCTCACACCGGCCCAGCATGAGTACTTATCTGTTAGGGTCTAATGCCGCAGCGGTGGTGCGGCATGCCAAATGCTCGGTTCTGGTGGTACGCTAAAGCATCAAGCCCACTTCGGTGGGCTTTTTATCGGCGATCGAGTCCCATTGCGCTGACCGGATCGAACAGCGACAGGCTTTCAATTTGCTCCAGCAGGATCACTTTACGAAACGACAGGGCAGATTTCGGCTCCGTGGTCAGGGTGATCTCATGCTCTGCATACCAGGCGCTGTAGTTATGCTCCACCACAAACTCGCCGTTTTCCCGGGCGCGATAGCCGCTCAGAAACGGGATCAGCACAATGTTATTCCCAGGGCTGCTGCTGTCGAACGACGCGGTATGGACCATGCCAACGTAAACGCGTTGTGATTTAAGCATTACCAGCGCCAGTTCGCCTTCTTCCATACACTGGTAAAGCAGGCCTTCCAGGCCGTTGGCGCGGGTAAGCTGCTTATAGAGCGAACGGCGGCCGCCACTGTCGAGCCGGGCACTGCGCGCCCAGTTTGAGCGGTAGAGACAAAACAGTACCGCGAAGCCGAGCATAATGACCACCGGCGCCTGGATGCCAAGGAAACTCCAGTTGATAAACGCCATCTGGTAGTGGTGAACCCCGCTGCCGAATAACTCCGGCAGGGCGTTCATCGTGAGCGATGTCAAAAGCAGGAGCAGCCACACCGCCGCCGTGGCGATCAGCCCCTGCAACACGAAGATGCAGCCGTATAGCGCGACCAGGAAGTACACGTCCCAGCCAAAGGTGCGTTTATATTTGAGGCGCGTGGAGAGGTCGCGACTGGCATACCAGTAGCCGCAAACCATCAGCACCATAAAGATCGCGGTTCCCATTTCAGGCTCGCTTCAGCATGTCGACATGGCGCTGAAAATCCTGTTGAACCTCAGGACAATGGATGTTGACCATGGCGTTACCGTCACCATCAATGATGATGCGCTCTCCGTCGTCAATAGCGTCCTGAACTTCACCGTGACTAATCACTTGCAGCAGTTTTTCCGGGCTTGAAAAGAGTGATGGCAGCAGTTTCATGAATATTCCTCCTGGCTACAGTTTAGGAAGTCTTACCGAAAGTAGTGAGAAATGATTCTGAAACGACGCTACGCCAGCGCGGCCTCGCGTTCGCGAACGCGTTTGAGCAGGCCCGCCAGGAAAAACACTACGATCATCCCCGCGATGGCCGCGAGCAGATGAAACGGCAACCGCCCCCCCGCATGGAAGTAAATCCAGCGTGCCGCTTCCACCGCCGCCGCGCTGGTGCTCAGCACCACAATATTCAATGACGCGGAGACGGTGCCTTTGGGCAAATCATTGGAAAACAGCGTGAAACGGTACAGGGTCGGGAAAATCAGCCCAATGCCGAAGGCGTAAAAACTGGTGCCGAGCACCGACCAGAGCCAGACGTGTGGAAACAGCAGGTTACCCGCGAGCAGCAGTGTCAGCCCGGTTAACTGGACAGGGATCGCGCTCCAGATAAAACGCGGCGTGGTGGGGTCTTTAATAAATTTCACCACCAGCATATTGGCGACGATCACCGCGCCGAAAATCGGCACCTGGCTCCAGGCGTACTGAGACGTCGTGAGCCCGCCGTCGTCAATGAGGATGACCGGCGACACCGCAACCCAGGTCATTAGCGGAATGTAGCTCAGCGCCAGCGTAGCCGCGCCGGTTAAAAAGATGCGGTTGCGAAACACATTTTTGAAATCCTGCCAGACATCCCGCACGCGAAACGGCGCGCCGCGTTGTGTAATGGTCTCTGGCATGGTGAACAGCAGGCCCAGCCAGGCGATGAACCCCATCAGCGCAATAATCCCGAACAACACTTTCCAGTGAACAAACTGCATCAGCGCCGCGCCGGAGAGCGGGCCCACGACCGGGGCGACCAGCACTACCGAGGTGATAATCGCCATCAGCTTAATGGATTTGGTCTGTCCATAGGCTTCCTGCACCGTCACGTAGCCCACGGTGGCGATAAAACAGATGCTGGTGCCCTGAACAAAACGCGCCGCGAGGAATTGCGTCATCGAGGTGGTGAACAGCGTGACGGCGCAGGCGAGCGTAAAGATCAGCGCGCCGGTAAGCAGTACCGGCCTGCGGCCAATGCGGTCCGACAGCGGGCCCAGCAGCCACTGCAATGCCATGCCGCCCGCCATATACAGGCTAACGGAAGCGGGAGCCAGGCTGACGTCAGCATCAAATTCCCGCACCACGTGAATGATGCCCGGTTGGATCATATCGGTAGTGAGATACGCGGCGAAATCATACAAAATCAGCGCCATCGGGAAGAAAAGCGAGCTGGCGTGCCGGGCCCAAAACGCGGAATTCCATTGCATACTGTTTTTCTCCTTGCTGACAGACCACAGCTACAGTGTAGCCATAAGCAAATTGTTGTATATTGTAAACCATACGCTGTCGCACTTATGACAATACAAAAGGATACATATCGTGAATCTGCCGGATACCTCAAGTGCCAAACCGCTGTATAAGCAGCTTGAAGAAGCCCTGAAAGCGGCGATCCTGAGCGGCGAGTATCAGCCGGGGCAGCAAATTCCTACCGAAAACGATCTCAGCGCCAGCTGGCAGGTGAGCCGCGTGACCGTGCGTAAAGCGCTGGACGCGCTGACGCGGGAAAATTTTCTCACTCGCGTATCGGGGAAGGGCACCTTCGTCTCTGGAGAGAAATTCCAGCGCAGCATGACTGGCATCATGAGCTTTAGCGAACTGTGCCGCTCCCAGGGGCGTCGCCCCGGTTCACGCACCATTAAGTCAGTGTTTGAAGCCTGCGATGAAGATATCCGCAGCAAACTGAATATCCCCGACGGGGAAAAAGCGGTGGTGATAGAGCGTATCCGCTATGCCGATGACGTGCCGGTATCGCTGGAAACCGTCTGGTTTCCGCCATCCTTTGCCGCCTTGCTGAATGAGGATCTCAACAGCCATTCGTTGTACGACACGCTGCGCGAAAAGCATGGCCTGTGGTTTACCCATTCCAGTAAAACCATTGAACTGGTCTACGCCAGCTTTGAAGTCGCCCATTACCTTGGCGTCGCCAGTCGTTATCCTCTGATCTCCATTAAAAGTGAGATGATTGATAACAAAGGCGAAATGTCCTGTATTTCCCATCAGCTTATCGTCGGCGACAAACTGCGTTTTACCGTCTGACCGCGATTTTTTGCCATTACTCATCACCCTGTTTCAGCGTAAATCGGGATCTGCATCGCGGATCCCGATTTTTTTGCATGGGCACTCGTTGATCAAAATGTATCTCAATGTTATACATTCATAACAATACATTTAGATACATTGAATGACGCGCGGATGGCTCGCGGTTCACGTCAGAAACGACCCAAGGGGAAAAGTAATGAGTATTAAAGAGATCGTTAGCGGCATCGTTGAAAGCAAAGCGGACAAAGGCGGTATCACGCATGTTTACTATGTGGCCTGTGGCGGCTCGTACGCGGCTTTCTATCCGGCAAAAGCCTTCCTGGAAAAAGAGGCCACTAAAGTTACCGTCGGGTTGTACAACAGCGGTGAGTTTATTAATAACCCGCCTGTCGCGCTGGGCAAAAATGCGGTAGTGGTGGTCGCCTCCCATAAGGGCAACACGCCGGAAACCATCAAAGCGGCGGAACTGGCGCAAAGCCGCGGCGTACCGGTGATCGGCCTGACCTGGGTGACCGATTCCCCGCTGGTGGCCCATTGCGATTTCGTGGAAACCTACAGTTTTGGCGACGGCAAAGATATTGCTGAAGAGAAAACCCTGAAAGGGCTGATCACCGCGGTGGAAATCCTCAATCAAACCGAGGGGTACGCCCATTATGAGGATTTCCAGGACGGCCTGAGCAAAATCAACCGCATCGTTTACCGCGCCTGGGATCATTTACAGAACCGCGCCCAGGCATTCGCCCAGGAGTACAAAGACGATAAGGTCATTTACACCATGGCAAGCGGCGCAGGTTACGGCGCGGCCTATTTACAAAGCATTTGTATCTTTATGGAAATGCAGTGGATCCACTCCGCCTGCATTCACAGCGGCGAATTCTTCCACGGCCCGTTTGAAATCACCGATGCCAACACGCCGTTCTTCTTCCAGTTCTCTGAAGGCAGCACCCGTGCGGTGGATGAGCGCGCCCTGAACTTCCTGAAAAAATACGGTCGTCGCATTGAAGTGGTGGATGCCAAAGAGTTGGGTCTCTCCACCATCAAACCGACGGTGATCGATTACTTCAACCATTCGCTGTTCAACAACGTCTACCCGGTTTATAACCGTGCGTTGGCCGACATTCGCCAGCACCCGTTAACGACCCGTCGCTACATGTGGAAAGTTGAATATTAATCACGCCAGGATTTAACGTATGGGCAGGGACGCCAGTTATATTGCTCGCTACAAGGAATAATGATGAACATAAAGGTGATTGGCATTGGCGATAATGTCGTGGATAAATATCTTCATTCCGGCGTGATGTATCCAGGCGGCAACGCACTCAACTTCGCGGTGTATGCCCGCCTGGCCGGGCTGGAAAGCGCGTTTCTCGGGGCGTTTGGCGATGACGCCGCCGCCCGGCACGTACAGGATGCGTTGCGGGAACTGCAGGTCGATATCCAGCGCTGTCGGCATTACCCCGGTGAAAACGGCTATGCCTGTATCCGGCTGGTGGAGGGCGACAGGGAATTTGTCACCAGTAATAAAAACGGCGTATTACGGGAACACCCGCTGCAATTATCTGAAGACGATCTCAATTATATTGGCGGATTCCACGCGGTGCATTCCAGTATTAATGGATTTCTGGAATCGCAATTAGAAAAAATAAAACAACGGAATGTCACGCTCTCGTTTGATTTTTCCGGTCGCGGCACTGACGACTATTTTAAACAGGTGTGTCCGTGGGTGGATTATGGCTTTATTTCCTGCGGAGCGTTATCGGTCGAAGAGACCGTTAATAAAATTTACCGGATTTACGATTACGGCTGTAAACATGTTATCGCCACGCGTGGACATGAAAAGGTTTATTACTATGCCGGAGATGACATTATCGAATGGCAGCCCGTTTATATTCAACCCGTCGATACGCTCGGCGCAGGCGATGCTTTCTTAACGGGCTTTATGCTCGCCATTCTGTCCTGTGGCAACCCCCAACCGGAACGCGAGGATATTCTGCGCGCCATGGTGGCCGGAGGGAAATCCGCAAGCCAGGTATTACATCACTACGGCGCATTCGGTTTTGGTAAACCGTATTCCGGCTAATTCACCTCTTTATTAGATAAAAACATAACGGGAATTCACTCCATTATCCGGGGGTAAGTATGTTCTGGACAGAATTGTGTTTTATCCTTGTAGCCCTGATGTTTGGCGCCCGCATTGGCGGCGTATTTTTAGGCATGGTTGGCGGTCTTGGCGTAGGCGTATTAGTGTTTGGTTTCGGTCTGACGCCTTCTTCACCGCCCATCGACGTTATTTTAATTATTCTCTCGGTTGTATTAGCGGCCTCCTCATTACAGGCCTCCGGCGGGCTGGATTTATTAGTCCGGCTGGCGGAAAAAATGCTGCGCCGCCATCCGCGCTACATTACGCTGCTGGCGCCGTTTATCTGTTATATCTTCACGTTTATGTCAGGTACCGGGCATGTGGTCTACAGCCTGCTGCCGGTGATCTCAGAAGTGGCGCGTGATTCCGGCATTCGCCCGGAACGGCCACTGTCCATTTCGGTGATCGCCTCCCAACAGGCGATCACCGCCAGCCCCATCTCTGCGGCTATGGCCGCGATGATTGGCCTGATGGCGCCGTTCGGCATCTCCATTTCCACCATCATGATGATCTGCGTGCCGGCAACGCTGATTGGCGTGGCGGCGGGAGCCATCGCCACCTTTAATAAAGGCAAAGAGCTGAAAGACGATCCGGAATACCAGCGCCGCCTGGCGGAGGGCTTGCTGAAGCCCATCGGTAAAGCGGAACGTACCACGGAAATTGCGCCGCACGCCCGACTCTCGGTGCTGCTGTTTCTGACCGGCGCGGTCGTGATTGTGCTGCTGGGGCTGATCCCGGGTCTGCGTCCGGTTGTTGAAACGGCTAAAGGGCTGCAACCGCTCTCGATGTCGGCGGCGATCCAGATTGTGATGCTCTCTTTCGCCTGCCTGATTGTGCTGCTGTGCCGCCCGCCGGTGGATCAGATCTTAAGCGGCAGCGTGTTCCGCGCCGGAGCGCTGGCTATCGTGTGCGCGTTTGGCCTGGCGTGGATGAGCGAAACCTTCGTCAGCAGCCATATCGATCTGATTAAATCGGAAGTGCAGGTACTGTTGCAGGAGCATACCTGGCTTATCGCCATCATGATGTTCTTTGTTTCGGCTATGGTCAGCAGCCAGGCGGCCACCACGCTGATCCTGCTGCCGCTGGGGCTGGCGCTCGGACTACCGGCCTATGCCCTGATTGGTTCCTGGCCTGCGGTGAACGGCTACTTCTTTATCCCGGTCGCCGGGCAGTGCCTCGCAGCGCTGGCCTTTGACGATACCGGCACCACCCGCATCGGCAAATATGTGCTTAACCACAGCTTTATGCGGCCAGGCCTGGTAAACGTGACGGTTTCCGTGGTGATGGGCCTGATGATTGGCAAACTGGTGTTAGGTTGATGTTGCTCCCCGGCCCGCTTATTCCAGGGGCCGTTTTTTATCGTCTTGCGCGCCAAAGCTGTGCTAAAACTCAATGCTTACTGACTGAGGTGCATTATGGCGCGATACCCCATCCGGCAACAATTCTGGCGCAGCGAGGCGCTGCCCTGGCTCGAAGTGCGTAACGTGCAAGACGGTCGCACGGTTAGCTACGCGCCGCACACCCACGAAACGTTTTCTATCGGCGCGATTGTTGGCGGGGCCAGCAGCTACCTGAACGAGAAAACGCGGATTGAGGTCAGCGAAGGTACGGTTGTGCTGATGAATCCCGGCGATCTGCACGCCTGTAACCCGTTGCAAAACCAGCCCTGGGCTTACCGGATGTTTTATTTCGACAGCCAATGGCTGAACGAACTCACCGGCAGAGAAGCGCATGACGTCTGCCATTTCACCCAGACATGGACCGACCATCCGGCGATCTTCAACGGCCTGAACCGGCTGTATCACATGGTGGTGGATGAGCAACGGGACGCGCTGGAGAAAGCGTGCGAGGCGGCAAAGCTAATGCTGACGGTTCAGCAGCTGTTGCGGCCCCAGGCGCGTCCGTCTGACGCCGCGCCTGCGCTGCTCGCCAGAGTCAAAGAGAAAATCAACGACGAGTACCAGGCGCCGCTGACCCTGGCGGAACTGGCGCATACCGTTGGGCTGTCGGTCGGTCATTTGATCCGCCTGTGCCAGCAGCATTACGGCGCAACGCCCCATGCGTTGTTGATGAACCGACGGTTGCATATCGCCCGCGAACAGTTAAAACGCGGGGCTCCGCTGGCGGAGGTGGCGCTGGATGTCGGCTTTGCCGACCAGGCGCATTTCCAGCGCGCTTTTAAACAGCATCTGGCCGTGACGCCGAAACAGTACCGCGATCTGCTTTAAGCCAGCGCCAGCCAGGCCGCGCAGCCCAACAGCAGCACCGCCAGCACACGGTTGAACAGGCGCAGGCGGGCGGGCCGTTGCAGCCAGCCGCTCAGCGACGCGCCCGCCAGCGCCCAGCTCAGAATCGACAGATAACACACCACAAAATAGATCCCGGCGAACAGCCAGAGGGTGGCGCGATCGCCGTCGCTGGCGAACAGGCCCATACCCGCGACACACGCCAGCCAGGCTTTCGGGTTCAGCCACTGCATCAGCGCGCCGTTGAATGCCCCCGGCGCACGCGGCGCTTTTTGCCCGGCTATTTCGCCGTTATCCGTAGCCAGCCGCCAGGCCATCCATACCAGAAACGCGATGCCGCCGACGCGGATCGCGCCCTGTAGCGCGGGCCACAGCAACAGCAATTCGTACAGTCCATAGCCGGTTGCGAGCAGTAGCAGGGTGAACCCCACCGTCGCGCCCGTCACATGCGGCACGCTGGCGCGCCAGCCAAAATTGACGCCGCTGCTTAGCGCCACGACATTTACCGGCCCCGGCGATACCGACGACACCAGTGCAAACACCATCATCGACCAGACGACACTCATAACCCCTCCTGTTTGTGAAAGGGTTACCGTGCCATGTCAGGCCGTGCGGGTATTGAACAAAATACGCATCGTGGCGCGGATCAGTGCAGGTACGTTACCGTGCCCTCCGGCACAAACAGCGAGTTGTAACGCAGCTGGAAGGCATTAAGCTCGTAATTATCCAAATCCAGCTCGTGGTAAAAGCGCAGGGCAAGGCGGATTTGCGCGTCGGTCAGCGGGGCGCTTAACCGGCCTTTTTGCAGGATGCGATGCCAGCGCAGCAGGTTTTGTTCGCTGCCGTCGACGATAAAGACCTGATAAATCAACAGCAACTGGGCGGCGTTTTGCAGATGCACTTCATCGGGGCGCGCCAGATAGTGAATAAACTCGTGCCCGGCCTGCTTGCCCATCTGATCGATCATGGACTCCACCAGCAACGTCTGAATATTCAATCGTTCGCTAAGCCGCCGCACTGCGCGACGTGAATCGGAGGTTAATACCCGAAAACCCACTACAAACACCACCACCAGGGTAGCCAGCATCAACCAAATCATGTTTATTCCCGCCGCAAAAGAGTGTGCTTATCATAGGCTAAACCGGGCCGCGGGAAAAACCGCCATTGTGTTCAGTAAGAAAAACGAAAGTTCTGGCCCGTTTAGCGCATAAAAACGAAACATCAGGGTTTTACCCTATAAAGTTTTCCGGGATTTTTCCGATACCCCTTTTTATTTCGTCTCGGGAAACAGTCACCATGCTCAACCGTATCAAAGTCGTTACCAGCTTGCTTATCGTGCTGGGGCTATTCGGCCTCCTGCAGTTAACGTCGGGCGGGTTGTTCTTTAACGCGCTGAAAAACGACAAGGAAAATTTCACCGTTCTTCAAACTATCCGTCAGCAACAGTCCACGCTGAACGCCAGCTGGGTTGCGCTGATCCAGACCCGTAACACGCTGAACCGTGCCGGTATCCGTTACATGATGGATTCCAACCAGATGGGCAGCGGCGCGACCGTCCCTCAACTGATGCAGATTGCTCAGACCTCGCTGAAACAGGCGGAAGAGCAGTGGAAAGCGTACGAAGCGCTGCCGCGCGATCATCGCCAGAGTGATGACACCGCGCAGGAAGTGAAGCGTACCTATGATATTTACCACAATGCGCTGGCGGAACTGATCCAGTTGCTGGGCTCCGGTAAAATCAATGAATTCTTTGACCAGCCGACCCAGAGCTATCAGGACGGCATGGAAAAAGCCTACAACACCTACCTGACCGAAAACGACAGCCTGTATCAGCTGGCGGTAGACGGCAGCAACGACTCTTACAATCTGGCGATCTGGATTGTGGTCGGCGTGCTGATTGCAGTGCTCGCAGTGATGATTGCCGTATGGTTTGGCATCAATAAAGCGCTGATTCATCCGTTGCAACGCCTGCTGGAAAATATCCGTCATATCGCGAATGGCGATCTGGTGCGCGGCATTGAAGTACACGGCACCAACGAGATGGGCCAACTGGCGGCCAGCCTGCGTCATATGCAGGGTGAACTGGCGAAGACCGTAGGCGACGTGCGTACCGGCGCGAACGCTATCTACACGGGTGCCAGCGAAATCGCAGTAGGTAACAACGATCTCTCTTCCCGTACCGAGCAGCAGGCGGCATCGCTGGAAGAAACCGCTGCCAGCATGGAAGAGCTGACTGCAACGGTGAAACAGAACGCCGAGAACGCCCGTCAGGCCAGCCATCTGGCACTGAGCGCTTCTGAAACCGCGCAGAAAGGCGGCAAAGTGGTGAGCAATGTGGTGCAAACCATGCACGAAATTGCAGGCAGTTCACAGAAAATCGCCGATATCACCAGCGTGATCGACGGTATCGCCTTCCAGACTAACATCCTGGCGCTGAACGCCGCGGTGGAAGCTGCCCGCGCAGGCGAGCAGGGCCGTGGTTTTGCGGTGGTCGCCGGTGAAGTTCGTAACCTGGCAAGCCGTAGTGCCCAGGCGGCGAAAGAGATCAAAGGGTTGATTGAAGACTCCGTCAGCAAAGTGGAAGTGGGCTCAACGCTGGTTGAAAGCGCAGGCGAGACCATGGGCGAGATCGTCAGCGCGGTAACCCGCGTAACCGATATCATGGGCGAGATTGCCTCTGCGTCTGATGAACAGAGCCGCGGTATCGACCAGGTGGGCCTGGCGGTTGCCGAGATGGATCGCGTTACCCAGCAGAACGCCTCACTGGTGCAGGAATCCGCCGCAGCGGCTGCTGCACTGGAAGAGCAGGCGAGCCGTCTGACCCAGTCGGTGTCTGTGTTCCGCATCAGCGCGGAAGCGCAAGAGATTGCAGCCGATCACGGGGCGATGAAGACGCCGGTAGCACCGCTGGCAACGCGTAAACCTGTCCTGGCGGATAGCGGAGATAACTGGGAAACGTTTTAATGTTTACCAGAGGGAGGGGTTAAGGGGGATTTCCCCTTATTAGCCCCTTTCGGGGGGAGTGGATGGTGGAAGGGTTCCGTTCGCTTCGGGTTGCGGGGCCTTGTGTAGGGTGGAAAGGTTCCGTTCGCTTCGGGTTGTGGAGCCTTGTGTAGGGTGGAAAGGTTCCGTTCGCTCGGGCAGCGGGGCCTTGTGTAGGGTGGAAGGGTTCCGTTCGCTCGCACTCTTTTCATCCATGGGACCGCATTGACGGCGAACGTGTCAGGGGCGCTCCCCGCCGCGCCCCCGACACCCCCGGCTCC
>OKCK01000120.1_pt1 | contig 25285 bp, 25 predicted proteins | sample 1614961 | NCBI WGS metagenome assembly OKCK01 (sample SAMN04436984, study PRJEB24849) | human gut metagenome | biome: human gut; feature: NICU; material: stool | host: Homo sapiens | place: USA: Saint Louis, MO | collected 2010-07-31
GGGGGTGTCGGGGGCGCGGCGGGGAGCGCCCCTGACACGTTCGCCGTCAATGCGGCCTCTGTGGATGAAAACGCCCCGAGCGAACGGAACCTTTCCACCGCCCGAAAGGCCCCCGCTGCTGAAGCGCCCCCCCTTCCACAAAATCCAAAAAAGCCCCCAACCTGCAATGCAAAAACTACTTCTGCGTTTGAATAAACGCCACCAACCCTTTGATCTGCTCATCCGTCAGCTTCGCCTTCGCCCTGGCGGCAGCGCTGCTCCCCCCGGCATCGCGGATCGCCGTCATCCCTTCCACTGCCTGCTGCTCGCTGAGCGTAATCAGCGGCGGCGCTTTATTAAACGCCGGTTTATCCGCCTTGCGCCCGTGGCAGCCCGAACAGTCACGCTGAAACTGCCGCGCATAATCCGGCGTAGCGGCAACGCTGGTTGACACGTACGCCAACCCACACAATACCAGCATCCCCAGTCTCATCAGCCTTCCCCCGCCAGTTTACGGAAGGTCGCCGTCAGCGCCTGCTCATCACGCGCGCCCTGGTGCATATCAATCACCCGCCCGGCGGGATCAATCAAAAACGATGTCGGCGTGCCGATCACCTGATAACGCTCCTGAGTGATCTTCATCTGATCGCGCACCACCGGGTAGGTGATATGGTGTTCCGCCAGCATCGGCGCGATATCCACCGCATCGTTATCCGTATTGACCGCCACCACCACCAGCTTATCGCCCCACTGTTGGCTCAGTTTCTCCAGCGTGTGCATCTCCGCCATACAGCCGCCACAGCTGACCGACCAGAAATTGAGGTACACGCCTTTACCCTGCCACGCCTCAAGCTTCGCCTCATGTCCCTGGCTGTCGAAGGCCGCCAGTTGCGGTGCCGGTTCGCCCAGCGCCAGTTTTTCCTCTTTGCATCCAGCCAGCGCCACCAGCAGGATGAAGAGCAGATTACGCCAGCGCATGGTTACGTTCCTCGCTCAGATATTTACCGTGTTGCAGGCGGATAACCCGGTCAGCAAACTGGCCGAGCGCCGGGTTGTGGGTGACCATCACAATGGTGCGCCCCTGGCGATGCAGATCTTTTAACAGCGCCAGTACCCGGCGTTCATTTTCTTCGTCCAGGTTGCCGGTGGGCTCATCGGCGAAAATCACCGGCGGTTCGTTAACCAGCGCCCTCGCGATGCATACCCGCTGCTGCTCACCCCCGGAAAGCTGACTGGGCAAATGGGTCATACGGTGTTCCATCCCCACCTGCGCCAGCACCGCTTTCGCCGCGCTTTCATCCACCACACTGTGATAGTGCTGGGCCAACATGACGTTCTCCAGCGCGGTAAGAAACGGGATCAGGTGGAACTGCTGGAAGACCAGACCAATCTTCTCGGCGCGAAACCGCCGACGGCCCTCTTCATCCAGCCCGGCGGCGTCGGTGTCGTCGAGGAACACCTGGCCGTCGCTCACCGTGTCGAGACAGGTCAGGATATTCATCAGCGTGGTTTTGCCGGAGCCGGACGCGCCCATGATGGCCACAAACTCGCCGTGCGCAATGCGCAGGTTGATGTCGTCCAGCGCGGTCACATCGCCAAAGCGTTTATACAGATGGCGGGTTTCAATCACCGCCTGCGGAATGCGCGATACAGACATAGCGCTACTCTCCTTTGAGAACTTTTGCCGGTTCGACGCTGACCGCGCGGCGCACCGGGACAATGGCCGCCGCAGCGGCGACCAGAAGCGATAAAACGAGCGTGATCGGCAGTACCGGTAAACGCAGCGCAATGCTGGCGTTAAACACCGTCATGCCTAACAGCTGCGCCAGTAAATATCCGAGCACCCAGCCGCAGACCACCGCCGCCAGAGCGATCAATCCGGTTTCTGCCAGCATCTGGCGAACAATGTCGCCGTGGGTTGCGCCGAGCGCTTTTTGCAGGGCGAACTCTTTTGCCCGCTCGCCGACGATGGCCATCAGTGTGGTGTTCACGCACAGCGAAGACAGCGCCAGGATCACAATGGATACCAGCCCCATCAGACCTTTTATTTTGTCCAGCACCTGGCCTTCCGACGCGGAGACTTTACGGATTGGACGGATATCCAGCTGCGGATACTGCTGTTGCAGGGTGCTGGCGTAGTGATCCACCTGGCCGAGATCGTTATTCACGCTGAGTAAGGCATGATTAAGCTCGCCGGGTTTATTCAGCAGGCGTTGCGCCAGATCGACATTGACGATCAACATGTTATCGGTGGCGTCACCCGCCTCCACCAGCCCTTTAACGCGTAACGCTTTTTTCCCTTCGTCGCCGATAATCGTGACGCTGTCACCCACTTTCAGGTTCAGCCGCTCCGCCAGTTTGATGCCCACCATGGCGTTACGATCGTCAAAATTCACACCCACCCAGTTGCCGGTGACCTGCCAGTACGGCGCCAGTTTCGGCATGGATTCAAACCACACACCCATCACCACCACTTTTTCCAGCTCGGTACGGGCCATACCGTAAAGCACCGGGCTGGCGGCGTTGATCAGGTTCGCCGGGGCGGCGTCGATGATCGGCTGGAGCTCGGTCTGGTTCATGCTTTTACCGTGACCGGGGCCGATATAGAAATTCGCGCCGAAGGTGCGCAGTTCTTCACTCATTTTGGCGTTGATATCGAACCAGACCGCCGACAGCGCCGTGACGATTGCCGCCCCGACGGTGAGCGCGGCAAATACCACGCTGACCCGCTGTACCCGCAGGCGCAGCGCACGCCACACCAGTAACCACAGCATGGAATGCTTAGCGTCCATACAGCACCTCCACCGGGTAAAGCCGCGCAATGCGCCGTGCCGGGAACCAGGTGCCGATCAACGAAATCAACACCGCCACCACCAGCACACAGGGCACCACCACCCAGGCAAAATTGAGCGGCGCGTCGAATAACATCATGCCGATAGATTTTGCCAGGCCCCAGCCTGCCACGCAGCCCGCCGCGCCGCCCAGTAAACCGCTGCTTGCCGCTTCCAGGTAAAACAGCAGCATGATCTGCCACTGACGCGCACCGAGCGCCTTCATCAGGCCGATCTCTTTAGCGCGCTCCATAATGGTGCTGGTCATCAGCGAGGCGATGCCCATCGCGGCTGCCACTAGCGCGGCCAGGGTCACCACCGCCAGCAGCAACTGGATCTTGTCGATCACCACCCCTTCCGAGGCCGCCACCTGCCAGATAGGACGCACCACCGACCCCGAAATCGCTTCTTCAAGCTGATGGGCGATGGAGGAGACAAACGCCGTGCAGTACCAGAGGTCGTACTCTTCGGCATTCAGCGCATCAAGGTTTTCCCTGGCGCGGCGCGACAGTTCGTTTTCCGGTACGGTGAGCGCCGAAACGCGGATCGCCTGCACTTTGCCCGGCAGCCCCAGTAGCGTCTGGGCAATGCTGAGCGGCATCACCAGTTGGTTATCCTCATCGCCGCCGCTGGCCAGAATGCCGCTGACGGTGACGCGTTGTGCGGTTTTCTCGCCCTGCAAGGCCAGGACGTCCCCTGCTTTCAGTCCGAGGCGTTTTGCCAGGCTCTGACCAACCAGCGTTTGCTGCGTATCGGTCACCGGCTCCTGCGGCCACGCACCGGTCACCTGCCAGTAAGGGCTGACCACCTGCTGGCCGATGCGGTAATCCTCTTCATCCGGCACGCCCACCGGCTGATTAAAGAAGGTGCCAAGTATGTTGACCGGTTTACCGTTCAGCATCACTTCGCCGCCTAACAGCGGGGCAAAGCCAACGATGTTATTGCGCCAGAAAATGTCTTTGATGTTCGGCAGTTCTTTCTCGTCGAGGAAATCCTGCCCGGAGAGCGGGTTGCTCTGCTCGCTGAACAGCGCGGGCAGCGCCGCCTGGCCCGCCGGTTCGATGAGAATGTTGGCACCGTAGGATTTCAGCTCGCGGGACATTTTGTCCCCGATATCAATCGATACCGCCAGCAACGCGGAAATCAGCCCCGACGCCAGGAATACCGTTAACACCGCCAGCAGTTTGCGACGCAGATTGCGCCCCCAGGTCTGACGCAGCATTCGCCACAGCATGGTTACTCCTCCTTCACGTCCGGCACGAATTGCTCCGGCGCGGCGCGAAAACGGTTGTAGTTGGCTTCGGAGGCAAAGAACCAGGTTTTCCCGCCGTAGCTGAATTTGTACTCGGCCTTGTCGTTGGTGAGTGTTGCGCCGTTAACCGGATCGGTGACCTTCATGCTGATCACGGTAGAGAAGTAGTTCACGCCTGCTTCCAGCGAGGCTTTGCTCAGGGTGAGTTCGTTATTATCGGTTTTCCAGTCTTCAACCGGCACCGGATTACAACCGCCCGCTTTGCCAATGGATGGAATAAAAATATGCACCCCGCAGGCCACGCAGATCACCTGATTGCCTTCCATCACGTAACCCTGGTCGCCGCACAACAGGCAGGCGTCAAATACCACGCCGAGACGCAGTTTGTCCGGGTAACGGTTGATCACGAAAAAGCGCACGGCCTTCCCGTCGTCGGCCACCCAGACAAAACGGTGCAGTTTGCCGTCGCGTACCTGCTCGATGGGAATGTGGACGTTGCCGTCTTTTTGCAGCGTGACCGGTTTGGCCTCGGAGAGACGTGGCGGCTGAGAAGCCACCTGATCCCAGTAAAGTTGCCCGGCGGCAATCAGTACCGCGGTGGCGATGGTGCTCATCAGTAACCGGCGCGCACCGAGATAACGGGCGCTGGCGAGACGATGGGGAATCGGTTCCGGGGTTTGCCGCCTGATAGCGCGGCGGCGCAGCAGCTCCGGCAGCCAGCCAAACGCCAGCGCCAGCAGTAGCGCAGCGCCCGCCCAGTTAAACCACGGGGCGTTGTTGGTAACGCGGGAGACAAAACTCAGCAGCGATTTGGTGAGCGGCAGGACCTGGAGCTTCATCAGCAACAGCAGTAAATCCCCCGCCAGCGGCACCAGCAATAACGCGGCAGCCAGGACAGCCGTCGGCCACTGGGCGCGCGGCATCCGGCGCAGCAGCATAGCGCACAGCACGCCCGCCAGCGCCAGCAGCGCAAATGCGCCCACCAGCGCGGTAAGGTTGAGCAGCAGATCGGTATTGAGCACATGCGTAGTGGTCAACGCGCCGAGATTGGGGTCCTGCACCCAGTGCCGGGCCGCGCCGCCAATGAGCACGCCGTACCAGACATAGCCCAGCCGGGTGGACGGCAGACGCCAGGTCGCCAGAAACAGCAGCAGCACGACGATTTCCACGCCGGTCAGCGCAAGCTGGAGCGTCTGGTTAGTCGGCAGTTGCAGGCCCAGCCATCCCCCCAGCGCCACGGCCAGGAGGCTTATCCATACCAGCGGGCGCAGCGTCGCCGTGCGCCGAACCCCGTTCACCCCGCACAGCAGCGCGATCAATAAAAACGCCTGCAGGGTCGTGACAAAAAAGTAACTCATAACGTCAACTCAATGCGCCCAAAACCGCCGTTGCGTAAAACCACAAAAGGGTGCCGGCATAGCCGACACCCTGGTCACATCCTTTTGCACGTGCGTATGCACGTTGTTATGCACCACGCGCAGTGACGGCTATCAGTTCAGCCCGACGTATTTAAACTCGTAGCTCACGTCAAACGGCTTCCACCAGCGGCCCACGCCGGTTTCGCCATCGGTGTGACGGTGCATCCCCGCTTTGGACGGCGGATCGATGTGGTAAGTGACTTTGTAGTTGCCCACGCCCATCATTTTGATGTTCGCGCCGTAGTGCGGGCCATCGCTGGCGACCATCGGCATGAAGGTGCCTTCCTGTTTCGCGCCGGTATCGGTGTTTACCAGGGTGTAGTTAATGGTCAGGAACGGGATCCACTCACCCGCGCCGAAACCGTTTTTGTTGCCTTCCACCGCGTGAATATCCGCTTCAAGATGGATATCCGCCTTGGCGGCCGGCAGGCCCATGCCGCGCGGCTCCATGTCGATCGGCTGCAGGTAAACCGCCGCCAGCTCCATTTCGTTCATGGTGATCGGCTCACCCGCCGGGTATTCTTTAAAGGCAAACGCCGCCGGTGCGGTAAACATTCCGGCAATCACGGCACTGGCAATCAGGCTCTTCTTGATGGTCATCAGACTTATCCTCTCGTCTCAAAGAAAAATTAGTTAAGGTTTGCTTTTTATGATGTTTTGCCCGGATACCGGCTCCCCGCGCCGCTGCATCACCACCAGGGCGATCAGCGCGGCGACCAGTAAAGCGGCCTGCGGTAACAAGGTTTCGACATAGGGGTAGATGCCAAGCCAGCCGATTTCCGGCATGCCAGGCAGTAACGTAGGCTGGAACAGTTTGCCTTCAATCAGCTCCAGTACCCCTTTCCCGGCGAAGACAAACGCCATCAGGTACATAAAGCTGCCGGTAAACATAAAGAACGGCTTCAGCGGCAGTTTGACCACCGAATAACGCATCACCAGCCAGGCCACCAGCAACAGTACGCAGCCGATAGCGAATCCGGCGAGGATCGCCAGATGACCGGAGACATTGCTGGCGTCACCCACCAGCGCGTAGTAGAACAGCACGGTTTCCGCGCCTTCGCGATAGACCGCCAGGAAACTGGTCATCCACAGGCCAATCAGCGAACCGCGGCTCAGGGAGTGAGAGAGTTTGCCTTCGAGCCAGGCCTTCCAGTGGCGCGCTTCCACTTTGGATAGCAGCCAGTAGCTCATGGAGAACAGCATAAACACGGCGATCAGCATGGTGACGCCTTCCAGCAGTTCGCGGCTCGCACCGGAGTTGGTGAACAGCAACTGGAAGATCACCGCCGTGATCACGCTGCACACCAGCGCCACGACAACCGACTGGCGGATTAACGGCAGTTTGTCCTGATGGTTATTTTTCACCATATACGCCACGATGGCGGCCACGATGAGCAGCGCTTCCAGCCCTTCACGCACGATGATCATCAGGCTGTACAGCAACAGGCTCCACTGGGTTTTCTCGCCCTCGCCAAGCAGTGAGACTGCTTTTTGCAGATCCTGCGCCAGCGCCTGCGCTTCGGCGTTGAGCGCCGCTTGCGGCTGCCCGGCTTTCATCAGGCTGACCAGGCGGGTGAAGTGTCCTTCGAGCTGGGTTTTAAAGGCCACGTCGCGGGAGCCCACTTTGTTCTCCATGCCGCTGGCTTCGAACAGATCGAAATAGGTGTCCTGCACCGCCATCATGCCGTCCTGCACGTTGCCGTCGCTGTAGACGGCGATGGCTTCCTTCAGGCTGCTGTTGATGCTGGCGGTGATTGTGCCCCAGTCGGCCTGATCCGAGTTCGCGGTTTTCGCCGCTGGCGCAGCGCCGTTTTGCGGCGCGCTGACGGCCTGGGTGTCGCGGGTCGTCGGCAGGCCGGGAAGCACATCCTCAATATCCTGCAACAGGGTGGTCACGCCATAGGCGACGTCGTTCAGATTGTCCGGTTTCGCGGTCAGGCTGATAAGCGTGGTGAACTGTTGGTTAATGGCGGCGGCCTGTTGCGCAGAACGGTTTTTGCGCACCGACATTTCCATTTCTGAATTTTTGAAGCCCTGATAATGCGCCTGCTGAACGCTCTGACTGGCGGCCGCGTACTGCCCTTCCTGATACTGCGTGACCGCCTGGGCCAGCAGATCGTCAATGGTCTGGAAACTTTGCTGCCAGTAATGGGCAATGTCGCCGTTGGAGTAGGCGTCGTGTTGCTGTTCCGCCACCAGTTTGTGGCCGCCGTCCAGCACCGGCTCAACCTGGTCCAGTTCGTTCTTCAGCCAGTCGATTTTGCCCTGCACGTCGGTGACCGGTTTCCCCTCGCCGATCATCTGGCGAATTTCGCCGAATGCGCTCTCCATCTGGTAGCTTTTTTGCGCAGAAATATTAATGCGGATCGGGCCTTCAAGATTTTCAAATACCTCGAAATAGGCCATCTGCACTTCGCGGCGGGCGTCATTGACATTCTGCTGTTGATACAGCGCGGCGGTCTTATCGAGGCGCGTTTTAATGTCGTTGATATAAGGAGAGTAATGGGTCGCTGACCACGCCAGCGTGCTGAATAATAAACCGCAAATGGCAATGAGGAATGAACGCATGGTGAATACGGTACGCCCTGATAATCTTAATAATAGTCATTATCATTACCTGTTTTGTCAGCTTTTGTACATGATTAAAATCATAGAAATGACAAATATTGACGTTGCTTTTCAAAAAGCGCCGTGAATATAAGCGAAGTGATAACGTTTTAAGCTAAACGCTGTTTTTTTCATCGCCCTGCCCTGACTCCCACTCCTTTCCCATTTTCCGGCAATTGAATTGAAGTATTGATATTTCATTTTCAAATCTGCGCAACGTTATGCTCTCAAAACGTTAACAAATACCTTTGCGAACAGGATGGAGAGACTCATGACCAGACAAATTAAACTTGGCGCATTTCTTCCGGGCGGTGGTCAACATGTGTCAGCCTGGCGTCATCCCGATCAACCCGCTGATGGGGCGACCAGTTTTGAATTCCATAAACAACTGGCGCTGACTGCGGAACGCGGCCTGTTTGACGCCTACTTTCTGGCTGATGGCCTGGCGATACCTGCCAAAGGCGGCACCGAAGGCGGCCGGGCGAAAATCGCCGGATTCGAACCGGTGACGCTGTTTTCCGCACTGGCACCGCTCACCAAACATATCGGCTTTATTGCCACCGCCTCCACCACCTATGAAGAGCCCTACAACACGGCGCGTAAATTCGCCTCGCTGGATCTGATTTCCCAGGGCCGTGCCGGGTGGAATGTGGTGACCACCGCCACCGAAGCGGCAGCGGTAAATTTCAATCTTGACCAGCAGCATCCTCATGATTACCGCTACGCACGAGCGCAAGAGCACGTAGAGGTGGTGAAAAAGCTGTGGGACAGCTTTGAAGATGATGCCTTTATTCGTGATAAAGCCTCCGGACAGTTTATTGACCCCGACAAAGTGCATACCGCCGATCACGTGGGTAAATACTTTAAAGTGAAAGGCCCGCTGAATGTGCCGCGTTCTCCCCAGGGTCACCCGGTGATCGTCCAGGCAGGACAATCGGAAAATGGCCGTGAACTGGCGGCCGCCAGCGCCGAAGTGATCTTCACGTCGCACCAGCATCTTTCCAGCGCCCAGGCGTTTTACCGCGACATTAAATCCCGCGCCAGAGCACTGGGCCGCCGCCCGGAACATATTCTGGTGATGCCGGGCGTGGCGCCGTTTGTGGGCCGCACCGAGGAAGAGGCCCGGGAAAAATATCGCAGCCTGACATCGCTCATTCTGGAAGAAGACGGGCTGGCCCTGCTTAACGGCCTGACCGGCGGTACCCTGAACCTTGCCGATTACGATCCTGATGGCCCGCTGCCGCCGCTGCCCGCAACGGAGGGTATGAAGTCGCGCCAGGCGCTGATCCGCCAGATCGCCGACGAGCACCAGTTTACGATTCGCGAACTGTACCAGTGGATTGCCACCGCGCGCGGTCATTTCACCGTTGTCGGAACCGCCGAACAGGTCGCCGATACCCTCCAGGAATGGTTTGAAAACGAAGCCGCCGACGGTTTCAACATCCTGCCGCCGTATCTGCCGGGCGCGCTGAACGATTTTATCGATCTGGTGATCCCCGAACTGCAAAAGCGTGGCCTGTTCCGCACCGCGTATGAAGGCACCACCCTGCGCGAAAACTTAGGGCTGCCGCATCCGGTCAACCGCTATTCGATTCTGCGCAACAGCAAAGTGGCATAAGGGGGTCAAAATGACTGATTTCAGTAAGGTATGGGTACGACCACGGGCCCGTAGCCCGGGCGTCAGGCTGGCCGTTGCCGGGAAATGGCGTCACCGTGCGCTGGCCTTCACCGCCGATTACGGTCTGCTGGCGCTTTTCTTCGCGGGCTGGCAAATCGCCAGCTCCCAGGGTTGGCTGAATCCGGCGGTGATCCCGCCGCTGGATAATATCGTTATCGCCTTGTGGAACGGTATCAGCTCGGGCGCGCTGCTGGATGATATCGCCATCAGCCTGCAACGCGCCGGTCTGGCGTTCTTCTCGGCGGTGGCAATCGGGATCCCGCTCGGGCTGTTTATGGGGCAAATCCGCCCGCTGGAGCGGGCGCTGGACCCGTTATTGCAGCTGTTCCGCCAGACATCAGCCCTGGCGCTGTATCCGGTGTTCATTCTGCTGTTCGGGTTGGGTGAAAGTTCCAAGGTGTTCGTGATCTTCTGGGCCGCGCTGTTTCCGGTGCTGCTGGCTACCATCAGCGGCGTCAAAGAGGTGGACCCAAAACTGCTGGAGATGGCGAAAACCTTCGGCGCGCGGCGGTTGACGGTCTTCCGTCGGGTGATCGTCCCCGCGTCGGTGCCGTCGATCTTCGTCGGGCTGCGCCTGTCTGCCACAACCGCCCTGCTGCTGCTGATTGCCGCCGAGATGATCGGTGCCAACAAAGGCATCGGCTTCCAGGTAATGAATGCGCAATACAACTTCCAAATCCCCATGATGTTCGCCGCTATTTTTCTGCTGGCTTTTTTAGGGCTGATGGCGAACCGCATTCTGGTTCTGCTGCAACGCCGTTTGTGTCGCTGGAATACCCATAACCAGTAAAACCACCGTTCACTTTTCGTACCTTGTTGCACTTTTTGGGAATTCAAACATGAAAAAACGCCTCGCCTTCATCGCCGCGCTCGCTTTTGCCAGCGTCAGTTTTTCTTCTCTGGCCCAGGACACCGTCACGTTGCGCTATCTGGCCAGCTATGGCGGTATTTCCGCCCATGAACTGGCTGACGCGCTGGGTTATTTCAAAGGAACCGGCGTGACGCTTGAAAATAAAGGCTACGCCAGCGGCGGCCCGGAATCGCTGTTCGCGCTGGCGTCCGGCAGCGTGGATATCGGTTCTGCCGCCACCCCGGCGGTGCTGAACGCCATCGCCAGCGGTAACAAATTCGTCGCCGCCTACCCGACAAACGGCATCGATAACACCACGAAGTCCATCTTTTATGTGCGCGAAGACAGCCCAATCAGGAGCGTGAAGGATCTGGCCGGGAAATCCGTCGCCATCAATACCCTGGGCGCGCATCTGGATTACACCCTGCGGGAAGCCCTGCGCCAGGCGGGCTTGCCGCAAAACGCCGCGAAGCCGGTGGCGGTCCCCGGTCCGCAGCTTGAGCAAGTGCTGCGTTCCGGTCAGGTGGATGTGGCGGCGTTCGGTTACTGGCAAACCACCTTTGAAGGCGTGGCCCGCAGCCACGGCGGCCTGCGCCCGGTATTTAACGATACGGACGTATTAGGCGAGATCGCAGGCGGGTTTACCGTACTGCGTGAAGATTTCGTTAAAGAGCATCCCGATGCGGCGAAAACCTTCGTCCGGGAGTCGGCCCGCGCACTGGATTACGCCCGCGAGCATCCCCAGGAAGTGCGCGACATCATGGCGAAAGAGCTGAAAGCGCGCGGTGAAAACCCTGACGTGGCCCGCTACTTTACCGGCTACGGGGTAAGGCCCGGCGGTCATGCAGAGGACCGCGATGTTCAGTACTGGATCGACATCCTTGAGCGCGACGGCGCACTGGGCAAAGGTCAGATCCAGGTCACCCACGTTTTATTCAATGCCCAGTGAGGTCTGTGATGACGAGCACAACCGCTATCCGCCGCGGCGAAGTGTCCGTGCAGCGCATGCATAAATCCTTTTCTCTCAACGGTGAGCCTTTCGACGTGTTTCGCGATGTGACGCTGCATATCCGTGCCGGGCAAAGCATCGCCATTGTCGGACCCAGTGGCTGCGGCAAGACCACGCTGCTGCGCATCCTCGCCGGGCTGGAGGAGCCCGACGCAGGTGAAGTGCTGATTGACGGTCACGCCGTGCACGGCCTGAGCCGCGAACGGGCGGTGATTTTTCAGGAGCCGCGCCTGCTGCCGTGGCTATCGGTGCTGGACAATGTCAGCTTTGGGCTCGATGTTCAGGGCGTACCCAAACGTGAGGCGCAGGCGCGTGCCCGTGAGGCGCTCGCGCTGGTCGGGCTTAGCGAGTTCGAAAATGCCTGGCCGCGCCAGTTGTCCGGCGGGATGGCCCAGCGCGTGGGTATCGCCAGAGCCCTAACCGTCCAGCCGGAAATTTTGCTGCTGGATGAGCCGCTGGGGGCGCTGGACGCCATGACAAAAATCACCATGCAGGAAGAGCTGGCGCGCATCTGGGCCGAAGAAAACGTGACCATGATTTTAGTCACGCACGATCTGGAAGAAGCGATTTATCTTGCCGATCGGGTTCTGGTGTTGCCGAAGCATAAAGGCGGGGAAATCCGCTTTATTGACGTGACCCTGCCGCGCCCACGCCAGCGGAGCCAGCGCGAATTCGTGGCGCTCCGCCAGCAGTTAATGGCGGAATTTGGTTTGCACTGATCGTCTTTTTCACGTGACATGTCAGGCCCTGCTCCGTCAGGGCTTTTTTACACCGTCCAGTTAATTTGCCTGTAAGCCTCAGATTTGACACTTCATGTTCATCGCTTCGCCGATATTCGTCTAAGGTTTTTCTATGGCTGTTTTCAGCTCCCGCGCTGAACGCCCTACGATGGAGAATCATTGATGACAAATTCAGCTATGCGCCAACCCCGTACCCTGTTGTTCGCTGTTCAACTTGCGCTGGGCAGCGCATTCTTACTTTTCGGTCCGCATGCCGCGATGGCGGAGGATCAGCCTAAAAATACCGTTCAGTCCCCTGATATTCTGCTGGGCCCGCTGTTTAGCGATGTGCAAAGCGCCAAACTGTTCCCCGATCAGAAAACCTTTGCCGATGCGGTGCCAAAAAGCGATCCGTACATGATCCTCGCGGACTACCGCATGCAGCGCAATCAGTCGGGCTTCGACCTGCGTCACTTTGTGGACCTGAATTTCGACCTGCCCAAAGCCGGCGAGAAATACGTGCCACCGGCGGATCAAAATCTCCGTGAGCATATCGACGGGCTGTGGCCGGTGCTGACTCGCACCACCGATAAAGCCGCGAAATGGGATTCGCTGCTGCCGCTGCCGGAGTCCTATGTGGTGCCGGGCGGGCGCTTCCGCGAGGTCTATTACTGGGACAGCTACTTCACCATGCTGGGCCTGGCGGAGAGCGGACACTGGGACAAAATCGAAGATATGGTGAAGAACTTCGCTTATGAGATCGATACCTGGGGCCATATCCCGAACGGCAACCGCAGTTACTATCTGAGCCGCTCGCAACCGCCGTTTTTCTCGCTGATGGTGGAACTGCTGGCGACCCATGATAAAGAAGCACTGAAGACCTTCCAGCCGCAATTGACGAAGGAGTATCAATACTGGATGGAAGGCGGCGACAGCCTGGCTCCGGGCAGCGCCAGCAAGCGCGTGGTGAAACTGCAAAACGGCGCGCTGCTTAACCGCTACTGGGATGACCGCGATACGCCACGTCCCGAATCCTGGCTGGACGACGTGACCACCGCGAAAAACAACCCGGATCGCCCGGCAACCGAAATCTATCGCGATCTGCGCGCCGGGGCCGCGTCGGGGTGGGATTTCAGTTCCCGCTGGATGGATAACCCTGAGCAGCTCGGCTCTATTCACACCACCTCTTTCATTCCGGTGGATTTGAACGCGCTGATGTATCAGATGGAAAAAACGCTTTCCCACGCCAGCAAGGCGACAGGCGACGAAGCTGGCGCGGCACGCTATGACAAACTCGCCAGCCAGCGCCAGCAGGCCATGGAATCGACATTGTGGAATGACAAGAAAGGCTGGTACGCCGATTACGATATGCGCCGCAAAGCGGTGAGCGATTCCTTAACCGCCGCGGCCCTGTACCCGTTGTTCGTTAAGGCTGCCGCGCAGGATCGCGCCGATAAGGTGGCCGCCGCGACGCAGGCGCAGTTGCTGAAAGCGGGCGGCGTGCTGACCACGACGGTGAACACCGGTCAACAGTGGGACGCGCCGAACGGCTGGGCGCCCTTGCAGTGGATTGCCGCCGTGGGGCTGGAGAACTATGGTCATGACGATTTATCGATGGAAGTGACCTGGCGATTCCTGACCAACGTTCAGCACACCTACGATCGTGAGAAGAAGCTGGTGGAAAAATATGATGTCACGACCACCGGCACCGGCGGTGGCGGCGGTGAATATCCGTTACAGGATGGTTTTGGCTGGACCAATGGCGTGACGCTGAAGATGCTGGATAAGCTGTGCGAGGCGCAGAAGCCCTGTGATAGTGTGCCGGCAACGCGGCCGGCTTCCGCGGTGAAGGCGGCGGAACCGCAGTCAGGGAGTGTGGGGAATGAGGAGCCTGGGAAGGTGATGACTCAGGAGTCAGGGAAAGTGATGGCGCCAGAGGGAGCGGCTCCGGAGAAAGCGGCGCCAGCGAAGGAAGCAGCGCCAGCGAAGGAAGCAGCGCCGGCTAAGGAAGCGGCGCCCGCTAGTGCGCAGTAAGGGGTTTGTTCGCTTTGCAGCGGGGGCTTTTTTGTAGGGTGGAAAGGTTCTGTTCGCTTTGGCTGCTGGATCTCGTTTGTAGGGTGGAAAGGTTCCGTTCGCTCGGAGCGTTTTCATCCACTGAGGTCTCAGTGACGGCGAACGTGTCAGGGGCGCTCCCCGCCGCGCCCCCGACACCCCCGGCTCCCGGCCAACAAAATCGCCGCTGCGCGGTTCTCTCGCCTCCATTTCCTCGCTTCAGGTCGGTCGTGATGCTACATCCTGTAGCTCACGACCTCAGGCCCGCGTCCATGCGGGCCTGACCTGGCTCGTCAATTCCCGCTCGGCGATTTTGATGCCGGACCCAACACCCCCAACTTCATTATTTCCTTTTTTTACAGACGACTTTTGTCGCTGTGAGATAACCGCACTAACTTCACGTTTATCTTTTTAAAGAACGCCTTTTGTCGCCAAGAGATTTTGATGTCGGTAACAACCGTCCCCAATCTACGCCTTTCTTTTTATTTTTTTTCATACGCATAGCGACACCCCAGCCCCATTAAAAGCCTGAAAGTACCGCGGGGGTGTTGGACCCCATCGCACTCGCCGAGGCGTGCGCGGGAGGCCGGGGCTGACGGCATGGATGCCGTCAGAGGGCGTGAGCCACAGGGATGTGGCGTCGCGCCCGGTCCCGAAGCCGGACGCGGTAAGCCGAGGGGACCGCGAAGCGGCGAGGGTGACAGGGGGAGCCGGGGGTGTTGGGGGCGCGGCGGCGAGCGCCCCCAACCCGGTCGCGTTCGCCGGTGGCTAATGAAGCGCACCGCAGCCCAAAGCGAACGGAACAATTCCACTCTATACAAAAAGGCCCCCGCAACCCGAAGCGAACGGAACAATTCCACCCTATACAAAAAGGCCCCCGCTGCCCGAAGCAAATGGAACAACTCCACCGTACACAAAAAGCCCCCGCTGCCCGAAGCGCCCCCCCTTCCACAAAACACAAAAACGCCCCGCTGCCAAAGCCAAAAAAAAACGGCCCCCCCCGGGCCGTTTTTTCATATTCCTGTCGCGCTTACGCGCAATACTCAACCCCTCCGCAACATGCGGAAAATCAACAGCACTACGATGGCACCCACCACCGCGACCAGGAAGCTTTGAAGGTTAAAGCCCGTCACATCCCCGCCAATACCGAAGAATGTCGCCAGCCAGCCACCGACAACCGCACCCACAATCCCGAGAATACAGGTCAGGATAAATCCGCCCCCGTCCCTGCCCGGCATAATAAGCTTGGCAATCACACCTGCTATCAATCCAAAAATAATCCAGGACAAAATACCCATCGTGAAGCTCCTTATTCTTCGCTGAAAAACGATCACCCGCCCAGGCGGGGCCAACGTTATGAAAAACACTTCAAGTATAGGCAAGGTTTATAAAAAGGTGAGGAAGGTCACACGGTTAATGATTTTTTTATCGCTACCCCCCTGGAATTTGTATTAAGTTTTTTGTCGCCGTTGCCGATATCTATCCCATCATTTTTGTCAAAAGCAGGGACCCGGCACGTGAGTACCTATAACGATCAGTTTCTAAAACATCATCCCCTCGCCGTACTCGGCGTACTGCGTGATTTGCATAAAGCCCGGGTGCCCATCCGCATTTCATGGGGGAGCCAGCAGCTTATTAGTCGCATTCTTGACGTCGACGCCAGCCAGCTGGTGATGGATTTCGGTAGCCAGACCCACGAAAACAAAGCGGTACAGGAAGCTAACGATATCCAGATATCCGCAGAAACCCAGGGGGCGAAAATTGAATTCAGCCTCCCGCAATTGAAAGCCGGCGACTATCAAAGCCTGCCCGCGTTTGTTACCCAGCTCCCTCCTTCGCTCTGGTTCGTTCAGCGCCGGGAATACTTCCGCATCCCCGCGCCGCTTAACCCGATTTTTTACTGCGAGGCGACGCTGAACAATGGCGAAAAATTCCGCTTTCGACTGGCGGATCTGTCCCTTGGCGGGCTGGGTGCGCTGGTAGACGGGCCGGTGCCGGAAGGACTGCAGGAAGGCCAGCTGTTTTCGCAGGTGAAAATTGAGCTCGGCGAATGGGGAACGTTTCACTTCGATATGCAGTTAATCACCATTTCCGAACGCCTGACGGTGAGTAACAAAAACGAAACGGTAGTGACTCCCCGCCTGAGTTTCCGTTTTCTCAACATCAACCCGGCGGTGGAGCGGGAACTGCAGCGGATTATTTTCGCGCTGGAACGTATCGCGCGCGAAAAAGCCAATAAGGTACGCTGATCACATCACGTCCATGGCCTTCTGCATTTTCCAGATATAGCGGGGGGCCTGGGGCGAGGGATGATGTTTTTGGACATGCTCGACAAATTCATCCGGGCTGAGATCGTTAATTTCCTCAATCGCCGCTTTGCGATCGGACGAGAACGTCCGCAATAGCGCCCCTGCGCCGTTCGCATAGGACACCATCAGCGCGTACTGCATGGTGGTAGGATCTTTGATGCCCTTTAACGCGCCATGCTCAAGAATGCTCAGGTACGCCGTGCCCATGGAAATATTGCGTTCCGGGTTCTTCAGCTCGCTGGTGGACGGCTGCCCGCTCCAGCCCATATGGCGATACACATCGCGCCCGGAGGTAGACGCTTTAAGCTGCATTAAGCCGATGGCGTTGGATTTACTGACCGCATTGGGGTTGCCGCCGGATTCAATGGCAATGATGGCGGTGATTAACCGTGGGCTGACGCCCCAGGCTTCACCCGCTTTCTGGCTGATAGGGTACCACTGCATAGCGCGTTTAACCGGAACCTCAGGGTTCCACGGCGGGTTGTTATAGTTCGAGGTTGAGGAGCATCCTGCCAGAAACAGGACCAGTACAATCAGCCACTTAAAATTCACGTACGCTATCCTTTTTATTGCGCCCAAACGATGTGTAAACCCCGTCGTGCTGGCGTACGCCAACCAAACGACGGATGACAACGATCAATGTTAGCGGCATCATAACCAATCCATGTAATAAATCAGCAAGGAATTGCCATGTCCCGCATCCATCTTATCGCTCCTTCCGGCTACTGCGTCGCGCAAGATGCAGCGCGACGCGGCGTTGCAAGGCTCACCGAAGCCGGACATACGGTGGGGAACCAGGCCGTAATTTCCCGGCGTTTTCAACGTTTTGCCGGTGATGATGCCACGCGGCTTAACGATATCAATCAGCTGGCAACGCTGGGAGATGCCGATATCGTGCTGGCGGTGCGCGGCGGTTACGGTGTCACGCGACTGCTGGAAAATATAGATTATTCCGCAATCGCAGCGCGACTGCGCAAAGACCCGCTGATCATCTGTGGACACAGCGATTTTTCCGCCGTGCAGCTTCAACTGCTTGCCACAGAACAGGCCATTACTTTTTGCGGACCGATGCTGGCGGGCAATTTCGGCGCACCCGAGATGAATGCCTTTACCTGGACGCATTTCTGGCAGGCCGTGACCTCACCGGAATTTACGCTGCGCTGGGAGACGGCGTCAGCGGATTGTCGTGCGCAGGGCACCCTCTGGGGGGGAAATCTCGCCATGATCTGTTCGCTGCTGGGCACACCGTGGATGCCTGATATTGAAGGCGGCATTCTGGTTGTCGAAGACATTAACGAGCACCCTTACCGCATTGAGCGCATGCTGCTTCAACTGCATCAGGCTGGGGTGCTGAACCGGCAACACGCGCTGATCCTGGGCAGCTTTAGCGCCAGCAAGCCGAATGAATATGATGATGGCTATGACCTGGCGGCGATGACCGACGCGCTGCGCCAGCGGATCGCGATCCCGGTCATAAACGGACTGGATTTTGGTCATGAACAGCGCACCGTAACCCTGCCGTTAGGCGCATCCGGCGTGCTTCACTGCCGCAACGGACAGGCATCTTTAACGGTCATGGGGCATCCCACCGTAAATAATTCCGGAAATAACCATTCACAACCTTAATTAATCCCTCATCGCAGGCGTAATTGTGGTATACCAAAAAAGGCCAATAGCTTAGCGCTGGCGGCTCAGGATGGGATGGCGCCAGCAAGGCGCCACGTTAATAACCAGAATGTAAGGAGAACGATAACGTTGGACGGCGGGGCGATTTTTAGTCTGTTTATTTTGTGTTCGGTACTGGTCACTTGCAGTATTCTGTTAAGTTCGTTTTCTTCCCGTCTCGGTATTCCCATTCTGGTTATCTTTCTTGCCATCGGCATGTTGGCAGGCATCGACGGCGTTGGCGGCATTCCCTTTGACAACTACCCTTTTGCTTACCTGATCAGCAACCTGGCGCTGGCGGTGATCCTGCTTGATGGCGGTATGCGCACTCAGGCGAGTTCGTTTCGCGTGGCGTTGGGTCCGGCGCTGTCGCTGGCGACAGTAGGGGTACTTATCACCTCCGGTCTGACCGGTATGGCCGCGGCCTGGCTGTTTAATTTGCCGGTGATAGAGGGCCTGCTGATAGGCGCGATTGTCGGATCTACCGATGCGGCGGCGGTGTTTTCCCTGCTCGGCGGCAAAGGCCTTAACGAGCGTGTCGGCGCGACGCTGGAAATTGAGTCTGGCAGTAACGATCCGATGGCGGTCTTCCTGACGATTACCCTGATTGAGATGATTCAGCACAACAATACGGCGTTAAGCTGGATGTTTGTCTGGGATATCATTCAACAGTTTGGTCTGGGCATTCTGCTCGGTCTCGGCGGCGGCTATCTGCTGCTGCAAATGATCAACCGTATTTCGATGCCTCAGGGCCTGTATCCGATGCTGGCGTTAAGCGGCGGCATCATGATTTTCGCAGTGACCACGGCCATAGATGGCAGCGGTATTCTGGCGGTTTATCTGTGCGGTTTTCTGCTGGGCAACCGCCCCATTCGCAACCGCTACGCCATCCTGCAAAACTTTGACGGTCTCGCCTGGCTGGCGCAAATCGGCATGTTCCTGGTGCTGGGTTTGCTGGTCAATCCTTCCGATTTACTCTCCATTGCGATCCCGGCACTGCTGCTGTCGCTGTGGATGATCCTGTTTGCCCGCCCTCTCTCTGTGTTTCTCGGCTTATTGCCGTTCCGCGGCTTTAATCTGCGGGAACGGGTCTTTATCAGCTGGGTCGGCCTGCGCGGCGCGGTGCCGATTATTCTGGCGGTTTTCCCGATGATGGCAGGCCTCGATAATGCGCGATTGTTCTTTAATGTCGCGTTCTTTGTGGTGCTGGTGTCGCTACTGCTCCAGGGCACATCGCTGAGCTGGGCGGCGAAAAAAGCCCGGGTGGTGGTGCCGCCGGTTGGGGTGCCCATTTCCCGCGTGGGGCTCGATATTCATCCGGAAAACCCCTGGGAACAGTTCGTTTACCAGTTGAGCGAAGAGAAATGGTGCGTCGGCGCAGCGCTACGCGATTTGCATATGCCGAAACAAACCCGCATCGCTGCGCTGTTCCGCGATAATCAGCTGCTGCATCCCAATGGCGGAACGCGGTTGAAAGAAGGCGATATTCTGTGCGTGATTGGCCGGGAGCGGGATTTACCGGCGCTGGGCAAGCTGTTCAGTCAGTCGCCGCCGGTGGAACTCGATCAGCGTTTCTTCGGTGACTTTATCCTCGAAGCCAGCGCCAAATTTGCCGATGTGGCGTTTATTTATGGCCTTGATGCCGACCCAGGTCTGGATCCTCATCAAACCATTGGCGCACTCATTCAGGCTCAGCTTGGCGCAGCACCGGTTGTCGGCGATCAGATTAATTTCGCGGGCATGGTCTGGACCGTGGCTGAAAAAGAGGACAATCAGATCCGCAAAGTGGGTCTGCGGGTGCCGGAAAACGAGGCGGAATAATCCGCCTCAACAATCAGAACGTGGTGACCGGGACGCGTGGTGCCAGCGCGCACATGAGTTCATAGCCTACCGTACCGGATGGCGCGGCAACGTCGTCGATTTTGATGTTGTCGCCCCACAATTCCACCGAACTGCCGATACCTGCCTGCGGACACGGCGTTAAATCCACTGCCAGCATATCCATGGACACCCGCCCCACTGTTTGGGTGCGAACACCTTCCACCATCACCGGCGTGCCGGTCGGCGCCTGGCGCGGATAGCCATCAGCATAGCCGCAGGCCACAATGCCGATACGCTGCTCGCCACTGGCTTTGTACAGACTGCCGTAGCCCACCGTATCGCCCGCTTTTAAGTTCTGGATACCGATAATTTCACTGTTCAGCGTCATCACCGGTTTGAGTCCGGATGTCGCCACATCGCGCCATTCGCCGCTCGGCGACGCGCCATATAGGACAATGCCCGGCCGTACCCAGTCATAATGGGCCTCCTGATGCCAGAGCGTGGCAGCGGAGTTAGCCAGCGAGCGCGGGCAATCCAGCCCTTCCGCTGCCTGTTCGATACGCGCCATAGGGCCGGCAATGCCCTCCGGCTGTTCGGCATCGGCAAAATGGGCCATCAGGGTCAGTTGCCCGACGTTTTTCAGGCCGCGCAACTGTTGCCAGACGGTTTGCACCCGATCCGGCGCGAAACCGAGGCGGTTCATGCCGCTGTTAATTTTCAGGTAGACATCGATGGGCGCATTCAGTTTTGCGTTTGCCAGCACTTTGACCTGCCAGTTGCTGTGCAGGCTGGTGGTTAGCCGGTATTGATCGAACAGCGCCAGTTCATCAGCATGGAAAAACCCTTCCAGCATCAGGATCGGGCCTTTCCATCCGCGCTCCCGCAGTAAAATCGCCTCTTCGATATTCAGCATGGCAAAGCCATCGGTAGTGGACAGGCTTGACCAGACCCGATCCAGCCCGTGCCCATAGGCATTTGCTTTTACCACCGACCACACCCGGGAATGGGGTGCGGCAGCCCGCACCACCTGAAGATTTTGCCGCAAAGCTTGCAGATCGAGACGCGCGACAATTGGACGAGCCATGAGTACTCCTGTGTTATTGGTGCGCCCCGTGTAAACGGTGAGAGGACGTGGGGCGGAATCCGGCGGCGTAACGCGCCACGCCCAGGTCGTCAAAAGGAATCGCCGGGGTGCGCCCGGAAATCAAATCGCTGATCAACTGCCCGGAGCCGCAGGCCATAGTCCAGCCCAGGGTGCCGTGCCCGGTGTTCAGCCATAAATTTTTATACGGGGTACGCCCGACAATGGGGGTGCCGTCCGGCGTCATCGGTCGCAGACCGGTCCAGAACGTGGCCTGTTCGACATGGCCGCCGCGCGGATAGAGGTCGCGCACCACCATTTCCAGGGTTTCACGTCGCGGCTGCAACAGCGCGGTATTGAAACCGACAATTTCCGCCATACCGCCCACCCGAATCCGGGAATCGAAGCGGGTAATTGCGATTTTGTAGGTTTCATCCAGCACCGTCGACATCGGCGCCCCGCTCTCTTCGGCGATGGGGATCGTCAACGAGTAGCCCTTCAAAGGATAGACCGGAATATCGACGATGCCTTTTAACATCGCCGTGGAATATGAACCGAAAGCCATCACGTACGCGTCGGCTTTGACCACTTCCGCGCCGCACTGGACGCCGTAGATTTGATTGCCTTCATATAACAGGCGGTCTACCGGGGTGTTATAGCGAAACACCACCCCCGCCTCGGCGGCCATGCGCGCCAGGCGCTGGGTAAACAGCTGGCAGTCGCCGGTTTCATCATTGGGAAGCTGTAAACCGCCGGTCAGTTTATGGGCAACATCCGCCAGTGCCGGTTCCACTTCTGCCAGCCGGTGGGATTCGAGCAGTTGATAAGGGACGCCCGCGTCTTCGAGTACCGCAATGTCTTTGGCGGCGTTTTCATATTGCTGTTCGGTGCGGAATAACTGTAGCGTGCCGCCCTGACGTCCTTCATAGGCGATTCCCGTGCTGGCGCGCAATGCCTTCAGGCAGTCGCGGCTGTATTCCGCCAGGCGCACCATGCGGCCCTTGTTTTCCATGTAATGCCGCGTGTCGCAGTTGCGCAGCATTTGCCACATCCATTTAAGCTGAAAGCCTGAGCCGTCAAGGCTGATAGCCAGCGGTGCATGGCGCTGGAACATCCATTTAATGGCCTTGAGCGGCACGCCCGGTGCAGCCCAGGGCGCGGCATAACCGGGCGAGATTTGCCCCGCGTTGGCGGCGCTGGTTTCCAGGGCCGCATCGGGTTCCCTGTCGATCACGGTAACTTCATGCCCTTGCTGACGTAAATACCAGGCGCTGGTGACTCCCACCACGCCACTTCCTAGCACGACGACTCGCATATCCACTCCGAATTTAACCGAAAGAATAATCTTCTGATTACAAATTGATAACCCAGAAGAAAATATTATTCAACATAGTCTTTTTTTATGGTGACTGAACTCACATCTTCCTCCGCCAGCACAGGATGCTGAAAAATAGCATCTCCTGCTTCGGCGCGGTTTTACGCAAAATAAAATGCTGTCATGTCGCAAGGATCCAGACCATGCGGATCACGAAAATCTGAATATTTCCTGTGGCGGAAAAATGACGCCATAGCGGCATAACTACCTGCCCTGCCTGTTAAAAGGCAAAATCAGTGGGGAGACGGCAAGAGCTCAATAATGTGATGTATTAGCGGTATGGATACGCAGAAAAACGCGGGCCTGAACCCCGGATTTTTCCACTGTGTTCTATGCTTTAGAGGTAAGGTTCCCCGCTCAGAGGGTTCCGCAAACAATGAGGGCGCGCTGATGGCTATTATTGATTCCGAAACAAGGGATTCCCGTCGCCTGAGCGATGGGCCAGACTGGACGTTCGATTTGCTGGATATCTATCTGGCTGAAATCGATAGAGTGGCGAAGCTGTACCGGCTCGACACCTACCCGCATCAAATTGAAGTCATCACCTCTGAACAGATGATGGACGCCTACTCCAGCATCGGGATGCCGATTAACTATCCCCACTGGTCGTTTGGTAAAAAGTTTATCGAGACCGAAAGGCTCTACAAGCACGGCCAGCAGGGTTTGGCGTATGAAATCGTTATTAACTCCAACCCGTGTATCGCCTATTTAATGGAAGAGAACACCATTACCATGCAGGCGCTGGTGATGGCGCATGCCTGTTATGGCCATAACTCTTTCTTCAAAAATAATTACCTGTTCCGTAGCTGGACCGACGCCAGTTCGATTGTCGATTATCTGATCTTCGCCCGCGGTTATATCACTGAATGCGAAGAGCGCTACGGCGTGGATGAAGTGGAAAAACTGCTCGATTCGTGCCATGCGCTGATGAATTACGGCGTCGATCGCTATAAACGCCCGCAGAAGATTTCATTGCAGGAAGAGAAAGCGCGTCAAAAGAGCCGCGAAGAGTATCTGCAAAGCCAGGTGAATATGCTGTGGCGCACCCTGCCTAAGCGTGAAGAAGAAAAAGCGGTGCAGGCCGAGCGGCGATATCCTTCTGAGCCTCAGGAAAACCTGTTGTACTTTATGGAGAAAAACGCGCCGCTGCTGGAGCCGTGGCAGCGTGAGATCCTGCGTATCGTGCGTAAGGTAAGCCAGTATTTCTATCCGCAGAAACAGACGCAGGTCATGAACGAGGGCTGGGCGACATTCTGGCACTACACCATCCTTAATCATCTTTACGATGAAGGAAAAGTGACCGAGCGGTTTATGCTGGAGTTTCTGCACAGCCACACCAACGTGGTGTTTCAGCCGCCTTACAACAGCCCGTGGTATAACGGCATCAACCCGTATGCGCTGGGCTTTGCGATGTTCCAGGACATTAAGCGGATCTGTCAGTCACCGACGGAAGAAGATAAATACTGGTTCCCGGACATCGCTGGCGCTGACTGGCTGGACACCCTGCACTTCGCCATGCGGGATTTCAAGGACGAGAGTTTTATCAGCCAGTTCCTGTCGCCGAAAGTGATGCGCGATTTCCGGCTGTTTACCGTGCTTGATGACGATCGCAATAATTATCTCGAGATTTCGGCAATCCATAATGAAGAAGGCTATCGCGAGATCCGCAGTAAGCTCTCTTCGCAGTACAACTTAAGTAACCTTGAGCCCAATATTCAGGTGTGGAATGTGGATTTACGTGGCGATCGTTCGTTAACGTTGCGTTATATCCCACATAACCGTGCGCCGCTGGATAAAGGCCGTCGTGAAGTGTTAAAGCATGTGCATCGCCTGTGGGGGTTTGATGTGACGCTTGAACAGCAGAACGAAGACGGCAGCGTTGAGCTGCTTGAGCGTTGCCCGCCGCGTATGAATACGTTGTAAAATTACCTTTCCAGCACGCCTGGCCCTGAATATTTTCAGCGCCAGGCGTTTTATATTGCTCCCTCTCGGCCTTGTAACTTCTGGTTATCACAGCCCTTTTTCCCTACGCGCTTTCTCATAGGCCATGCCTATCTCAACGATAGGTGAAACTTTGTAAATATATTTCAGGCGCTAGCTACGCTTTTCTGCATCACATGGACTATTTGAACGCTAATGATTAGCCCTGACACAAGTTTACAGAGGAGAGTTTCTCGCCAGGAAGACGAAACATAACCTTTTTCGATTTGAGCATTGCAACACGCATAAACAGGAGTGTGTAAACCACCATCTGGCTACACCTGCAGAAGGAAAATAATATGATTTTGCTATTACCCTTACTGAAAGTGCTAATAGTGATAACAGTGTTGTGCGGGCTTTGGGTGTTATTGGGCGGTACGGTACTTTTCGCCTTTGTGTCGGTGCTTATCACCGGCTTATTGTTAGTGAGACCCCATTTTATTATTTAGGCCCAACGGGTGTTGGGTTTTTGGCGTTGCCGGCGTTTGATGGGGCCCCCGAATGGGGGCCTTTTTCATGGGGGCGCTTTGGAAGCGGGGCCTTGTTTGTTGGTGGAAGGGTTCTGTTCGCCAGGCGGCTGGCGGGGCCTTTCGGGCGGTGGAAGGGTTCCGTTCGCTCGGGCAGCGGGGCCTTGTGTAGGGTGGAAGGGTTCCGTTCGC
>OKCK01000125.1_pt1 | contig 24730 bp, 18 predicted proteins | sample 1614961 | NCBI WGS metagenome assembly OKCK01 (sample SAMN04436984, study PRJEB24849) | human gut metagenome | biome: human gut; feature: NICU; material: stool | host: Homo sapiens | place: USA: Saint Louis, MO | collected 2010-07-31
CGTAATACCCGGGTTTTCTTTTTCAAAGCGTTGGATAAGTTTGCCAATAATGGCCTGACGCTCCTGTTCAACGGATGAGTGCATAAATTCAATGCTGACCGTTTCTTTTTTATCGTCTTTACAACCTGTCATCAGGGCGCAGGCAACCAGTGCTGATATCAGCACGCCTTTATTTTTCGGCATAAAAAGTTCCTTTTAGTTATTAGTAAGCCACAGAGACTGCCATGGACGTAATATTATCGTTCCACTATTTATACTTTCGCCGCTGATGACGTCGTAATAGTGATTGCGCTCAAATGATAAAGTCTTCGTCTTGTCGGTGAAATTAAATAGCGCGGTAATTTGTTCGTCCTGCGAACTTCCTCGAATAATTTCCAATACCCCGTCAGAAATTTCATTAATTGAGAATTCGCTATCAGGATGAAACGCCGAATGATGCTGACGAACGGTAATTAACTGCGTTAACGAATGTAAAGTGCGTGAGCGGAGATGTTGAGGGTCCGCTAATAACCGTTCTGTTTCCTGAAGACTGTATTTCTGCCGATTTATCGCCCGGTTATAACCCAGGCGCGCAACACCGTCGTAATCATTACGTGAGCCCAGCACACTTTGAATATAAACTGCTGGCACGCCAGGAAATGTAAGTAATAGCGCGTGCGCCAGGATAAATCGCGCCAGGCGCTCATCGTCACTGCATAAGGGCGGCGTCAACGCATCCATATACGTAACGTTTAATTCATAGGGGCTGCGTGTGCCGTCCGGGTTATTCTTCCAGTTAACTTTTGCACCTTCTTTTTCCAGACTCGCCACAAGATCGACAATCTCGGTTTCGCTAATAATGCCGCGTAACGGATTCAGACCAATGCCATCATGGGAGGCAAGAAAATTAAACCAGGTCGTCTGCCCATCGCCCTTATTCGGCAGAATGCTGGCCCAACGACACAGCGTACTGACCGATTGGGTACGAATCGCGTGCAGTACCAGCGGCGGCAGTGGAAACTGATACACCATATGCGCTTCATCATGCCCATTTCCGAGATAGGACACATTATCTTTATGCGGCACATTGGTCTCGGTGATGATAACCGTACCCGGCGCAACAAAGTCTGTGATCGCCCGGAAAAGTTTTACCAGCAGATGGGTTTTCTCAAGATGGATGCAGGATGTTCCGGGGGTTTTCCACATAAACCCTACCGCGTCGAGACGAATATAATCCGCCCCCTTTTCAAGGTAATCCAACAGCACATCGACCATGGCCAGCAATACGCAGGGATTTGCAAAATTCAGGTCAATTTGATCAGCGCTGAAAGTGGTCCAGATATGTTTGACCTCACCATTCGCTAGCGTAAACGGCGTTAGCAACGGTAATGCCCGGGGCCGGGTCACGGCAGAGAGATCGGTATCGGGATCGACAGAAATAAAAAAATCCTCATATTCCGGGCGCCCTTTAAGATAACCCTGAAACCATTCGCTTTGAGCCGATATATGATTACAAACAAAATCGAACATCAGTCTTGAAGATTTTTTGATTTGGCCGATATCTTTCCAGTCGCCATAGAGGGGTTCTACCTGATGATAATCTTTCACGGAAAAACCATCATCCGATGACCACGGATAAAAAGGCAAAAAATGGACGATGGGAAATATCCCGGCAAGATATTTATCATAAAAACGTTTAAAGGTTACCAATGTTTTTTCATTGGGAGATGAAAATTGGTCGGCGTAGGTTATAAGCACAACATCTGCTTCATTCCATTGTTTCTTACGGGTTTCGATTATTTTTTTGCGACACGCATTGATACGTTGCTTAACTTTTTCAATATAACTCCCATCGACTTCGTCGGAATATACACGGCTGATGAGATTAATAATTTTATCCATTTTTTGATTTTCCATGGTAGCGGTCCCACGGAATAAAAATCTACTCCTGCATGATATTTAAGTCAATGCGAGACCAATCACAGAAATTGTGAATGGCGAGTGTAAAGCTGTATAAAAAAAGACAATTAAAAATATATTCCCCCTGTCAGTCCGGCTCTCATTTTCCAGCCCGCCTTTTAGTGAAAATACATAAATAAAAGATATAAAAAAACCGCTCCGAAGAGCGGTTTAATACATGCGGGTATAATAACTATAACGCTTTCAGAATGGCATCCACACTGGCTTTCGCGTCGCCAAACAGCATGTGGGTGTTTTCTTTGAAGAACAGCGGGTTTTGCACACCGGCATAGCCCGTATTCATCGAACGTTTGAAGACGATAACGTTCTGCGCTTTCCACACTTCCAGCACCGGCATCCCGGCGATAGGGCTGCGCGGGTCGTCCTGCGCCGCCGGGTTAACGGTATCGTTCGCGCCGATAACCAGCACGGTGTCGGTGTCGGCGAAGTCGTCGTTGATTTCGTCCATTTCCAGCACGATGTCATACGGCACTTTCGCTTCGGCCAGCAACACGTTCATATGGCCCGGCAGACGCCCTGCCACCGGATGAATACCGAAACGCACTTTAATGCCCCGCGCACGCAGTCTCTCGGTGATTTCTGCCACCGGATACTGCGCCTGCGCCACCGCCATGCCATAGCCCGGGGTGATGATCACCGAATGCGAGTTTTTCAGCATCTCCGCGGTCTCTTCAGCGCTGATTTCGCGATGTTCGCCCGCTTCTTCCGTTTCACCGGTTGACGAGCCATCGGTGCCGAAACCGCCAGCGATAACGCTGATAAACGAACGGTTCATCGCCTTACACATGATGTAAGAGAGAATCGCACCCGACGACCCCACCAGCGCGCCGGTGACGATCAGCAGGTCGTTGCTCAGCATAAAGCCCGCTGCCGCTGCCGCCCAGCCTGAATAGGAGTTCAGCATCGACACCACCACCGGCATGTCTGCCCCGCCGATAGACGCCACCAGATGCCAGCCAAACGCCAGCGCGATAACGGTCATCAACAGCAGCGCCAGCACCTGCAGGCCTACGCTTTCAGTGCGGACAAAGACCAGCAGCAGCAGGAAGGACACCACCAGCGCGGCGAGGTTGAGCTTGTGACGGTTAGGCAGCATCAACGGCTTAGAGGAAATTTTCCCGCGCAGTTTGCCAAACGCCACAATCGACCCGGTGAAGGTGACCGCACCGATAAAGATGCCGAGGAACACTTCGGTCAGATGGATATTGACCAGAATCGGCTCCAGGCCCGCTTCGTGATACAGATAGCTGTTAAAGCCTACCAGTACGGCCGCCAGGCCCACAAAGCTGTGCAGGATCGCCACCAGTTCCGGCATTTCGGTCATTTCGACTTTCTTCGCCAGATGGATGCCGATGGCACCACCAATCACCATAGCGACGATAATCCATCCCACGTTGCCGGCTTCCGGCCCGAAGATGGTCGCCACCAGCGCAATCGCCATACCGGCGATACCGTACATGTTGCCCTGACGGGACGTCTCATGTTTGGAAAGCCCGGCCAGGCTGAAAATAAACAGAATCGCGGCAACAATGTATGCAGCTGTAACTAATCCTCCAGACATGTGTTACCCCTTAGTTTTTCCGAAACATTTTCAGCATGCGCTGAGTCACGGTGAAGCCACCGAAAATATTAATACTGGCAATCAGAACGGCAATAAAGCTCAGGAAACTGACCCAGCCGCCATGGCCAATTTGTAATAGCGCACCCACCACAATGATCCCGGAAATGGCGTTAGTCACCGACATCAGTGGCGTATGAAGTGCATGGGAGACGTTCCAGACCACGTAATAACCGACAACGCACGCCAGTGCGAAGACGGTGAAGTGGCCAAGAAACGCTTTCGGCGCGACATCCGCCAGCCAGCCGAACAGCACAATCGCCAGGGCTATCAGCGCATATTTGCGCCACGGCGAGGCAGGTTTAGTCGGTTCAATCGGCGCGGTATCGACAGTTTTCGCTGCCTGCGGCTGCGCGGAAACCTGAATAGGCGGTGCAGGCCAGGTGATTTCGCCGTCACGGATCACGGTCACGCCGCGAACCACCACGTCGTCGAAATCAATCACGACATTCCCGTCTTTTTCTTTACTCAGCAGTTTCAGCAGGTTGACCAGGTTGGTGCCGTAAAGCTGGGAAGACTGAGTAGGCAGACGGCCCGGCAAATCGGTGTAGCCGATAATTTTTACGCCGTTCGCGGTTTCAAACACTTCGCCAGGCACGGTGTATTCGCAGTTGCCACCGTTTTGCGCCGCCAGATCGACGACAACGCTGCCCGGCTTCATGGAATCGACCATTTCCTTCGTGATGAGTTTCGGCGCCGGTTTACCCGGAATGAGCGCCGTAGTCACGATGATATCCACGTCTTTCGCCTGGGCGGCGAACAGCGCCATTTCCGCTTTAATAAACGCTTCGGACATCACTTTGGCATAGCCGTCGCCACTGCCCGCTTCTTCCTTGAAATCGAGCTCAAGGAATTCCGCGCCCATACTCTGGACCTGCTCTTTAACCTCAGGACGGGTATCAAACGCGCGTACGATGGCGCCCAGGCTGTTAGCCGCGCCAATGGCAGCCAGCCCGGCAACCCCGGCGCCGATCACCATTACTTTGGCTGGCGGCACCTTGCCGGCTGCGGTGATCTGCCCGGTGAAGAAGCGACCAAACTGGTGCGCCGCTTCCACAATCGCGCGGTAACCGGCGATATTAGCCATTGAACTTAAGGCATCCAGCGACTGCGCGCGCGAAATACGCGGCACGGAATCCATCGCCATCACCGTCACATTACGTGCGGCGAGCTGCTCCAGCAGCGCCGGATTCTGCGCGGGCCAGATAAAGCTGACAAGCGTGGTACCTGGCTTAAGCAGCGCTATCTCATCTTCGCCAGGGGCGTTAACTTTCAGAATAACGTCTGAAGACCAGACCTCGTCTCCTTCCGCGATCGTCGCGCCTGCCTGTACAAACGCGTCATCATCAAAGCTTGCCAGTTTGCCGGCGTCGCGCTCAATAGCGACGGTAAAACCCAGTTTCAGCAGTTGTTCGACCGTTTTCGGCGTCGCTGCAACACGGGTTTCATTGGCCAACCGCTCTTTTGGTACACCAATACGCATAGTATTCCCTTCCATCGGTTTTTAATGATGGTTTGCCCATTTAACGTTGGCACGGCGGCCATGTATAAGCACCGCCTAAACCGTAGAAAAATATCTTTGTAACAAACTTTCTATAACCTACTGAAAATAACGACCGTGATCCAGATTGGATATGCTGTATTTATGTGTTAATCGGTAAAATAGCAGTGAAGACGGGGCCAGAGAGCCCTTTTTATCTGGATTTCATCCCGGAAGGCCGATAATCCGCTTTAGCACAGCGTCAAAACATGATTCTACGCGGCGCTAATTCGCTGTTTTAACATCAATTTAACGCTAAAAGTCATAAGCTTTATCATTTATTCCGGTCAGGCGCTTATTTTTACAACCATAACACCCGGTTATTACCCTAAACGTTATCTGGCGCACCCGATGATAAAATTGCCGCAGACAATTACGTCGTTCCAGTGCAATAATCAGCGGCTGACGGTTTTTAGCATGCAATATCAATGTTCATTTTTGCGCAAGGCAAAGGATTAATGTTTATGAAGCTTAAGAATTCCATTCTGGTGACCACCGTGTTGTCGCTCTGCGCGTTGTCCGCCCAGGCCGCCACCGAGTTAACGCCAGAGCAGGCATCCGCGCTGAAGCCCTATGACCGCATTGCGATCACAGGCCGGTTTAACGCCATCGGCGAAGCGGTCAATGCTGTGTCCCGCAAAGCGGACCGTATCGGTGCCGCATCATTTTATGTTGTGGACATGAACGACACCGGTAACAGCGGCAACTGGCGTGTTGTGGCAGACGTTTACCATGAAAATGCGGAAAAAGCTGACGCACCTAAAAACCGCGTGATCGCGGGTGTAATGGAATTACCCAAAGATGAAGCCATCGCCCTTGAGCCTTACGACACGGTGACGGTGCAGGGTTTCTACCGCAGCCAGCCTGAAGTGAACGAAGCTATCGCCAAAGCCGCGAAAGCGAAAGGCGCGTACTCGTTCTATATCGTCCGTCAGGTCGATGCGAACCAGGGCGGCAACCAGCGCATCACCGCGTTTATCTACAAACAGGACGCGAAGAAACGCGTTCTTCAGAGCCCGGATGCAATCCCGGCTGATTCTGAAGCGGGGCGTGCAGCCCTTGCCCAGGGTGGCGAAGCCGCGAAGAAAGTCGAAATCCCAGGCGTTGCAACCTCCGCAGCACCGAGCAGTGATATTGGCCGCTTCTTCGAAACGCAGTCGTCTAAAGGTGGACGTTACACTGTCACCCTTCCGGACGGCACAAAAATCGAAGAAGTGAATAAAATCACCGCCGCGCAGATGGTGCCGTTTGACAGCGTTAAATTCACCGGCAACTACGGCAACTCCACTGAAATTTCTTACCAGGTCGCGAAGCGCGCCGCTAAAAAAGGCGCGAAGTATTATCATATTACCCGTCAGTGGCAGGAACGCGGCGGCAATATCACGATCAGCGCCGATCTGTATAAATAAGCGTCTACGCTTAATGAAGAAGGCAGCCCAGCGCTGCCTTTTTTTATGCGTAAAGATTTTTTGTGTGATGCATCATTGAAAGCTGACTTCGCACTCCGTAGAATCGCGCGCCTTGGAAGATCCATCCTGGTTATGCGCTCAGGCGAGATAATTATTCTGGATCGGCCTCTTTTTCTGACAGGATTCCTATGGATAAAAAACTGGGCCTTACCGCATTAACGGCTTTAGTGCTGAGTTCCATGCTCGGCGCGGGCGTTTTCAGTCTTCCGCAAAATATGGCACAAGTCGCCAGCCCTGCCGCGCTGTTAATCGGCTGGGCCATTACAGGTGTCGGGATCGTGATGTTGGCGATGGCGATGCTGTTGTTAACCCGTATCCGCCCCGATCTTGATGGCGGTATTTTCACCTACGCCCGTGCAGGTTTTGGCGAGTTAATCGGTTTTTGCTCGGCCTGGGGCTACTGGCTGTGCGCCGTGATCGCCAACGTGTCGTATCTGGTGATTGTCTTCTCGGCACTCAGCTTTTTTACCGATACGCCTTCGCTGCGTTTATTCGGTGACGGTAATACCTGGCAATCCATCGTTGGCGCGTCGGTGCTGTTGTGGTTTGTTCACTGGCTGGTGCTGCGCGGCGTACAAACGGCCGCCAGCATCAACATGGCGGCGACCCTGGCGAAACTGCTGCCACTGGGGATGTTTATCGTGCTGGCGGTTATCGCCTTTCGTCTGCCGACCTTCAGTCTCGATTTTACCGGGATCGAGTTAGGCGTGCCGGTGTGGGAACAGGTGAAAAACACCATGCTGATTACCCTGTGGGTATTTATCGGCGTGGAAGGCGCGGTGGTGGTTTCTGCCCGCGCCCGGAATAAGCGCGACGTTGGCCGCGCGACGCTGCTGGCGGTGTTTGCCGCACTGGCGGTTTATCTGCTGGTCACGCTGTTGTCGCTGGGCGTGGTTGCGCGTCCTGAACTGGCGCAGATGCGCAATCCGTCCATGGCGGGGCTGATGGTGGAAATGATGGGGCCGTGGGGCGAAGTCATTATCGCTGCCGGGCTGATTGTTTCAGTGTGCGGTGCCTACCTGAGCTGGACCATCATGGCCGCGGAAGTGCCATTACTGGCGGCCACGCATAAAGCTTTCCCGCGTATTTTTGCCCGTCAAAATCAGAACGGCGCGCCGTCCGCTTCACTCTGGCTGACCAATATCAGTGTTCAACTCTGTCTGGTGCTTATTTGGGCGACCGGGTCGGATTACAACACCCTGTTGACCATCGCCTCCGAGATGATTCTGGTGCCCTACTTTTTAGTTGGCGCGTATCTGTTAAAAGTCGCCACGCGCCCACTTCATCAGTTGGTGGGTGTCGGAGCCTGCATTTATGGTTTATGGTTGCTGTATGCCTCAGGTCCGATGCATTTGCTGCTTTCCGTGGTGCTGTACGCGCCGGGTCTTTTAGTGTTCCTGTATGCCCGCCGTACGCACACCGACAACATCGGACTCAGGCAAGCTGAGAAAATGCTGATAGGCTTATTACTGGTTGCCGCTTTGCCAGCCACATGGATGCTGATGGGGTAAACACCCCATCTTCGTCACGACTCACTGACGAGGGTTATTTTATGGGGAAAACGCCACAACGACCAATTCTGCTTACCGGGGGCGGCCGCCGTATCGGGCTTGCCCTCGCGCATCATTTCCTGGCGGAAAAACACGACGTTATCGTGAGTTACCGTGCCCGTTATCCGGCAATCGACGTGCTGGAAGAGATGGGTGCCACCTGTATCCAGGCTGACTTCTCCACTGACGAAGGGATTCTGGAATTCGCCGCGCAGGTTAAGGCGCTCACGCCGACATTGCGCGCCATCATCCATAATGCCAGCGCCTGGCAAACCGAGAAGGCCGGGCCTATTTCCGGTGAAGTCATTACCGAGATGATGCAGGTGCATGTCCATGCACCCTATTTAATCAACCTTGCGCTGGAGCCGCTGCTGCGCGGTAATGGCCATGCGGCGAGCGACATCATCCACTTTACCGATTACGTGGTGGAACGCGGCAGCGAAAAACATATCGCCTATGCCGCCAGCAAGGCGGCGCTGGACAATATGACCCGCTCTTTTGCCCGTAAGCTGGCCCCGGAGGTCAAAGTCAACGCCATTGCGCCGTCGTTGATTCTATTCAACGAACTCGATGACGCCGCCTATCGCCAGCGGGCGCTGAATAAGTCGCTGATGAAAACCGAGCCAGGCGAGAAAGAGATTATTGATCTCGTGGATTACCTGCTTACCAGCTGTTATGTGACGGGCCGTAGTTTTCCGGTAGATGGCGGCCGTCACCTCCGTTAACGGTTTAGACGACGTTAATGGAATCCCGCGCGGCGAGGGTGTAATCTGACGTTTTTGAACGTTAAGCGCCGGTCTATGAACAAAATTGTTTTTGTCGAAGATGACCCCGAGGTCGGTTCGCTGATTGCGGCCTACCTCGGTAAACATGATATTGATGTATTGCTCGAAACCCGGGGCGACCGGGCAATTGAAGTCATTCTGGCCCACCAGCCCGATTTAGTCCTGTTGGACATCATGCTGCCGGGTAAAGACGGCATGAGTTTATGCCGTGATCTGCGCCCGCTGTGGCAAGGCCCTATCGTTCTGCTCACCTCGCTGGACAGCGATATGAACCATATTCTCTCTCTGGAAATGGGCGCCAGCGATTACATCCTCAAAACCACGCCGCCTGCAGTGCTGCTCGCCCGGCTGCGTTTGCATTTGCGCCAGCATCAGTCTGTGCCGCCGGTTGAATCCGCTACTACGCCGCGTCCGCCCCATAAAGCCCTGCATTTCGGTACGCTCTGCATCGATCCGCTAAACCGTCAGGTGCGTCTGGGGGATCAGAACGTCGTCCTTTCCACCGCCGATTTCGATTTGTTATGGGAGCTGGCTACCCATGCGGGCAATATTATGGATCGCGATGCGTTGCTGAAGAATCTGCGCGGCGTCAGCTATGACGGGCTGGACCGGAGCGTTGATGTCGCCATTTCCCGCCTGCGTAAAAAACTCAACGACAGCGCGACGGAGCCTTATCGAATTAAAACGGTGCGCAACAAAGGCTACCTGTTTGCCCCCCACGCCTGGGAATCGGCGGACTCCGTATAGAGTGGGTTGATGAAAAAGCTATTTATCCAGTTTTATCTTTTGCTGTTCGTCTGCTTTCTGGTTATGACGATGCTGGTTGGCCTGGTGTATAAATTCACCGCCGAGCGCGCCGGTCGCCAGTCGCTGGACGACCTGATGCAAAGTTCTCTGTATCTGATGCGCAGCGAACTGCGGGAAATTCCGCCTAAAGACTGGAATAAAACCATCAAGCAACTCGATTTGAACCTGTCATTTGACCTGCGAATTGAACCGCTAAACCACTTTCATCTCCCGGAAGGCCCGGAAAACCGGCTGCGTCGTGGGGAAATCGTCGCGCTGGACGATCAGTACACGTTTATTCAGCGCATCCCCCGCAGCCATTACGTTCTGGCGGTGGGGCCGGTTCCCTATCTTTACTACATGCACCAGATGCGGTTACTGGACGTGGCGCTGATTGTGTTTATCGCCTTTTCGCTCGCCGTTCCGGTGTTTATCTGGCTCCGTCCGCACTGGAAAGAGATGCTCAGACTGGAATCCGCCGCGCAGCGTTTTGGCGAAGGCCACCTCGCCGAGCGCATTCATTTCGATGAGGCGTCGAGTTTCGTACGTATGGGCGTGGCGTTTAACCAGATGGCGGATAACATCAATACGCTGATTGCCAGTAAAAAACGGTTAATTGATGGCATCGCCCACGAGTTGCGAACGCCGCTGGTCAGGCTGCGTTACCGGCTGGAAATGAGTGATAACCTCAGCGAGGCGGAAAGCGCGGCGCTCAACCGCGATATCGGGCAGCTTGAAGCGCTGATTGATGAGCTGCTGACCTACGCCCGGCTCGATCGCCCGCAAACGGAGTTGAACGTCGCGCCCGTGGAGCTCGCCGGTTGGCTGGGGAATCATATCGGGGATCTGAACGCGCTGCACCCGGAGAAACGTCTGGTGCTGCTGCCCTCCACCGCCTGCGAAAGCCAGGTGGATATCCGTTTATTCGAGCGGGTACTGGATAATTTAATCAACAATGCGTTGCGCTACTGCCAGCAACGTGTGGACGTGCAACTCATTTGCGATGGCGGCATTGGCCTGCTTACGGTGGATGATGATGGCCCCGGCATCCCGGAGAATGAACGTAGCCGGGTATTCGAACCTTTCGTGCGCCTCGACCCAAGCCGCGATCGCGCCACTGGCGGCTGCGGGCTGGGGCTGGCAATCGTCAGTTCCATCGCCACCGCTATGGGTGGCACGGTCACCGCCGGGCAAAGCCCGCTGGGCGGCGCGCGTTTTTCGTTTCGCTGGCCGCTAATGGGTTAAACAATGCCTGAAAAGGGTTTCTGGAGTTCGTCGGCGATGTGCTGGATAAGGGTATTCGCGACAGGTGAATGATGCGTTCCCCCCTTTCGGATAACAAAAACAACGTCCGGCGGCGCGGGCAGGATGCCCTCGATAATCTCTACCCCAGCCGGAATATTTTTTGCGTTCATGATGGTGATCCCCAGTCCGGCTTCCACTGCCGAAATGATCCCGGTCGTGCTCGAACAGGTCAGCACCGTCTCAGCCTCCACGCCCTCAGGCAGGCCGCTATCAAGCATCCATTGTCGGTAAAAACACTCGGTGCCGAACGCGAGATAAGGCAAAGGCTGGGATAAATCGAGCGTGAGATCGGGCGATTTGATCCAGCACAGCCTGTCGCCGGACAGGATCACATCCGTCTCAGCGGTGCGGTGAACAAAGGTTTGAATCACGCCAACATCCAGCGTCCCGGCCGTTAATTGCGCCTCAATCGGTAGACTCTGGCTGACCGTGATCTGTATAACCACCTCAGGATACATACGCCTGAAACGGCCCAGCACACGGGCTGTGCCGCTGCTGGTCACGTCTTCTGTCAGTCCAATCCTGATTTTTCCATTCAGTGGCGCACGTTTTAGTGACATCACTGCCTCATCATGCAGGGAAACGATCCTGCGGCCGTAAGTCAGCAGATGATAACCGTCTTCGGTAAGCAGAGGTCCTCCCGCCCGCCGGTTAAGCAACACGCACCCAAGGGACTCTTCGAGCCGCTTTATTTTGTGGGAAATGGCCGACTGTGACAGTGCCAGCTTTTCGGCCGCGCGCGTGACGCCGCCCTGATCCGCTACCGCACTGAGCGCCTTTAGCGCACTGATACTGAGTAAACTCATGTCGACCCCACATGACAAATTTGAATTATTTCAGTCTATCCATTCATTTGTATCATGCAAAAGGCATGTCGATACTTTATGCACTGGCAAACACACCGGAGGAACAGGATCATGGAGCCTGTCGTTAATTCTCACGCGCTGGTCAATGGCACGCGCATCGCCCACGGCGTTTATGGAGATGGCATACCGCTTGTGCTGATGCATGGCACGCCCTCTTCCTCGCTCATCTGGCGCAAGGTGATCCCCGCGCTGGTGAATAACGGGTTTCGGGTTCATGTTTTTGACCTGCTGGGTTATGGCCTGTCAGAGCGCCCCTGGTCGCAGGCCATCGACACGTCTATTTCCGGGCAGGTTGATATCCTCAAGGGGATGTTGAATGTGTGGGGGCTGGATACCTTCCACCTTATTGCCCACGACATCGGGGGCGGTATCGCGCAGCGTTTTGGGGTGTTTTTTACCGAACGTCTGCGGTCCCTGACGCTCATCGATGTGGTCAGTTTTGACAGCTATCCGTCTGAACGCACAAGGCAGCAAATGGAACATGGCCTGGATAAACTCCTCACCGCACCTGACAGCGAGCATCGCGCCCATTTCAGGGCGTGGTTGAAAACCGCCGTGGTAAACACTCAAGAGTTCGAGCGCGGCCCGCTGGATACGTATCTCGACTATATTTCCGGCCCGGTGGGCCAGGGAAGTTTATTCCAGCATCAGATTTCTCATTATGATCCCCGCCACACACTCGACATAGCAGAACGACTGAGTGAGCTCGGCGACATACCGGTAAAAATAATCTGGGGCGAAGGCGACACCTGGCAGGTGCCTGCATGGGCCAGTAAACTCAGCGCGGCGATCCCCGGTTCAGACGTGACTTTTATAGAGAATGCCGGGCATTTCTCGCCAGAAGACGCGCCGGAAACCGTTGCAAAATTAATCTCTGACTTCGTTTCTGGTGTAGAGAAGCCTTTCGGCACACGTCATATCTTATAGACAATAAAACACCAGGGTTAAAAAGGTAGCGGGCTATGCTAAAAGACTAAGTTATATGAACATGATGTGCTTGCTATAAATTGACAACTTTTGGCCTGTAAAGGCTCTGCTAATATTAACGGATCCTATATATTTATTTCTAAATACAAACACACTGAATCATCCATTAAACTTATAATTTACCGATAACAGGTTAACAAACTTAAAAATATTGTTTAATAACAGTAACTATATATACTAATAAATAACATTATAAATTGTTAAACAGTGTAGATTAAACTTAACTTTGAAAAGACGCAATCATTATTCTTTATAATATTTTCTTACTAACTTTTATTAATTAACCCTGCCTTTCTGCGCTTTTATGGTGCAACATACTGCACCGCGCCACCAGATTGTATTTGTTTTATTTGTTTACCTTGGGGTAAGTTGTAGTTTAGTGATTCTGTTGAAAGCTTAATGGAAGAGCGTCGCTAACAATACTTTAACTTTTTATTTGAAAGTCAAATGTATTTTGATAAAGGTTTTGTTGGCTGATATAAAAGAGATGGAAATGATGAAAAACTATTTTAGGCTTTTTATAGCCATGGCTTTGCTATTTTCAGTAAAGGTATTTGCAATCCCATATCCTATCATTAGCAATTTTGTTGCTGCTGATAATTGTGGTGGGTGCACAGGCACGTTTAATATTACGCAGACACTTATTGATACCAACCCAGTAAGTATGAATGTTGTTGCAACGCAACCCGTAGGCTTAGGGTTTATGTATGTCCCTACTACAAACATTAGATCATTTAGTATGGCTCCTGGTTACGTGATGCCAGATGGTCACTCTACAATCGCTGAACTGGCATTAAAGGCATATGAGCAAGGGCAAAAGAATCTAACTTATATCTCAGCACCCAACATGGGCAGTATCGTACTGTGTGCGGGTTATCTCTCCGGTGATCCATATTCTCATTATAATTTTCCGGCCTCGCTCGCATACTGTGCGTCCCCTCCACCAATTAACCAGTACTGCAAGATCACATCGGAACAACTTGTTATTGATCACGGCACATTAACGGCTTCATCGGCCGAAGGCGCAACTGGCCATGCCTTTTTACAGATTAACTGCACCCAAAACACAACTGTAAAATTCTCATTATTATCGGGCCAACAAGCTATCCTTCTTTCACCGTCAGGGCAAGCTTCGCTCACTATTGCTAATCAGCCTTTAGGGGAAACGGTTTCGTTACTAAGCGGAGATAACCAACTCCACGTGACAGATACCTTAAGCGGCGTCAGTGAGGCTGGATTAAACGCGGGTACAGACGTTATCGTTCTGGGTTATAACTAAGTCTTGCTTTCTCAGGTTAATTTTATAAATAAAGGCAACTGTGCTTTTTATCAAAACTTATATTTATCTTGTTTCGAGTGTTAGCCTGGTATAAATAAAGCTCAACATTTGATAGAAACAACGCGCAGCGCCCCTTGACCCTGCGCGCTTCTGGCTGCTTATAATTCATTGCCAGTACCTGGCAAAGAAAATATTGAAGATTCCAACGCGAAGGGTGCTGATTCAAAATTTGCCAGCGAAAGCGCCTGCCGCGTTTAGGTCGTAGAGCGAGTGTTGTGTCAGGAACTCAGAATTTGTCATAGGCAAATATGCTTTCCTGATTAAAGTTGCCACATGGGAAGCACAGCCGCCATTGTCATCCTGCCGCCGGTTGTATTCCAGAACGTGACCCACGATGACTGCGCGCACGGCGGCCCACTCTATCTCCTAAAAGCACAGCAACGTTAAATCCCCCTGCCAGACCTGCTATCCACGGTGGTGGGGTCAGGGGTGATGTGCTAAAGTTAATTAGTATGTTGTAACTAAAGGTGGTTGCTATGCGCTATGATCTCGCCGAACGCCTCACCAGCACATTTCATGAAATGGAACAGCTGCTGTCCGGCTTTAAGGAAACGCTTGAACCCTGCCGTCGTCTTAGCGGCCGGGTATTTTCCCTGCCTCCCGTCGACAAAGGTAAAGAGCATGATCCGCTGGAAAAAATCAGCGTGACCCAACTGTTGGGTAAAGAAGCGCATGAGGCCACGATGCGCCATTTCACCCATCTGTTTATCCAGCAACAGTCAGAAAACCGCAGCAGTAAAGCGGCGTTACGGCTACCTGGCGCGATTTGTTATGCCGTCAGCCCGTCGCAGCGTCAGTCGCTGCTTGAGCAGGTTGAAAAGATTAATCAGTTGAAGGCCGCGTTTTCAAACCTTGTGGCGGTGGAGTCCGGGCTTTCACCGGCGCAGCGCTTTGAGTGGGTACACCACTATCTCCCCGGCCTGATTACCCTGAATGCATACCGCCAGATTACGCTGCTGGAAAATCCTGCGACGATCCGTTTTGGCTGGGCGAACAAGCATTTCATCAAAAATTTCACCCGCGACGAGGTGTTAGCGATGCTGGAAAAAAGCCTCAAATCGCCCCGCGCCGTCGCGCCGTGGAGTAAAGAGCAGTGGCGGGAAAAAGTGGAACAGGAGTATCACGCCGTCGATTCACTGCCGGATACCGCACGGCTAAAAATCAAACGGCCGGTAAAGGTGCAGCCCGTTGCCCGCGTCTGGTACGCGGCGGCGCAAAAGCAGGTGCAGCTCGCCTGCCCGTCTCCGCTGATTGTGCTGTGTTCCGATGACGTCGGAACGCCCGTGCCGGAGCTTGGCGAACTATTGAATTATGATGCGGAGCAGATCCAGCACCGACATAAACCGCAGGCGGAGCCGCTGGAACTGCTGATCCCCCGCCTGCATTTGTACCTCGCCCGTTAGGACTTCATGCTGCCGACCATATCCTGTGGTCGTACCCAGGCATCAAACTCCGCGTCCGTCAGGTAACCCAGCTTCAGGGCGGACGCTTTCAACGTCAGCCCCTCTTTATGGGCTTTTTTGGCGATTTCCGCCGCTTTGTCATAGCCGATATGGGTATTCAACGCCGTGACCAGCATCAGTGAGTCATTAAGCAACTGCGTGATGCGTTCGCGGTTGGGCTCAATACCTGCCGCACAGTGATGGTCGAAGCTGTCCATACCGTCCGCCAGCAGGCGAACAGACTGCAGGAAATTATCGATCACCATCGGGCGGAACACGTTCAGCTCAAAGTTACCCATCGCGCCGCCCATGTTGATCGCCACATCGTTGCCCATCACCTGGCAACAGAGCATGGTCAACGCCTCGCACTGGGTAGGGTTAACTTTCCCCGGCATGATGGAACTGCCCGGCTCGTTTTCCGGTATGGTAATTTCGCCAATCCCGCAGCGCGGGCCGGAGGCCAGCCAGCGTACGTCATTGGCGATTTTCATCAGTGAAGCCGCCAGCCCCTTGAGCGCGCCATGGGCATGCACCAGCGCGTCGCAGGTCGCCAGCGCTTCAAATTTATTCGGCGCGGTGACAAATGGCTGCCCGGTGATAGCCGCCAGCTCTTCGGCCACCCGCACAGCGTATTCCGGATGGGTGTTCAGGCCGGTGCCCACCGCCGTCCCGCCCAGCGCCAGTTCAGAGACATGGGGCAGGCTCTGCTCGATATGCCTGAGATTGTGTTCAAGCATCGCCACCCAGCCGGAAATTTCCTGGCCTAAGGTTAACGGCGTCGCGTCCTGAAGATGGGTGCGGCCAATTTTGACGATGTCGTTAAAGGCTTCGGATTTGCCTTTCAGCGTCGCGGTGAGCTGATGCAGCGAGGGGATCAGTTTCTCGCGCAGCGCGATAACCGCCGCCACATGCATCGCCGTCGGGAAGACGTCATTAGAACTCTGGCTTTTATTAACATCGTCATTCGGGTGAACTTTACGGCCCATACCCCGTTCACCGCCGAGGATCTCGCTTGCCCGGTTCGCCAGCACCTCGTTCATGTTCATGTTGGTCTGGGTGCCGGACCCGGTTTGCCAGATGGCCAGCGGAAACTCGCCCGTATGTTGGCCGTTAAGCACTTCATCCGCCGCCGCGATAATCGCTTCGCCCTGCTCTTTCGCCAGTAGCGATAAATCCATATTGACCTTCGCCGCCGCACGTTTGGTCAGGGCCAGCGCGTGGATCAGCGCAGCGGGCATTTTTTCCGTTGAAATGCGAAAGTGCTCCAGCGAGCGCTGGGTTTGCGCGCCCCACAGTTTGTCGGCAGGCACATCAATCGCGCCCATGGAATCACTTTCACTACGATACGTTGCCATTCAATGTCTCCTTAACAAGAAAGTTATCAAGCCGACATGACTCACAATAGGTTGACGCTTTGAGTATTGATTATGAACGACGTTTTGTTTGGTGCTTCGTGCGTTTAACGCAAGAGAAGACCGCCCCCGGGAATGAGGGGCGGTATGAGGGGTTATTTCACGCAGCTTGCGCACTGCGAAGACTGGATTTGGGCAAAGAAGTCGTTGCCTTTGTCGTCAACCAGGATGAAGGCCGGGAAATCTTCCACTTCGATTTTCCAGATGGCTTCCATCCCCAGCTCCGGGTACTCCACGCATTCGAGGCTCTTGATGCTGCTTTGTGCCAGTACCGCAGCCGGGCCGCCAATGCTCCCCAGGTAGAAGCCGCCGTGTTTGTGGCATGCATCCGTTACCTGTTTGCTGCGGTTACCTTTCGCCAGCATGATCATGCTGCCGCCGTTGGCCTGCAACAGGTCGACGTAGGAATCCATACGTCCCGCGGTGGTAGGGCCAAGGGAGCCGGACGCATAGCCATGCGGCGTTTTCGCCGGGCCCGCGTAGTAGATCGGATGATCTTTCACGTACTGCGGCAGCCCTTCGCCGTTGTCGATGCGCTCTTTGAGTTTGGCGTGAGCAATATCACGCGCCACAATAATGGTGCCGGAGAGCGACAGGCGCGTAGAGACCGGGTACTGCGACAGCTGCGCCAGAATCTCTTTCATCGGGCGGTTCAGATCGACGCGCACCGCTTCGCCTTCGCCAGCGCGTTGCAGCTCAGCAGGAATATACTTGCCAGGGTTGTTTTCCAGCTTCTCGATCCAGATGCCCTGACGGTTGATTTTCGCTTTGATATTGCGGTCTGCCGAGCAGGAGACGCCCATGCCAACCGGGCAGGACGCGCCGTGACGCGGCAGGCGCACCACGCGGATATCGTGGGCGAAATATTTGCCGCCAAATTGCGCGCCGAGACCCAGCTTCTGCGCCTCTTCCAGCAGTTCTTTTTCCAGTTCGATATCACGGAACGCCTGGCCGTGCTCGTTACCTTCGGTCGGCAGGCCGTCATAGTATTTGGTGGATGCGAGCTTGACGGTTTTCAGGGTCGATTCCGCCGAGGTGCCGCCAATGACAAAAGCGATGTGGTACGGCGGGCAAGCCGCTGTGCCCAGGCTACGCATTTTTTCCACCAGCCAGGATTTGAGTTTGCCCGGGCTCAGGAGCGCTTTGGTTTCCTGATACAGATAGGTTTTGTTCGCAGAGCCGCCGCCTTTGGCGATGCACAGGAATTTGTATTCGTCGCCGTCGACGCTGTAGAGATCAATCTGCGCCGGCAGGTTGGTACCGGTGTTCACTTCTTTATACATATCCAGCGCGGCATTTTGTGAATAGCGCAGGTTGTCTTCAATGTAAGTGTTGTAAACACCGTGGGCCAGTGCGGCTTCGTCGCCACCACCGGTCCAGACGCGCTGGCCTTTTTTGCCAACGATAATCGCAGTGCCGGTATCCTGGCAGGTCGGCAGAATGCCTTTGGCGGCGATTTCTGAGTTTCGCAGGAATTGCAGCGCGACGTACTTGTCGTTTTCGCTGGCTTCCGGGTCAGACAGAATATCTGCCACCTGCTGCTGATGGGCCGGACGCAACATAAACGAGGCATCGTGAAACGCGTGTTGGGCCAGGAGCGTGAGCGCCTGCGGCTCAACCTTGAGGATTTCCTGGCCTTCGAATTCGCTGACGCTGACGTGGTCGGTGCTCAGTAGGTAGTATTCGGTGTCGTCCTTTTTGAGCGGAAAGGGGTCCTGATAATGGAAGGGTTTATTTGACATTGTTCTCTCACTGAAAGCCTAAGTTTAACTATTCTTCATTCAGCACATTGTCCATGTGCCGTGTGCAAAAGCGAGTGCAGACATGCTACACAATTTTTTAACAAAAACTGAGACAAAGCCGACTTTTTCCTGTCTGGGGTTACTTCATGACAAATAATTGGTTTAATACAGCCAGTTAATTCCATCCTATAACAGGGTTTAATAATGCAAAAACTCATCAACTCAGTGCAGAACTATGCATGGGGTAGTAAAACTGCGCTGACGGACCTTTATGGCATCGCCAATCCCGACAATTTGCCCATGGCGGAATTGTGGATGGGTGCGCATCCAAAGAGCAGTTCGAAAATTGAGGGCCAGGACGGCAACCTTCACGCCCTGCGTGACGTGATTGATGCAGACAAGCCCACGCTGTTAGGCGCGGCGGTGGCGCAACGCTTTGGCGAATTGCCGTTCCTGTTTAAAGTGCTGTGCGCCGATCAACCGCTGTCGATTCAGGTGCACCCTAACAAAAAGGCGTCGGAAGAGGGTTTCGCGCGGGAAAATGCGGCGGGTATCCCGCTCGGTGCGGCGGAACGTAATTATAAAGATCCCAACCATAAGCCGGAGCTGGTGTTCGCGTTAACTCCCTTTTTAGCGATGAACGCATTCCGCGAGTTTTCAGACATTATTGCCCTGCTCCAGCCTGTTGCGGGCGCGCATACTGCGATTGCGCACTTCCTTGAAGATCCTAATGAAGAGCGTTTAAGCCAGCTGTTTGCCAGCCTGCTGAATATGCAGGGGGAGAAAAAAGCCCGGGCGCTGGCGGTGCTGAAAGCGGCGCTAAACAGTCAGCAAGGCGAGCCGTGGCAGACGATTCGCGTGATTTCCGAGTTTTATCCGGACGACAGCGGCCTGTTTTCACCGCTGCTGCTTAATGTGATTAAGCTTAATCCGGGCGAAGCGATGTTCCTGTTCGCTGAAACCCCGCATGCCTATTTGAAAGGGGTGGCGCTGGAAGTGATGGCCAACTCCGATAACGTGCTGCGCGCAGGCCTGACACCGAAGTACATCGATATTCCCGAACTGGTGGCTAACGTTAAGTTCGCGCCAAGAGCCGCCGATTCGCTACTCACCGAACCGGTACGCAACGGTAATGAGCTTGATTTCCCCATCCCGGTGGATGATTTTGCCTTCTCATTGCACGATCTTACCGATCAACAAACTCTGCTGGCCCAGCAAAGTGCAGCTATCCTGTTTTGTGTGGAAGGCGAAGCGACGCTTGAGAAAGACGGACAGACATTGACGCTTAAACCTGGCGAATCCGCATTCGTCAGCGCGGCCGACTCGCCCGTGGCTGTAAATGGCACCGGTCGTTTAGCCCGTGTTTATAATAAGCTCAACTAAGTTACTGATCTTTTAGAAATACGTTGCTAAGCTTTATTCAGCACGTCGTTCATCACACCAGACGATGAAAATCGTCTGGTTTTATTTTTTAGGGACAAACGCTTATGAAAAAATCTCTGGTTGCCGTGGGTGTGATTGTGGCGCTGGGTGTGGTCTGGACCGGTGCGTCCTGGTACACCGGCAAACAGCTCGAATCACGCATTGCAGACATGATCGCAAACGCTAACAGCGAGCTGAAGCGCGCCGCGCCCCAGGCGGGCGTTGAGTTAGGTTATCAAAATTACCAGCGCGGTATTTTTTCGAGCCATCTTCAACTGGTGATGAAACCCGTTGCTGGCGTGGAAAACCCGCTGCTTAAGCAGGGTCAAAGCGTCGTGTTCAACGAAGCAGTAAGCCATGGCCCGTTCCCGCTTGCGCAGCTGAAAAAACTCAACCTGATCCCTTCTATGGCCTCTGTCCGTACGACGCTTGTGAATAACGAAGCCACCAAACCGTTGTTTGACATGACTAAAGGCCAGTCGGTTTTCGATGCGCAAACCCGCGTCGGCTATAACGGCAGCACCGCGTCCGACATCACCCTTGCCGCCCTGAATTATCAGAAAGAGCAGGAAAAGATCGCGTTTAGCGGCGGCGAATTTAAGCTGGATGTTGATGGCAAAGGCAATGAGCTTAGCCTGAAAGGCGAAGCGCAGAGCGGTCTGGTCAGCGCTGTGAATGAGTACGGCCAGCATGTGCAGATGACGTTTAACGGTCTCAAATCTGACGGTTCAAGCAAACTGACTGATTTTGACGAGCGCGTCGGCGCGCAAAAACTGACCGTGGATAAATTCGCCCTGTCGATTGAAGGCAAAGAGATGGCGGTTGTGGACGGTTTGCGCCTCGACGCCAAATCGGACGTCTCAAAAGACAGCAAAAAAATCGACAGTGAAATCAACTATGCGATGGATGCGCTGAAGGTGCAGAACCAGAGCCTGGGCAGCGGTAAGTTAACCGTGAAAATTGGCGGGATTGACGGCCAGGCCTGGCATCAGTTCAGCCAGCAATACAATGCGCAAACGCAGGCGCTGTTAGCCGATCCGGCGATTACCGCAGACCCGACGCTGTATCAACAAAAAGCGATGGAAATCCTGCTGACTAACTTCCCGTTGTTGTTAAAAGGCGATCCGGTGCTTACCATCGCGCCGCTGAGCTGGAAAAATGACAAAGGCGAAAGCGCGTTTAATATGTCGCTGTTCCTGAAAGATCCGTCAGCGAACACCGCCCCTGTCACCACGCCGGAACAACAGCTCGACCGCGTCGTGAAGTCGATGGAAAGTAAGCTGGTGATCCCGGTGGATATGGCGACGGAATTTATGACCCAGATCGCGAGACTCGAAGGCTATCAGGACAAGCAGGCCGAGCAGTTAGCCGCCCAGCAGGTAAAAGGCCTGGCCGCGATGGGCCAGATGTTCCGCATCACCTCAATGGAAAACAATAATATTGTTTCCAGCCTGCAATATGCCAATGGTCAGGTAACGCTTAACGGGCAGAAAATGCCGCTGGCGGACTTCGTAGGCATGTTTGGCTTAGCAGGTAATGCGGTGCCGGTCCCGGTTCCGGTTCCAGTACCCGTGCCGGTTCCTGGCACACCACCGGCGGCAACGCCACCTGCGGCAGTTCCGCAGCAGTAATGATGATATGGCCTCTTCGGAGGCCATTTTTTTGCTGCCACCAGAGGGCGTTAGTCGGGCAGGTGTTCCATTCGACTGCACGCCTATTTGCGCTTAATCAACCTCCCTCCCAGGACATGATGCCGCGCCGCCTCATGGCCCTTTTCAATACGCTGCGCCATGCGTTCTGCCACCTCGCGGCCCATCTCCTGCGCAGGCAGCGACATCCATGTGACAGGAATATCTTCCAGTTTATCCTCTGAAAGTTCGGTAAAGGCCCCTAACGCCACGCTGCGATCAAAATAGCTTTCCATCCCGGATTCGCTGCTTTGCAGTCCGGCGCGCATCAGCCCGAACCACGCTCCCAGCGCGATAGTACTGTTATGGCAAATCACGGCGCTAATGGTCGGGTTATGGCGTAACAGCGCACCGATAGCTTCCGCCGCCTGCTTCTGGCTGTTTTCACACTCCACCACCCATTCACTGTGAAACGGCAAGCCATATTGCAGCAGCGTCGCGCAATAGCCGCCAAGCCGTTCCGCACGGGTAAGGGAACCACTGTTGCCACCCAGCCAGGCAATGCGCTGGTGCCCCTGCTTAATCAAATGTTCGGTGAGCATTTGCGCCGCCTGCAAATTATCCGGGCGCAGGGTATCTGCTTCGTCGAGATAGCTGGCGCGTGACGCGAAGACCAGCGGAATGCCCTTCTGCTCGGCCTTTTCACGCAGTTCGGCACCCATTCCGGCCGCGCCGGCGATGATCACCCCGTCCACGCCCTGATTTAGCAGGGTTTCGAAACAATGCAGCATCTGCTGACCATCCCGCCCGCTTTGGCTGAGGATTAACATGCGTCCCTGGCGCTCAAGGGCATCGGTTAATCCGGCGATCAGTTGCGCATAAAAAGGGTGGCAAACGTCACGGGCAATGAGCCCAATGATGCCGCTCTGCCCGCCGCGCAGTGCTGACGCCTGCCGGTTGCGGACAAACCCTAATTTCTCCACGGCCTCGCTGACGCGCTGACCGGTGGCCGCAGAAATGCGCCCTTTTCCGCTTAACACCAGCGAAACGGTACTCACCGACACACCCGCTGCCAGCGCCACATCGTTGATGGTGATTTTTCTTTCCTGCGTCATCAGGCAGACGCCCCCTCAAAAGTCGATAAATCGTTTTATCAATAAGAGATTATTATAAAGCTTTGCCGGTGATTATTTGTGACTCACTGCTCATTAAAATTTGATAAAACGTTTTATCTTGCGCTGCATCACTTCACCTGGCGTTCAACAAGGAGCCGCTATGGCGACATCAGCCACCTCAAAAATTACTCTGTGGGAATTTTTCCAGCAGCTCGGCAAAACGTTTATGTTGCCGGTCGCCCTGCTCTCCTTTTGCGGCATTATGCTGGGGATCGGCAGTTCACTGAGCAGCCATGACGTCACCACCCTGATCCCCATTCTGGCGAACCCGGTTTTACAATCCATTTTCGTCTGGATGAGCAAAATCGGCTCATTCGCGTTTAGCTTTCTGCCGGTGATGTTTTGTATCGCGATCCCTCTCGGTCTGGCCCGTGAAAACAAAGGCGTCGCTGCATTTGCGGGTTTTGTGGGCTTTGCGGTAATGAATCTGGCGGTCAATTTCTGGTTAACCGCAAAAGGCATTCTGCCCACCACCGACCCGGCGATCCTCAAAGCCAATAACATCCAGACCATCCTGGGAATTCAGTCGATCGATACCGGCATTTTGGGCGCGGTCATCGCCGGGGTGATCGTATGGCTGCTGCATGAGCGCTTTCATAATGTGCGCCTGCCGGATGCGCTGGCGTTTTTCGGCGGCACCCGTTTCGTACCCATTGCCACGACCTTTGTGATGGGCCTGGTCGGCCTCGTGGTCCCGCTGATTTGGCCGTTCTTCGCCATGGGTATTAACGGGCTCGGGCATATCATTAACAGCGCCGGTGATTTCGGCCCGATGCTGTTTGGCACCGGCGAGCGTCTGCTGCTGCCTTTCGGACTGCAACATATTCTGGTGGCGCTGATCCGCTTTACCGATGCGGGCGGCACTATGGACGTGTGCGGCCATACGGTCAGCGGCGCATTAACGATTTTCCAGGCCCAGTTAAGCTGCCCGGAAACCCACGGTTTCTCTGAAAGCGCCACCCGCTTTCTGTCGCAGGGTAAGATGCCCGCCTTCCTCGGTGGACTGCCCGGCGCGGCGCTGGCGATGTACCACTGCGCACGCCCGGAAAACCGCCACAAAATTAAAGGCCTGCTTATCTCCGGTGTGATCGCCTGCGTGGTCGGCGGCACCACTGAGCCGCTGGAATTCCTGTTCCTGTTCGTGGCGCCGCTGCTGTATTTAATCCACGCGCTGCTGACCGGCCTTGGCTTTACCATGATGGCGGTGCTCGGTGTGACCATTGGCAACACTAAAGGTCAATAGCCTTTATTGATGATTTTTTAACCTACATTCTACCATCAACTGTTTCGTCCTTTCGATTCCCCTCTTTTGAATTTGCAATATCATTTCCGCAAAATAGATAATAACTTGTTGTGGTCATTACCAAAGAGCATGGAAGGATACTCATCAGTGAACGTTGATAACTTATATATCCCGTCGAAAGCTAACTCAACTGAGTTACAACTGACCGCAAAAAGTGCCGCTGTTTACACAGCATCATCAAGTGTTCCCACTGCTAAGGATGCCTTATACGAAATGAATCCATTAAAGTTAGTGCAACCGGCATCTCTTACAAAAATTCTTACTGCTGTAACAGCATTACGTATCGACTCCAACTTGAACAGACCTGTAATAATCGGAGAATCTGATATGCAGTGCGGTGGTTCAGGTGACCTGCTCCCCGTTGATTAATACACCCCGATGTTAGTAATGTCTTCATAAGCC
>OKCK01000126.1_pt1 | contig 24691 bp, 26 predicted proteins | sample 1614961 | NCBI WGS metagenome assembly OKCK01 (sample SAMN04436984, study PRJEB24849) | human gut metagenome | biome: human gut; feature: NICU; material: stool | host: Homo sapiens | place: USA: Saint Louis, MO | collected 2010-07-31
GAGCAGTTGACTTTTAATCAATTGGTCGCAGGTTCGAATCCTGCACGACCCACCAATGTAAAAAAGCGCCCTAAAGGCGCTTTTTTGCTTTCTGTCGTTCTGCGATTTATTGGGTGAGCGCCTGTACTAATTTCATCACCGTCGATGTAGCGCAGGCTGGCTGATACACCACGTATAAATCCGCCGGTATACGCTCCCTGAGGGGACGAAATACGACCCCAGGCCACTGCATTTGCGCGTAGCTGTCCGCCATTAACGTAATCCCTAATCCCATGCTGATCATAGCCAGCACCGTTTGCGGTTCCACCGCCTCGCGAATAATCATGGGCGCGAATCCGGCTCTCTGGCAAACCCGCTGTAAGAACGCCCAGTCTGAATGAACCGACGGCAGTGTGACGAAATACTCATCGCGCAGTGCTTCAAGGGGAATGGTTGTGGTCCTGCTCAGCGGGTGATCCTCCGGCAGCGCCACCAGAAACGCGGCCTCATGAAGGCGTATGCCAACCATCCCCTGGGGTAAATCCTGCGCCATCCGCCATATTCCTGCATCCAGCTCATGCCGTTCCAGCAGCGCTAACTGCAGGCCCGGCGATTTTTCGCGAAAATGAATGTCTACGTTCGGATTGGCGTCGATAAACGCGTGCATCGCCGGGCGCATACGCCCCCACATGGCGGTGCCAATCACCCCCAGTTCAATTCTTCCCCCCTCCCCCCGGCCGATTTGCTCGACGCGCGCCAGCGACGCCGTGGCCATCGCCAGTAAACGACGTGACTCTTCCATCAATATTTTGCCCGCCCATGTCAGCGCCACACTGCGTGAATGGCGAACGAAAAGCGGCGTGCCAAGCTGATTTTCCAGCTCTTTAATATGCAGGCTTAGCGGGGGCTGCGACATATTCAGCCTTGCCGCAGCGCGTCCAAAATGCAGTTCTTCCGCTACTGCCAGAAAATAGCGAAGCAGTTTGAGATCGGTTCGATAGACCTGTTCCATTGTCTGCGCATTCCTGTATCACCTTTTTATTCCCGGTTCTTTATCATTCAACGCTTAATGTGACAGTGATGAAGACAGGTTTTTAGGGGTTTGCGGATAATGGAAACAATATGCAAACAGCACAGCCAGTATCAACGCGTAGCCAGCAAATACCAGCCAAATGGTTGGCCACTCTTTTACGCCGTCTAAGGAAAAATAATCCACGGCCATACCGCTCAGTATTGAGCCCACCCATGCGCCAATGCCATTAACCATGGTCATAAATAACCCCTGGGCGCTGGCACGTATCGACGGATCGACTTCCTGTTCGACAAATACTGAGCCGGAAATATTAAAGAAGTCGAATGCGCACCCATAAACAATCATTGAGAGCACCAGAAAGATAACGCCGCTGGCGGACGGATCGCCGATGGCGAATAATCCAAATCGCAGCATCCAGGCCACCATACTCATCAGCATCACAATTTTGATGCCATAGCGTTTCAGGAAGAAGGGAATGGTTAAAATAAATCCCACTTCAGAGAGTTGTGACAGAGAAAGCAGCAACGACGGATAGCGCACGATAAAACTTTCGGCGAACTGCGGAGCCCGGGAAAAGTCATGAAGAAAGGGGCTGCCAAACGTATTGGTTATTTGCAGCACTGCCCCCAGCAGCATGGCGAATAAAAAGAACACCTTCATCATCGGTTGTTTAAATAACACCAGCGCATCCAGACCTAATTTCCCCGCCAGACGTTGGGTGCTTTTTTGCTTCGCACACGGCACCGCAGGCAACGTTAGCGCATACAGCGCCAGAAACAGCGAGGCTCCGGAGGCAATATAAAGCTGCATATTGCTGAGTTCATAGCCTGACAGGCTAATGGCCCACATGGCGGCAATAAATCCCACCGTACCGAATACGCGTATAGGCGGGAAACAGGTCACCGTATCCATACCGGCTTTTTCGAGACAGAAATATGAGATGCTGTTTGACAGCGCGATGGTCGGCATAAACGCCATCGCATTCACCAGCATGGCCCAGAACATGGCTTCTGGTTGATTAACGTGGGCGGCATAGCCTAATGCGCCTGCGCAGATTAAATGACAGAGACAATAAGCGCGCTCCGCCTGTAACCATTTATCGGCAATAATCCCCACCAGCGCGGGCATAATAATTGCCGCTAAACCTTTCGAGCTATAAATCATGCCGACAGTCGCGCCGGTAAACCCCAATGTATTGATCATGTAGGAGCCCAGGGTGACCAGCCAGCTCCCCCAGATAAAATACTGCATAAACGACATGATCTTTAAACGGCCTGTAATGCCCATAATCATTGTCCTGTGTGCATAACCGCTCCCGCCCGGGGAGCGGTAAGGTTTTCACTGACCGGATAACTTGCCCAAAAAGCCGCAAATCAACGCGATAAAGTTTTGCCGGGAAAGCGCCGCGGCGGCCAGGGTTTGCGCATGGGATAATTTCACTGCACTTAATCCCTCGGCCATATTGGTAATCGCCGATACCGCCACCACTTTCATTCCGCAGTGGCGAGCGGAAATCACTTCCGGTACCACCGACATTCCCACCACATCACCGCCGATAAGTTGCATCATGCGAATTTCCGCAGCCGTCTCGAAGTTCGGTCCGGGATAAGAGACAAATACCCCTTCGCTTAATGTAAAGCCCTGTTCTGCGGCCACCGTCTGAAGCACGCGGCGATAATCGGCGTCGTAGGCGTTTTGCAGTGAGAAGAAACGTTCGCCAAAACGTTCATCATTCGGGCCTACCATCGGCGTGCCAGGCATCATATTGATATGGTCCGTGAGCGCTACCAGCTCACCTGGCCCCACCGCCGGACGCAACGATCCCGCCGCGTTGGTGCAAAACAGCAGTTCGCATCCCAGCAGCCGAAACGTGCGGATTGCCTCCGTCATCACGGACATGCCGCGCCCCTCGTAGAAATGGCCCCGCCCTTTCATACAGGCGATGTTCACCCCAGCCAGTTGGCCCAAAACCAGCTCTCCGGCATGACCATGTACGGCGCTGACCGGGAAGCCGGGCAGCGTCTCGTAGGGAAGTGTGACCGCATCGGTCATTTGGTCGGCTAACTCCCCAAGGCCTGAGCCCAGGATCAGGGTGACGCGGGGAGTAAAACCGGGCTTGCGTGCGCGAATGATTTCCGCGCAGCGATCGGGATGAGAAAGCGAAAGCGTCGTCATAGCATGTCCTCCGGATAAGCAGTACCAGAGTTATAACGACAACGACCGGTTGCTAACCAATACACTTTTCCCGACTTATCAATAGCGTTTGTATATCGATCCCGCCGCCCTCGCCTCAAGTTATTGGGAAACAGGCCGATAATGTCGTACGGGCAAAAAAAGGAGAACAGAATGACCACTATTTCGACATCAACCCCGATGATGCAAACCGGTAGCGGCAGCGCGGCGCAAGGAAACAGCCTGTCCGCGCAAATTACCCGTCTTACTCAGCAAATCACGAAATTAATCCAGCAGTTAAAAGACATCAGCAGCAGCGAAGGCGATCCGGACGTTAAGCGTAAGCAGCAGGAGATGATTCAGCAGCAGATCAAAATGCTGCAGGCGCAGCTGGCGCAATTGCAGCACCAGCAGGCGGAAGAAGCCCTGAAGAAACAGGATCAATCCAGCGTTAAGGGCATTGATGCGTTGTCTAACGATCACCAGATTGATGTTTACGTCTGATCGGCGTCAGGCACGTTAAACAGCGGATCGTGGATACGCGCCTGGGTCAGGCAGTGTGCCTGTGCGCGTACCACTTCCCAAATCGCCTGCGCCGCCCCGGACAGCGATCGTTTCTTACGCTGCACCAGCATCAAACGGCGGTCGATAACCGGCGTCAGCGGTTTTACCGCTAAATGGCATCCCTGCGGCAGCGGCAAGGCCAGCGCGGGCAAAACGCTAATACCAATCCCCGCTTCCACCATAGGAAACAGCGTGGCGGGATGACCAATTTCCTGCACGATTTGGGCGGCAATATGTTGACGGGCCAGCGCCGCGTCGATGAGCGGTCGGCTGCCGGAGGCATAATCCTGCAAGACCAGACGCTCCCCATCCAGCGCCTGCCACGGCACCTGCGGCATTTGGCTAAACGGATGATCTTCCCTGCACAGCAGTAAAAACGGTTCCGACAACACCACTTCGCACTGTAAATCGCTCACCGGGCCGGGATCGATAACAATGCCAAAATCCACTTCGCCCTGGCGGATACTCTCCAGTACCCACTGTTGCGGCCGGTCGTGCAGTACAAAATCGATTTCCGGATAGCGAAGATTACTTTGTGCGATGCACTGGGGGATCAGATGCGCAGAGATCGTCTGGCTGGCCGCGACGCGTACCGTTCCTGATAACTGCTGCCCCACCCTGCCAGCATCACGTAAAGTGCTGTTGAGTTCATCCAGCAAACGCTCCAGCCTGGCCGCCAGTTGCTGACCGGCCTCGGTCATGACCACTTCACGGGTCGTTCTGTCCAGTAATCTGACCCCACACTGACGTTCCAGCTCTTTTACGCTATGACTTATAGCGGACTGGCTTAACCCAATCACGTCCCCGGCACGGCTAAAACTATGAACCTGGGCAACAGTGACAAAAATGCGCAACTGACGAAGTGAGACATTCATATATTTTCTTCATGAATGGATGCAATAAATCAATTTTATTTCTCAAAACGAAAAACGCAAAATAAGGACCTCGACTTCAGGAGTGAACATGAAATTTTTCCGTATCCTCGATCCGTTTACGATCACGCTGATTGCCGTGGTATTACTGGCCTCTTTTTTCCCGGCGCGCGGGGGATTTGTCCCGTTCTTTGAAGGTCTTACCACCGCTGCCATCGCGCTGCTGTTTTTTATGCATGGCGCCAAATTATCCCGCGAAGCCATTATCGCGGGCGGAAGCCACTGGCGGCTTCACTTGTGGGTAATGTGCAGTACCTTTGTGCTCTTTCCGGTGCTCGGCGTGCTGTTCGCCTGGTGGGCGCCGGTAAACGTCAGCCAGGAGCTCTACACCGGGTTTCTCTACCTGTGTATTTTGCCGGCCACCGTTCAGTCCGCCATCGCCTTCACTTCGATTGCCGGTGGTAACGTGGCGGCTGCGGTTTGCTCTGCGTCGGCCTCCAGTTTGCTGGGAATTTTCCTGTCGCCGCTGTTAGTCGGTCTGGTCATGAATATGCACGGCGCGGAAGGCAGTCTTGAGCAGGTTGGTAAAATAATGCTGCAACTGCTGCTGCCGTTCGTGCTCGGGCATCTTTCGCGTCCGTGGATTGGCGACTGGGTAGCGCGTAATAAAAAGTGGATTTCGAAAACTGACCAAACTTCTATTCTGCTGGTCGTCTATTCGGCATTCAGTGAAGCCGTGGTGCACGGCATCTGGCATAAAGTGGGCATGGGTTCACTGTTGTTTATCGTGATTGTCAGCCTGGTGCTGCTGGCGATTGTGATTGGCATAAACATCCTGGTCGCGCGTAAATGCGGCTTCAGTAAAGCGGATGAAATCACCATCGTGTTCTGCGGCTCCAAGAAAAGCCTGGCGAACGGCATTCCGATGGCCAATATTCTGTTCCCAACGTCGGTAATAGGGATGATGGTGCTGCCGCTCATGATTTTCCATCAGATCCAATTGATGGTCTGTGCAGTCATGGCGCGGCGTTACAAAAACCAGACGGAGAAACTGCGGGCGCAGGAAAAGGCCCACGCCGCAAAAGCCTGAGGCTACTTTTTCAGGGGCTGAACCAGATGGGTCAGCCCTTCAGTTTTAATCAACAACGCGATCGCCATCAGCTCTCCTAACCGTCCTGGAGGAAATTCATCCTTGCGGGCGAACCACAGCAAATACTCTTCCGGCAAATCAATCAGCCTGCGGCCTTTATATTTGCCAAAGGGCATTTCAGTATTCGCAATGGCGACCAGCTGCTCTTTTTCCATGTTACTCACCCAGCAAACGGATCATTTCCGCTTCATCGATAACCTCAATCCCAAGCTCCTGGGCTTTTGCCAGTTTTGAACCCGCCGCTTCCCCGGCGATAACCAGGTCGGTTTTCTTCGATACGCTGCCCGCTACCTTCGCACCCAATGCGGTCAGGCGCGCTTTGGCATCGTCGCGGGATAGCTGGCTCAGCGAACCGGTCAGCACCACCGTTTTACCGGCGAAGTGGCTGTCGATTTCCTCTGCCTTGATCACCAGCGGCTCCGGCCAGTGAATGCCAATATCCTCGACTAACTGGCGAATGACTTCCCGGTTACTCTCTTCTTCAAAGAAGTTGTAAACGTGGGTCGCCACCACAATGCCAACATCCGGGACTTTCTGAAGCTCTTCAATACTGGCCCGGGTTAACGCATCCAGATTGCCGAAATAGGACGCCAGCCCGGCCGCCGTCGCTTCGCCCACTTCACGGATGCCCAGCGCGTACAGGAAGCGTGCAAAGGTAGTGGCTTTCGCTTTTTCCAGCGCATCCACCACATTTTGTGCAGATTTCGGCCCCATGCGGTCCAGCCCGGTCAGCTTACCGGCGGTTAGCCGGAACAGGTCCGCAGGCGTATGAACGTACTCTTTCTCCACCAGCTGATCGATGATCTTGTCGCCCATACCGTCAACGTCCATGGCGCGGCGGGAAACAAAATGCTTCAAGGACTCTTTACGCTGCGCGCCGCAAATCAACCCGCCGGTGCAACGCGCCACGGCTTCGCCCTCCACGCGTTCCACATCGGAACCGCAAACCGGGCAGTGGGTCGGGAATACGACGTCGCGGGTATCTTCCGGACGTTCCGAAAGCACCACGTTTACCACCTGCGGGATCACATCCCCGGCGCGGCGGATCACGACCTTGTCGCCAATACGCAGACCAAGACGTTCGATTTCGTCAGCGTTATGCAGCGTGGCGTTGCTGACCAGCACACCGGCAACCTGAACCGGTTCGAGACGCGCAACGGGCGTGATAGCCCCGGTCCGGCCCACCTGAAACTCCACGTCGCGTACGAATGTCATCTGCTCCTGCGCCGGGAATTTAAAGGCCACTGCCCAGCGTGGCGCGCGCGCCACAAAGCCCAGCTGTTCCTGTAACGCCAGCGAATCCACTTTAATCACCACGCCATCGATATCAAAACCCAGTTGCGGGCGATCGGCTTCTACCTGGCGATAAAAGTCCAGCACCTCTTCCGGGGTCTTGCAGATGCGGGTGCGATGGCTAATCGGCAAACCCCAGCGGGCAAACTGCTGTAAACGTTCATAGTGGCTGGCCGGCAGTTCGCCGCCTTCAAGAAGGCCAACACCGTAGCAGTTGAACGTTAACGGGCGTTTCGCCGTTATGCGCGGATCGAGTTGGCGCAGGGATCCCGCCGCCGCGTTACGCGGATTGGCAAACACTTTGCCGCCAGTGCGACGCGCTTCCTCGTTAATCTTTTCAAATCCGGCCTGCGGCAGAAAGACTTCCCCACGAACTTCAAGACGCGTCGGGATATCCTCACCGCGCAGTTTCAGCGGAATGGCTCTTATAGTCCGAATCGTCGAAGTGATGTCTTCACCGGTGGTGCCGTCGCCACGAGTGGCTGCACGCACCAGTAAGCCGTTTTCGTACAGCAAACTGACCGCCAGGCCATCAAGCTTTAGCTCGCAGCACCAGGTCACCGCATCGGTGCTTTTTAGCCGATCCTGCACGCGTTTGTTGAATGCCAGGAAACTGCTTTCATCAAATACGTTATCCAGAGAAAGCATTGGCACTTCATGGCGAATTTGCGTGAAGGCCGTCAGCGGCGCAGCGCCGACACGCTGCGTCGGTGAATCAGGGGTCACCAGCTCCGGATGCTGCGCTTCAAGCTCGCGCAGTTCGCGCATTAAGCGGTCATACTCAGCATCCGGAATTTCCGGCGCGTCCATCACATGATAGAGATATTCATGATGGCGAAGCGTGGTTCTCAGGTCAGTCAGTTTTTGTTCAATTGATTCCATATCACACCACCAATGAAAAAAACCCCCGACGATGCGGGGGCTTAAAGAGTTATGTTCACCGCACGCCCATCAGGCGTTGGCGTCTTTCACTTCACGAATACGATCCTGATACTCACGCAGTTTCTGCGGCGTCATCATACGACGCTGATCGTCAAGCACCACGCCTCCCACTTCATCGGCGATATGCTGTGCGGACTGAAGCATCAGTTTAAAGTTTTGGATCTCATCGCCATAGGAAGGCACCTGCATGAAAATCGTGACGCCCGGCGTCGCGAAAGTATGCATGTTTTCCGGATCGAAAGAGCCCGGCTTCACCATATTCGCCAGGCTGAACAAGACCGGGCCGCTGCCGTCCGGGCTCAGATGACGATGGAAAATATTCATTTCACCAAACGTAAAGCCCGCTTGTTGAATGCTGTTAAGCAGCACGTCGCCATTTAACTGGCTGCCCGCGTGAGCCGACACGTTCATGACAATAACGGTCTCTTTCAGACGCGGTTTTTCCGGTGCAGGCGCAGGAGCGGGCTCAGCCGCTGGCGTCGCCACGGGTTCGGGTGTTGGCGCGTGGGTAGCAGCAGGCTGCGGCTGCGGTGCAACAGGCTGCTGTGGCTCTGCTGGCCTGACGGCAGCAGGCTGAGCGGGCGCGGGCCGCGGTGCGGCAGGCGCGGGTTGGGCCGGCTGCTGCACAGGTGCATGTTGCGCAGGATGCGACGCGGGCTCCTGAGGACGAGCCACAGGCTGGCGCGGCTGCGAGGACGCGTAAGGCGGTTGGTAGTTATGCTGCGGCGACTCCGGCTGACGCGGCGGTTCCTGATCCCTTAAGACCGTTTCCTGCTCGGGAGCGACACGGCGCACGCGCACTTCGCCAACCCCTTCGTCTTCCATGTCATCGCCATCATCATCAGAATCGTCATCACGCCTCGATTTCATCCGCTTAATCGGACGATCGCGGAATACCGAAGAGCGTTCCTTACGGCTGGTCCACAGGCCGTGTACCAGTAAGGCTATTATGGCGATTGCGCCAACAATGATTAATATCAGACGCAAATCCTGCATCATTATATTCTCTGTTGTTCTAACACCTTGCCACTGCGGCAAACATTTACTCACTAAGAGTATTTGCCCATCTGCCCAAGTGCAAGTCCACTCACGTTTTTCTCCGCATAAAGATGAAATAAAACGTGTTTTTTGCTGTTTTTTCGACCATTTCCGAACTGGCGATATTGCCGCGCTCGGTTAAGATAGCCCGGGTAGACCCTGGCTGATATTAAAGGAGTAAGCCTCAATATGGTTTCACAATCCGGCGCCACCCCGCGTAGCGGTCTGTATTACTTTTCCCAGGGCTGGAAACTGGTCAGCCTGCCGGGGATTCGCCGTTTCGTTATCCTGCCATTATTGATCAATATTATTTTAATGGGAGGCGCGTTCTGGTGGTTGTTTTCCCAATTTGATGTGTGGATCCCGCAACTCATGTCGCATGTGCCGGAATGGCTCCAGTGGCTGAGCTATGTGATTTGGCCATTGGTGGTCATTTCCGTGCTGCTTATTTTCGGGTATTTCTTCTCAACGCTGGCGAACTGGATAGCCGCCCCCTTCAATGGACTGCTGGCGGAGCAACTGGAAGCGCGTTTAACCGGCGCGACACCGCCGGATACCGGCGTGTTTGGCATCATCAAAGATGTACCGCGCATTATGAAACGTGAGTGGCAAAAGTTGGCCTGGTATCTCCCGCGCGCGATCGTCTTGCTGCTGCTCTACTTTATTCCCGGCGTTGGTCAAACCGTCGCGCCTGTGCTGTGGTTTTTATTCAGCGCATGGATGCTGGCTATCCAGTATTGCGACTATCCTTTCGATAACCACAAAGTGCCGTTTAAATCGATGCGGATCGCGTTACGTGAACAAAAATTTACCAATATGCAGTTTGGTTCGCTGGTCAGCTTGTTCACGCTTATTCCGTTTTTAAATTTATTCATCATGCCGGTGGCGGTGTGCGGCGCGACGGCAATGTGGGTGGATTGCTATCGCCAGCGTCACGCGCAGTGGCGCTAAGCTTTGGGGATAAAAACGAGACGGCTTATGCCGTCTCTTATTCCATAGTGGTCGCTATTATTTCTCATCAGCATATAGATATGCGAATTACTTACTTCCCCAGGCGGGTTAAGTGCGTATGCTAACTCTGTTTCCCAAATTTCATACAGTTAAGGACAGGCCATGAGTAAGATTTATGAAGATAACTCGTTGACGATCGGTCATACGCCGCTGGTTCGACTGAACCGTATCGGTAACGGACGCATTCTGGCGAAGGTGGAATCACGTAACCCGAGCTTTAGCGTTAAGTGCCGTATTGGTGCCAATATGATTTGGGATGCCGAAAAACGTGGCGTACTGAAGCCGGGCGTTGAACTGGTCGAGCCGACCAGCGGCAACACCGGTATCGCGCTGGCCTACGTCGCAGCCGCACGCGGTTATAAACTGACTCTTACCATGCCGGAAACCATGAGCATTGAGCGTCGTAAGCTGTTGAAAGCGCTGGGTGCGAATCTTGTGCTGACCGAAGGCGCAAAAGGTATGAAGGGTGCCATTCAGAAAGCAGAAGAAATCGTCGCCAGCGATCCGGCGAAATATCTGCTGCTTCAGCAATTCAGTAATCCGGCTAACCCGGAAATCCATGAAAAAACCACCGGTCCGGAAATCTGGGAAGACACCGATGGCCAGATCGACGTGTTTATCTCGGGCGTGGGCACAGGCGGTACGCTGACGGGTGTAAGCCGTTATATTAAAAACACCAAAGGCAAATCAGATCTGATTACCGTCGCGGTAGAACCCACCGATTCTCCGGTCATCGCTCAGGCGCTGGCAGGTGAAGAACTTAAACCGGGCCCGCATAAAATTCAGGGTATCGGCGCAGGTTTTATTCCGGGTAACCTCGATCTGAAGCTGATCGATAAAGTAGTTGCCATCACCAACGACGAAGCCATTTCCACCGCACGCCGTTTGATGGAAGAAGAAGGCATCCTGGCGGGGATTTCCTCCGGTGCCGCCGTGGCCGCCGCGCTGAAACTTCAGGAAGACGAAGCCTTTACCAACAAGAATATTGTGGTTATCCTTCCTTCCTCGGGTGAGCGTTATCTGAGCACCGCATTGTTCGCCGATCTCTTTACTGAAAAAGAATTGCAACAATGATGCCAGATTGTTAATTTTGAACAAAAAAGCACCTTTTGAGGTGCTTTTTTGTGTTCTGCTTCAAACTTTCACCGCTCCTGGCATTGCCTGAAGCCGCTGCCTCTGGTATTTAAGCATCAATTTATTTCGATGCGTGAAATTAATCATTATTGGATTAGTACCGGCTGAATCGATTTAATGATTTGGTTAAGCTTTGTTGTTAGCTGCATAATGATTAATGACGAGCGAAACGCTATTCACTAAGCTGTTTCGCAGTTCTGGCATTCTGTGCCGCGTTGCCTTGAACGCCGGCGCAACTTTCAGGCTAAAGTGTGGCCGCCAGGCTAGACTTTAGTTCCACAACACTAAACCTATAAGTTGGGGAAATATAATGTTCCAGCAAGAAGTTACCATTACCGCTCCGAACGGCCTGCATACCCGCCCTGCTGCCCAGTTTGTTAAAGAAGCGAAAGGCTTCACGTCTGATATCACTGTGACTTCCAACGGCAAAAGCGCCAGCGCTAAGAGCCTGTTTAAACTGCAAACTCTGGGTCTGACTCAGGGCACCGTAGTAAGCATCTCTGCCGAAGGCGAAGATGAGCAAAAAGCAGTAGAGCATCTGGTAAAACTGATGGCTGAACTCGAGTAAGTTCCGGGTTCTTATTAATATCAGTCACAAGTAAGGTAGGGTTATGATTTCAGGCATTTTAGCATCCCCGGGTATCGCTTTCGGCAAAGCATTGCTGCTGAAAGAAGATGAGATTGTCATCGACCGGAAAAAGATTTCTGCCGATAAGGTTGATCAGGAAGTTGAGCGTTTCCTGAGTGGGCGTGCCAAAGCCTCTACGCAGTTAGAAGCGATCAAAATCAAAGCCGGCGAAACTTTCGGTGAAGAAAAGGAAGCCATCTTCGAAGGCCACATTATGTTGCTGGAAGATGAGGAGCTAGAGCAGGAAATCATAGCCCTGATTAAGGACAAGCTCATTACTGCCGACGCGGCAGCACACGAAGTTATCGAAGGCCAGGCTACTGCGCTGGAAGAACTTGACGACGAATACCTCAAAGAGCGTGCGGCTGACGTGCGCGACATCGGTAAACGTCTGCTGCGTAACATTCTGGGCCTCGCCATCATCGATTTAAGCGCAATCCAGGAAGAAGTTATTCTGGTTGCCGTCGATTTAACGCCGTCTGAAACCGCACAGCTGAACCTGAAAAAGGTGCTGGGTTTCATCACCGATATCGGTGGCCGTACGTCCCACACGTCTATTATGGCGCGTTCTCTGGAACTTCCCGCTATCGTGGGCACCGGCAACATCACCTCTCAGGTGAAAAACGGCGACTATCTGATCCTCGACGCGGTAAACAACAAAGTTTACGTGAACCCGAGCGATGAAGAGATTGAAACGCTGCGCAACATTCAGGCGCAGGTTGCCGAAGAGAAAGCGGAACTGGCGAAACTGAAAGATCTTCCAGCCATCACGCTGGATGGCCATCAGGTCGAAGTTTGCGCGAACATCGGCACCGTACGTGACGTTGCGGGCGCTGAACGTAACGGCGCGGAAGGCGTTGGTCTCTACCGTACCGAATTCCTGTTTATGGATCGCGACGCACTGCCAACTGAAGAAGAGCAGTTCGCTGCGTACAAAGCCGTGGCGGAAGCCTGCGGTTCTCAGGCGGTTATCGTGCGTACCATGGACATCGGCGGCGATAAAGAGCTGCCGTACATGAACTTCCCGAAAGAAGAGAACCCGTTCCTGGGCTGGCGTGCGGTACGTATTGCACTTGACCGCAGAGAAATTCTGCGCGATCAACTGCGTGCGATTCTGCGTGCATCTGCTTTCGGCAAACTGCGCATTATGTTCCCGATGATCATCTCTGTTGAAGAAGTCCGTACGCTGAAAAGCGCTATCGAAGACTACAAACAGGAACTGCGCGATGAAGGCAAAGCTTTTGATGAATCTATCGAAGTTGGCGTGATGGTGGAAACCCCTGCGGCTGCGACGATTGCTCGTCATCTGGCCAAAGAAGTCGATTTCTTTAGTATCGGAACAAACGATTTAACACAGTACACCCTGGCAGTTGATCGCGGTAATGATATGATTTCACATCTTTACCAGCCGATGTCGCCGTCTGTACTGACTCTTATTAAGCAAGTGATTGATGCATCTCATGCAGAAGGTAAATGGACCGGAATGTGTGGTGAGCTTGCAGGCGACGAACGTGCTACACTTCTGTTGTTGGGGATGGGTCTGGATGAATTCAGTATGAGTGCCATTTCTATCCCGCGTATCAAGAAGATAATTCGTAATACGAATTACGAAGATGCGAAGGTGTTAGCAGAGCAGGCTCTTGCTCAACCGACAACGGACGAGTTAATGACGCTGGTTAACAAGTTCATTGAAGAAAAAACAATCTGCTAATCCACGAGATGCGGCCCAAATTACTGCTTAGGAGAGAAGGCTAATGGGGTTATTTAGTAAACTGTTCGGTGACAAAGGCAATAGCGACACCGGAACCATTGAGATCGTTGCTCCACTGTCTGGCGAAATCGTTAATATTGAAGACGTGCCGGATGTAGTGTTCGCGGAAAAAATCGTTGGCGATGGCATTGCTATCAAACCAACCGGTAACAAAATGGTTGCACCGGTTGATGGCACCATCGGTAAAATCTTTGAAACCAACCATGCTTTCTCTATCGAATCCGATAGCGGCATTGAGCTTTTCGTTCACTTCGGTATTGATACCGTTGAACTGAAAGGCGAAGGCTTCAAACGTATCGCGGAAGAAGGCCAGCGTGTGAAAGTCGGCGATCCGGTCATCGAATTCGACCTGCCACTGCTGGAAGAGAAAGCCAAGTCTACGTTGACGCCGGTGGTTATCTCCAACATGGACGAAATCAAAGAGCTGATTAAGCTGACCGGTAGCGTGACCGTGGGTGAAACCCCGGTTATCCGCATCAAGAAGTAATATTTTTTTACTAAAAATGGCGCCGAAAGGCGCCATTTTTTTTACCTGTTCACTGACTTTCCAGACGTTGAGATTGTCACAGGCGTGATTAATCTGTTTACCATCCCGATAAGGAATTCATTCATGAAAAAGAAAGGACTCATCGTATTGCTGTGCGCGCTGCTTGCCGCTCCCGCCTTCGCTAAACTCTCGCCTCATGAAGAAGCGCGAATTGATGCGCTGATAACAGCATTACGCCAGGAAAAGGGGCTGACATTTATTCGTAACGGCAGCGCTCATACCAGTGAAGAAGCGGCATCTCATCTGGCGCTTAAGCTCAGCAAGACGCGTAACCGGCTGGATAATGCAGAGCAATTTATCGACAAGGTCGCCTCAACGTCTTCGGTTTCAGGGCAACCGTATACGGTAAAAATAGACGGGAAAGAAGAGCAGGCGCAGGCTTACCTGCATCAGTTAATTGCCCGCACGGACAAGAGTGTGAAATAAAATCTATTTAGCCGGGCCAGAGCCCGGCTAATCTCGCACGACGACACGCTGGAAAAATTAAGGATGTTCCGGCAACGCCAGTTCATCAAATCCTCTGGCAAGCGTGTGACGCATCACGTCGACAACCCGATCGCTTGCGCCTTTTACCGCTTCAGCCAGGCTTGCCCCTTGTAGCAGCTTGCCTGCCAGCGCCGAACAGAACAGATCGCCTGTTCCTTTCAGCTCCGCATTAACGCGCGGATGCACAACCACCTCAACACTATCAGCCGTCACCAGAGCGACCTGCATGCGATCAGGCGGCACATCGTCGCCTGGCGCGCTGGTAACCGCCACCCATTGCGTATGGCCGTTAAGCAACGTTCTGGCAGCGTCTACCGCCTGTGCGAGTGTCAGGCTGGCGCGCCCTGTCAGACGCTCCAGTTCGAAGGCGTTAGGCGTAATACCGGTAGCCAGCGGCAGTAACCGCTCGCTATAAGCCTGCGGCAGTTCCTGCTTCACATAAATCCCGCTGTCGGTATCGCCCATCACCGGATCGATAATCACCCACAGATGCGGATAGCGCTCACGTACCAGCGCCAGCCAGTCCGCGAGGATATTTGCCTGCCCTACGCTGCCGAGGTAACCGGTAATAATCCCCTTCACATGCCGGACCGCGTCGCGCTCCAGCAGCCCGGTCAAATAACCGTTGAACCAGTCGTCGGGAATCGCCCCGCCATACAGGCTGGGGTAATGAGGGGTATTGCTCAGTAGTACCGTCGGTACCGCCATGGCCCGAAAGCCAGCCTGTTGCAGGGTCGGTATGGCGATGCTGTTGCCCACGCTGCCGTACACTACCTGCGACTGAATGGAAATGATGTCGGTGTGCAGCGCACGCTGCCCGTCGCCGAATAATATTGCGGTCATCCTTACTCCCTTCCCTGGTTACAGGGCATGCCATCCACGAACGGGGAAACGGCTTAAATGCCCGCGCCCTGCGCGTAACTCTCTTCACCAAACACGCCGGTAGAGAGATAACGATCGCCGCGATCGCAGATAATCGCTACAACAATTGCGCCTGGATTTTCACGCGCCACCCGCAAAGCGCCAGCCACGGCACCGCCGGAACTCACACCGCAGAAGATGCCTTCCCGGCTGGCTAATTCGCGCATGGTATTTTCTGCTTCTCGTTGATGAATATCCAGTACCGCATCCACAAGGTCAGCATGATAAATGCCCGGCATATATTCCTGCGGCCAACGACGGATCCCCGGAATGCTGCTGCCCTCTTCCGGTTGCAGGCCTACGATGGTCACCGGTTTTGCCTGTTCACGCAGGAAACGGCTTACGCCGGTAATGGTACCGGTGGTGCCCATGCTGGAGACGAAATGCGTGATACGCCCTTCGGTTTGCCGCCAGATTTCCGGGCCCGTGGTGCGGTAATGAGCAAGAGGATTATCGGGGTTGTTGAACTGGTCGAGGATAAAACCTTCGCCGCGACGCGCCATTTCCTGGCCCAGATCGCGTGCGCCTTCCATGCCCTGCTCTTTTGTGACCAACACCAGATCGGCACCGTAAGCGCGCATTGCCGCACGGCGTTCCATACTCATGTTGTCTGGCATCAGCAGTTTCATGCGATACCCTTTCAGCGCGGCGATCATCGCCAGCGCGATGCCGGTATTACCGCTGGTAGCCTCAATTAAGGTGTCGCCTGGCTTGATGTCACCGCGTTTTTCCGCTTCGACGATCATCGACAATGCCGCACGATCTTTTACCGATCCCGCCGGGTTATTGCCTTCCAGTTTGACCCAAATCTCACTGCCGTTATCCGGCACCATCCGCTGGAGTTGTACCAACGGCGTATTGCCAATCGTTTGTTCTAATGTGTTCACGTCGGTCTGTCCAAAGCATAAAAAAAGCGGCTACGAAGCCGCTTCCATATAGTCGATCGCAACAAACTATCAGGCTGTTTCGGCGAGAGCAATACTCTCAATTTTCTCATCGCCGTTATACAACCGGGCATGTTGCAGGCCCACAAATAGCCGTTCCCCGCGATGCGGAACATAATTTTCCCGCAAAACAACGGTTAAGGTTTCGTCATACCAACCCAGCGGCTGTACCACCAGTTGCATATAGTGGCCACGCGGACTCACTTCCAGCACCTGCACCGGCAATGGCGAATCAAGGCTGGTGCGGCGGCTAACGTCCACTTCCCACGGGCGCAGGAACAGATCCACCGGTCCCTGGTGCGCGGGCGCATAGCCCAGCGGCCAGCGGTGCGCGCCAACGTGGAACTGGCTGCCGCGAATAGTGCCGTGCAGGCGGTTAACTTCGCCAAGAAACTCCAGCACGAAACGGGTCTCCGGTTCGCGCCAGACGCGCTCCGGCGCATCGGCCTGTTCAATATGACCCTGACTCATCACCACCACGCGGTCCGCCACTTCCATCGCTTCTTCCTGATCGTGGGTCACGAACACGCTGGTGAATTTCAGCTCTTCGTGAAGCTGACGCAGCCAGCGACGCAGCTCTTTACGCACCTGGGCGTCCAGTGCGCCGAACGGTTCGTCGAGCAACAGGATTTGCGGCTCAACAGCCAGTGCGCGCGCCAGGGCGACACGCTGTTTCTGCCCGCCGGAAAGCTGGGCCGGGAAACGGTCTGCCAGGTGAGCAAGCTGCACCATCTCAAGCAACTGGGTCACTTTTTGTTTGATAACGCTGGCGTTTGGACGTTCACGCTTTGGCAATACGCTCAGACCAAAAGCGATGTTGTCGAACACCGTCATATGGCGGAACAGGGCGTAATGCTGGAAGACGAACCCCACTTTACGGTCGCGGGCATGCAAACGGCTGACGTCAGTACCGTGGAAACGAATATGTCCGCTGCTCTGATGTTCCAGGCCCGCAATGATACGCAGCAGTGTGGTTTTACCCGAACCGCTCGGTCCCAGCAGCGCCACCATCTGGCCGGAAGGGATATCCAGAGAAATATCATTAAGCACCTGGGTGCGGCCAAACGATTTTTTAATTCTGGAAATCTCAATGCTCATGATTGCTCTCCTGTTGCAGGCGTTTTTCCTGATTATGCAAACGCCATTGCAACGCACTCTTTAAAAACAGGGTCAAAATTGCCATTAACGTCAGCAGCGCGGCGGCGGTATACGCGCCGACCGTATTGTAATCCTGCTCAAGTAATTCGATTTGCAGCGGCAGCGACAGCGTTTCACCGCGGATAGATCCGGAAACCACCGACACCGCGCCGAATTCGCCGATGGCGCGGGCATTGGTCAGCACCACGCCGTAGAGCAGCGCCCAGCGAATATTCGGCAACGTCACGCGACGGAACATCTGCCAGCCGGAGGCGCCCAGCAAAATGGCGGCTTCATCTTCATTGCTGCCCTGGCTTAGCATCACCGGCACCAGTTCGCGCACCACAAACGGGCAGGTCACGAAAATGGTCACCAGGACCATACCGGGCCAGGCAAACATCACCTGCAGATCGTTATCGCCTAACCAGCCGCCGAGCGGGCCGTTAGAGCCGTAGAACAGCAGGTACACCAGACCCGCCACCACCGGCGAGACCGCAAACGGGATATCCAGCAGCGTCAGTAACAACTGGCGGCCTGGGAAGTTAAAGCGCGTCACCAGCCACGCCAGCAGCGTGCCAAACACCAGGTTAACCGGCACGGTGATTAACGCGATCAGTACCGTCAGCCAGATGGCGTGAAGCATGTCCGGGTCGGCCAGGTTTTGCAGCACCGGCATCAGGCCTTTGCTGAACGCATGAACAAAGATATAAACCATCGGCACCACCAGAATCAGCGCGCTCAGCAGCGCGCCGGTGCCGATGAGAAACCATTTTCCCCAGTTGATGCCGGGTTTCGCGTACGTTTTCAATTCAGTAACCTGCGCCATTAGTGACCTACCACCCGCCGACCAAAGCGGCTTTGCAAGGTGTTGATTGCAAACAGCAGCATCAACGAGGCGGCCAGGATCACCGATGCAATGGCGCTGGCGGCCGGGTAATCAAACTCCTGCAAACGCACAAAAATCATCAGTGAAGTCACTTCTGTTTTCCAGGCGATGTTGCCGGCGATAAAAATCACCGCGCCGAATTCGCCGAGACTGCGGGTAAACGACAACGCCACCCCGGCCATCAGCGCCGGAGAGAGTTCCGGCAAGACCACGCGGGTAAAACTCTGCCAGCGGCTGGCGCCCAGCGTCTCCGCCGCTTCTTCATATTCTGGCCCCAGTTCTTCAAGCACCGGTTGTACCGTACGTACCACGAACGGAATACTGGTGAATGCCATCGCCACCGCGATGCCAAGCCAGGTGTAGGTGACTTTAATACCCAGCATGGCCAGCCATTCGCCGTAAAAACCGTTAACCGAAAACAGCGACGCCAGCGTCAGGCCTGCGACCGCAGTCGGGAGCGCAAACGGCAGATCCATCAGCGCATCCAGAATAGTGCGACCAGGGAAACGGTAGCGCGTTAAAATCCACGCCATTAACAGGCCGAACACGCCGTTGAAAACAGAAGCCGCCGCCGCAGATAACAGTGTCACTTTATAGGCAGCCACGACCTGCGGGTTAGTAATGACCTCCCAGTACTGCGCCCAGCTCATCTGGGACAATTGCATCACCAGCGCGCTTAACGGCAACAGCAAAATCAGGCACACAAACAGCAGGCTGGTGCCCAGGCTCAGGGTAAAGCCTGGAAGCACCCGGCGGGTAGAGACTGCGAACATTACTTACGCCCCGCCGCCAGCAGCTTGTCCAGTTCGCCGCCGCTGTTAAAGTGGGTTTTCATCACATCCGGCCAACTGCCAAACTGATCTTCCACGCGGAACAACTCCGTCTGCGGGAATTTATCGTTCAGCTTCGCCATCACCTCAGGGTTATTCACGCGATAGTAGAAATCGGTGATGATGGTTTGGGCTGTCGGGCTGTAGAGATAATTCAGGTACGCTTTCGCCGCTTTCTCTGTGCCGTTGGCCTTGACGTTTTTGTCCACCCAGGCGACCGGGAACTCCGCCATGACGTTCACCTTCGGCACCACGACCTCAAAACCTTCTTTGGCATACTGATTGCGAATATTATTCACTTCCGATTCAAAGCTGATCAGCACATCGCCAAGACCGCGCTCTACAAAAGTAGTGGTCGCGCCACGGCCGCCGGTATCGAACACTTCGACATTTTTCAGAAACTGGGTCATAAACTGCGCGGTTTTGGCTTTATCGCCGCCATCCGCTTTATCCGCAGCGCCCCAGGCGGCCAGATAGGTGTAACGCGCGTTACCGGAGGTTTTCGGGTTCGGGAAAATCAGCTTCACGTCGGAACGCACCAGGTCATTCCAGTCGTGGATATTTTTGGGGTTGCCCTTACGCACCAGGAACGCCATGGTGGAATAGAACGGCGAGCTGTTATTCGGCAAACGGCTCTGCCAGTTCGCCGGGATCAGGTTGCCTCTGTCATGCAGGATCTGCACGTCAGTCACCTGGTTATAAGTTACAACGTCGGCTTTTAAGCCCTGCAAAATCGCCAGCGCCTGTTTTGATGAACCGGCATGCGATTGCTTGATAGTCAGCTTATCTCCGCCGTTTTCCTGTGCCCACTGCGCTTCGAAGGGCGTGTTCAGCGCCGCAAACAGCTCGCGCGAGACATCATAAGAACTGTTAAGTAATTCCGTTGCTTGCGCAGGGCCAGCTAACACCAGGACTGCAAGCGCACTGAAAATTTTTTTCGCTGATTTAACGGCCATTCTGCACCCTTATAAATGTGATGACGATCCTGGGTTCAGTTTATTTATAACGGGTGTTAAAGCAGTAACGCTTTTATATACCGTTTGGTGATTTGGAAGTCGAAAAGAGAATAAGCAGGGGTTGAAGACAGCGCGGCAGACGCCGCGCTGTGGGGAGTTACAGGCTGTTCAGCCGTTCCAGAGAAGGCGCGAAGTAATAGCCGCCGGTCACGGGTTTGGTAAAGCGCAACATGGCGTCGCGTTTGCCGTCCAGGTCACCGAACATGCTCAGCAACTGCTGCTCGATATTATGCAGCGTGGCGCAATAGGCACAGAAGTAGAGACCGTGAGTTCCGCTGGCGGTGCCGTACGGCAGGCTCTGGCGCACAATCTTCAATCCTTTGCCGTTTTCTTTAAGATCGACACGGGTCAGATGCGACGTTACCGGACGCGCGTCACCGTCGATCTCTTCGTTATCCTGCTTGGTACGGCCAATCATCATCTCCTGATCCGGCACGCTCATCCGGTTCAGTTGCTTCAGATTGTGTTCCCAGCGCTGCACGAACACATAGCTGCCGCCCGCGTCCACGCCGTCGTTAATGACCGCGACGCTGCGGCGGACTTCATCCCCGGCAGGGTTTTCAGTGCCGTCGACAAAGCCGCTCAGATCGCGATCTTCCACCCAACGGAAACCGTGCGTTTCTTCCACTACGGTGATGGCGTCGCCAAATGCCGCCAGCGCCGCCTGGGCCACTGAGAAATTGACGTCATGACGCAGCGACAAAATATGGATTAGCAGGTCATGCTGCGTGGCAGGCGCCAGGCCTTTCCCCAGCGGGGAGAAGTTTTTCAGCTCTTCTCCGCCCACACCGCCGCTGATATCGCGCCAGACATCGTGACCAAACGCGACCACCGCCCCTAAATGCGCATCGGGGAAAGCCGCCTGCAACCCGGCCAGTTTCGCTGTGAAAACGTTACATCCTTGACGAACAGCATCAAGATCGTGTGAAACCCGCGCTTCAATCCAGATTGCGGCGCGGCAATGTTCGGGCAGAATGCCACTTTGAACCTGAGACATCTCTCCTCCTGAAAACAAGGCCACGGAACGTGGCCAGAGATGCCGGGCATTTTACCTGAATTTTCACGCTGCGCCTTGCCTGCGCGCAAGATTGACGCGCTTAACGACGCCAGACGATTTTACTGAGTTTCCAGTTCTTTAACGCATCATCGGACGGCATTAAACCTTCCGGGCCGCGCCATTCCCCGGTGAACACATAAGTGATGTGCTGGCTACCCGCCGCCTGGCACGCTACGGCACCGACATCATCACCACTGCCCTTCTCACATGTGCCATAGGCCTTGCTGTACAGGCTGCTGAATTCGCTGCCGATCGCAACGCCGCTGGCGGTTTTCACTTCGGGGTCCATCACATCAATCTGGCTGACCGTGCCGTTATCACCGTTAATGATGATTGCCGGTTTATCGTCCTTCAGCGCTTCGTAATAACGCACAATATTGCCATTCGCGGTTTTCATCCCGCTGCGCAGGCGGTAATCGCCACCAAGCCCCTCGGCGATCGCCTTTTCGTCCATCGCGGTACTCGCGTTGACGTCGCCGACGCCATTTTCGCTGACTTCAACCGACGAGCTAAACCAGTTAACCGGGTTTATCGCGCCCCAGTTCATGCCGGACAGCGTTGAGCATCCGGAGAGTAAAAGCGGTGCCGCACACACCAGCAGACGCAGTTTCATTGATGATTCCTTTTTTTAAAAACAGCTCACGTTGGAGTGCCGTTGAGCCGAAAAGTGCCGAATTACTTATCAGAAGGCAAAAAACAGGCCCGCAGTCGTGGATTGGTTAACAGCCAGACCAGCGCCGTGATGTCTAAAATCAGGAGCGCCAGCGTCACGCCGTTTAACGCTTGCCCCGTCACAACCACCCCGGCTTGCCACAGCAAAATTCCACACTGCGCCGCAATCAGTACCCAGAGCCAGGCAGACCACAGCCTCGGCCAGCGCCCTCGCCTGCCGCTCAGCACAAAGGCAATGACGGCCGGTATGCCCGGTAATAATCCGACCCAGAATGCTTCGCTGTCAGGATAAAACAACGCCAGCAGCGCGGCCCCCTGCTGACGGGACGCGCCTGCTGCGACGAACAGCACCCAGGTTCTGGCCTGAAAGAGTAAGACGAACCAGAACAACATCGGCAGTTTAAGTTGCCCGTGCTGGTTATAGTCGTCAGGAAAAAATGGCTTATCTTTTGGCATTCAACACAACCCGATAGCTCACAGCAGGACCGACCGGGCTGATTTTGACAACATTCGCGCCCAGCCGAAAGCCCAAACGTGGCTGGCAGATGCAGGCATAACCCTTATTTTTTGCGGGAAGGGGCATTCACACAGAGTAAACCCAACAGGATCAGCCCGATTCCTGCCGCGCTGCTCCACCGGAAGACTTCATGGAAAGAAGGCAGCAAAAGGGCTCCCGCCCACACCAGCACATAACTCAGGCTCAACAGCGGATAAGCACGGCTTAGCGGTAAATAGTGCAATGCGCAGAGCCAGCACACCATGGATAGTCCATAAGCGATAAGCCCGCCCGCAAGCGCGGCAGACGGCAGGGGAGCAGCCAACAACACGTTAAGCCCTGCCCCATCAAACGCGGGCAGATGCATCATCGCCCAGCGCAGCAAGAGCTGCGCCACGGACACCAGCGCAACGCTTGCCGCCGCAAAGAAATAGCCTTTCACAGGTGGCTCCCCATCAGCGCGACGCCGGCCATAATCATTAACGTTCCGACGAACTGGCGTAAGGTCAGCGGTTCACGCCAGATGACGCGCGCGGCAAGGGCGACAAACACAAAATTAACGCTCAGCATGGGATAGGCAAGGCTAACCGGCACCGTGCGTAACACCGCTAACCAGACCAGCATCGCAATCCCCAGCAGCATTATGCCCGCCACCAACCAACGTAGCATGAGCCCGGCGTCGCCTCGCAGGCGGCACTGGGCGGCCTGCTTCTGACACAATTGCCCTGCGCAGCTTAACAGGCTGACCAGAAGAATAAGCAGGATTGTCATGGGATACGGTCATATTCCAGATAGATCAACCGGCCCTGTCGCCAGACAAAATCGGGCGGCGGCGTCACATCGGGCGGGTCGTCAACCGAGGACTGTAACAGGACCAGTGAGACGTTCCCCTCGCGACAATGTTCCGCGAGCCACTGCCCGAACGCCTCGCGGCTGACATATTTATGCTGCGCATCAGGGTAACTCAGCCCGTAGCGCAGCTCGCCTTGTTGGGCATAAAGCAAAATATCGCTTCTGCGCAAACTCCAGGCAATCTGGGACGCCACACCGGGGCCGTTGGCGAGCACATAGCGGCTGGCGCTCATTCGGTTCGCGACCGCCCCGACAAAAGACTGGGGCTGCTTGGCGTCGCGGATACGTTCCGGTATCGCCGCACTCAGTGTGAGCGCCACGCCCAGCGGGCAGAGTGCAGCCCACATCCAGCGATGCGACGCCGGTTTCACCGACAGTACGCCAATAATTCCCCAACTGGCGAATGCGAACACAGCAAGCGAAAACCGGAAAATTTCGGTGTAGCCATACAGAGGGCGACCCACCAGGCTCCACGGTGCCAGGACCGTCAGCAGTGCCAGTGTTACCAGCCCGCCGAATCCGGCGTTAATCCAGCCATTGGCTTTCAGCATCCTGCCGGTAGCGGGGGCGACAGAAGTGCCATAATGCGCGAGCAGCAGTGCCAGCGGCGCAAAACAGGGCAGGATATAGGTCGGTAATTTGCCGTTAGCGAGGGAAAAGAACAGCAGCGGCATCACCACCCAACAGAGCAGATAGCCGGGGCCTGGAGACGCCCGGTTTGCGCGCCATCCGGTCAGCAACGCGCCGGGCAGTAACCCCAGCCACGGCAGGCTCCCCAGCAACAAAATCGGCAGGTAATACCAGAACGGCGCGTTATGTTGGGCATCCGCCTGTGCAAAACGCTGGATATGCTCGACCCAAAAGAAATAGTGCCAGAAGTCCGGTTGCTGATGATAAATCGCCAGTGCCCACGGGACGCTTGCCAGTACCGCAACCCCTATCGCGACCGGGCCAAACAGCAGCAGTTCTTTTATGCGTTTTTGCCACAGGCTCCAGGGTAAAATCGCCAGCACCGGCACGGCGAGCGCCAGGAATCCTTTGGTCATAAACCCCAGTGCGCACGCGACCCCCAGCAACGCATACCCCATGAGTCGCCGCGACGTTGTTTTCGCCTCGGTCGCGAGCCAGAAGCTGCACATTGATGCCATCAGCCATAAGGCCAGGACAGGATCGAGCACGGCATACGTGCCCACGCCATACACCAGCAGCGAGGTAAGAAAAATCACGCTGGCGATGAGGGCGACCCGACGCTGGTTAAAC
>OKCK01000134.1_pt1 | contig 21807 bp, 20 predicted proteins | sample 1614961 | NCBI WGS metagenome assembly OKCK01 (sample SAMN04436984, study PRJEB24849) | human gut metagenome | biome: human gut; feature: NICU; material: stool | host: Homo sapiens | place: USA: Saint Louis, MO | collected 2010-07-31
TGGAGCACCTCAAAAACACCATCATACACTAAATCAGTAAGTTGGCAGCATCACCTTGTGACTGATACTAATTCAAATATTCCCCACGAGTGACGCGTCGTCAGGGAAGCGAGAAATAAAGTGTATGTCGGGATGTAAACATCACGCTTCGTTTTCCAGTGAGCGAATAATTGGCTGAAAAACTATTTTTTTATGCCTGTGTTTTTGGACGGGAATTGTATACAGTTATGCTTAAAATCGGCTTGGCAACATTATGGCTGGCGCCCGTTTTAATTCTCCTCTCATTCCTTCATTCTTCCGTGCCTTAAACAATACAGGCTATATGATATATTTGCGGATTATGCGTCGGAATTTTTTAAAAAAAAGCGCGTTTTAAAAGTTATCCAGTCAGGACAGTTTGCGCGAGATCAGCGATAATACACACTTTATAAAAGACAACGAGCCGAGCTGATGAAAGGCAAACTCTCACCGTTTATGCATCAAACCGTTTCCTTCGTCATCTGGATGTTAATTTATTATCTGTCCGGGGTGATCTCTTTACAGCTTGACGTTCCAAGTCTGGATTTTTCAGTGGTCTGGTTCCCTGCGGGCGTAGCGACGGCGGCTTTCCTCTGCGCGCCCTGGCGGCAGTGGCCCGTGTTCCTGGTGGGTTTCATTGCGCTTAACCTTCTTCTGGATAACACAACGACCGAAAACTTCCCCACGAACCTGTTATTCGCCGTGTTAGCGATGCCATCAACCATGGCCATTGCCTGGCTGGTGCGACGGTTTTCGCGTGAAGGGGACGACTTGCATCAGATTGTTATGTGGCTCGTGGCGACAGTGCTGGTGAGCGTTATCGATGCGTTAGTCTTATCCTCCGGTTTGCGGATCTTCAGAAATGAGGCGTTTTCCAGCACCTTCTGGCCGGGATTAATTGCTGATGTCACGGGTATTCTCTTCGCCACGACCATCATCATGGGCTTCCTGAATAATCATCTGCGCACCGGGAATATGCATCGCCGGATAATGATCGCCGGATGTTTTGTTTGGGTGATGCTTATCCTGGTCACCGCCTGGATTTTCAGTGATTCGGTGAAATACATTACCGACGCGTTTGATTCTCACCGCTATGACGTGTTGCGTTTCGCGGCGGCCTGTATCCCTATTATTTTGACGGTGGCGCTGGCCATATTGTGGGGAAACCGCGGCGGCTCCTTCGCGTTACTGACGCTGGGCGCCATTGTTATCTGGTTTTCGATCCAAAAAATGGGGCCGTTCTTTATCAAGGGGTTGCGTGAAGGCGAGCCGCTGCTGATTGCGCAGTGTTATTTGACTGCGACCGCGCTGCTCATGGTATTTATTCGGGTATTAACCCGCAGCGCGCAGCGTCTGGATAACCGTACCGGCGTTCAGAGCGCGCGCGATGCCATTTATCAGCTCAATCTCACCACCGGCCAGCTTTTTTGGGATCATTCGCTGGATGTGCTTGATGATATTTCCATTGATGAGCTCACCGACAAAGAGAAAATGCTGGCGCGGGTGCATCCCGACGATCGCGATAAATTCCAGAACCAGTGGAACAATATTGGACAGGCCCATCAACTGCCGACCATCTCTTTCCGGTTTCAGGATAATAAAGGCCGTTGGGTAACCATTACCGACAGCGGCAACGTACTGACCAATAATCAATCGCAACCCATTATCGTGGGTAACTGGCGAATCAGCGGTACCACCACATTCAGTTAAGCGCAGAGAGGCGGAGAGTCGTTATGTTACAAATTGCGTTATTGCTTTTTGGTGCAGAATTTGTGCGCGATAAAGCCAAATATCTGTGGATAAGCGGCTTACTGTGGGGTATCGCGGGTATTTTAATTTTTATTGACGGGTTTGACGGGCAAACGTATTTCCCGCTTAAGACCTTCGGCATTGTCCTGTTGATAGAAAGCCTGATTACCTTAAGCGTGGCAGCAAGCGGGATCGGCGCGCAAAAGGCAGTGCTCTACTTTAAAGGCGGCGTCTTTTTCTTTGTGTCGTTAATTATGCTGGTCGACGCCCGATACAGTAATTTATTGCTGTCGGTAGTGTTTGGTTTTTCCTATTTCGTCATCGGCCTGTTTGTTATCGCCTCTGCCTGGGTGGTGCGCTTCCCCCGCTGGCGCGCCTCGTTAATGATGGGATGTCTGCAAATCGCCTTCGCCGGCTTTTTGATCACCCATTCCAGCGCCACGGTCTCCTTCTTCCTGGGGGTGCTGATGATAGCGGGGAGTATCAATACGCTACGCGTAGCCATGCGTGCCAGGCAGTTGAAGAATGCCACCTCGGTGTTCCAGTTGATGGTGCCGCGTGAATTCGCCAAGGGCTTTACCACCAAAGTGAAAGGCAGCCCGACACCGGAGAAAGTGGCGGAAACGGTGACGCCGCCTCTGGCATACACTTCGCCGCTGACGGTCCATATCTGGACGCCGGAAGGCTCTGCTAACGAGCCCGCCGTGCCGCGTCCGGTCATCAACCGCTATATTGCCGCGGTAGATGCGCACGGCGTGATTTCGACGGGCCATGCGGCGCTGGAAGCCTCGCCGCATGTGTATGTGAGCCTGTATCCGGCAGAGGATATTGACCGCTCGCCGTCAGAGTTTTTCCGTTTACTGAAAGCCACCCATGAAAATGATATCGCCGGGAAATACCAGCCGGACTACGTTACCGAGTCCACAAACTGGTGCCACTCCGATAAGAAAATCCATTTCCACGGCTTTAACGGTGAGGCACTGCACCGTTTCTGGACCAACTATCGCAAAGACGAAATTTATAATCTGACCTATCGCAACTGCTCCAGCAGCGTGGCGTACTCGCTGGAAGCCGCGCTGGACGGGGTATTAGCCAACCGGCGCGGTAACTGGTTGAGCACCCTGAAAGTGATGTTTATGCCGGAGCTGTGGATCGCCTCGCAGGTGCGCAAAAGAGCGCTGACGATGGCGTGGACGCCAGGTCTGGTGATGGATTACGCCCGTGCGCTGCGCGCCATTGTGCATCCGGTTCCCCAACCCTGGTATAGGCGTATGCCGTGGAAATGGCGCTCCACGACACACGACCAGGCGTGATCAGAACGACCAGACCAGCCCCGATTCCACGGTGGTGAGCACCGTGTCGTCCACCATCGGGCTGTGGCGAAGGGTGGAAGGCAGGAAGGTGACGCGCGGCTGCAGATAGAAATGCAAGTCGGGGGTGACCTTCCAGTCGGCCGCAACCGCCAGCCAGGGCGCGACGGCGCTGTCCGGCGACCAGCTGTTTAACCCGGATGCCGCCGACTCCCGCTCGCTGATGCCATAGTAGTAGCGCGCCAGCTTCGCGCTATACCAGTCCACACCCGCCTGCGGATAAATCGTCACCGGTTCGGCGACGACTTGTCCGGCCCAGGCCAGCGTCGCGATGATGCCATTGCTGGTGTTTAACGTGTCGCCGGAAATTTCTCCGCGAAACGCGCCGATATCGGTGATGCGCTGATAACTCAGCCCGGCCATCATGGTGCTGTGCCGGGTATCCAACTGACGCATCGCCCGTTGCCGCGCATTATCCGGATCGAATTCCACATCCAGATACCAGACCCGCGCTTTAAATTCGTTTTTATCGTCATTCACGAAATAGACGCCCGCTTCGGTGCCATCCAGATACACAATTTTATTGTCATAACCGAGATAGGGAATGGCGGAGTAATCGGTCTTATAGCTCTTATAGGGGGTAAACTGCGCTTCGCCTTCAACGCCTGCGCTGATATCCGCTGCCATCGCGGTGCCGAACGGTATGACCAGCGCCATCCCGGCGGCGGTAATTTTTGTCATCATGCTGCTGCCTTTTATGATTATGATCCGCGATAACCTGGCCGGATTAATTGTGAATAATCGTCATTCAGGGATTCCAGAACCGGCGCGACTTTGCTGTTCGCCCGCAGTTCCTCGATGGTCAATGTTTTATCCAGCAATCCCAGATCGTAACAATACTGATCGACATGGCCGCTAAACAGTACCATCCAGTTATATTTAAAGTTGGGCGCCGCTTTACGACTGTGCCGCAGAATATTGGTCGTGCAGTTATTTCCCAGGGTGTTGTAGAACTCATCATTATTTTTCAGGCTATTGATGCGCTCAACGTAATCCAAAAAGACCTGTTTGCAGACCTCTTTTGTGACGTTTACCCGGTAAATATACACATCTTCTTTGCGGACATTCGCCCGTATACCGATCAGGTCGCGTTCATCGGCGACCACATAAATCAGTTCGTAAGTGTTAAAAAAACCTTTCCATGTGGAATATTTTTGCGAGATCTGCCGTCGGGTTTCGATAGAAATGGCGACGTATTCTCCCTGCCCAAAGCCAAATGAGAGAAAAACATGGGCGATGTGTCGACTGGACCAGTAAGAGATAACCAGGTCCACGCTTTCGATATCATCCAGATTCAGGGTTTTGTCCTGCCATTCGAAACACAGCGTATTGTCAATCATGGCGGCGTTACGAAAATTTTTAATGGTAAATTCATTTCCCTTACCGAAGAGGATCTCCGGCTTCTCTTCATAGCCATGAAGCCAGTGGATCGTATTGTTATCCCGGTAGAATAACTTTTTTATCACGCGCCGCTCCTTACCGTACTGCCGTTAAATATTGCCAGGACATTGTCATATTTTTCAAACGCCTGACAGTAGCGTAGCCAAAAAACCAGATTGACCGCGCCGGGTAAACTACGCGATCAACGAAATATTGATAATTCGTTGATAAAGCCAGGCGTAATCTTCATTCATTACGTCAGCCAGTGCGTTTCAATGCTTCTTTACTGAGTGGTGTGCATGATGAATCAAAATAATCGTCAACAAAACCGCAAAATTAACGTATTCGCCCAACCCAAAGTGATGGCGATAATGGCCTGCATTACTTTCTGTGTCATTTTAGGCAGTGATTATTTCTCTGAAATGATAACAAAAAACACCGGACATGTGATCAATCCACATATTGTCACGCCGTTGATAATGGGATTGGTTTATGGTGTGGCCGATATGATTTTAAGGGCCAAAAAGGCCTGACTGCGTAAGGAGAGTGATCATGATCTACAGCTTCTGAAAGCGTTTTTTGTTTAACACCCCCACCGAGTTAATGTAGCCCGCCGCAAGATTATTACGGCGGGCTTTTTTAATGGCGCATCAAAATATAATATATCGATGCCCGAATGCCGCCCCTTTTGTCAAATATCAGCCGCTTTGCTACGCTTTTATTGCCTCTGTCCTTCGACCTCATGTCTTTTATAAGGCCATCACTATGCGAAAAATAGCCGTGTCGTTAATCACGCTTCTGGGTCTTTGTTCTTTTGGCAGTTACGGGCAATTAATTGAAATGAAAACGCAAAGGCTTACGCCGCTGGACGTTTCCACCATTAAAGTTGTTTATAGCGCGCCCGTTACCAATTCCAGCATTGCTGATTTAATGAAAGCACTGGACGGCATTACCATGAATTACCCCAATACCAAACAGGTTAGCCTGTATATCAATAGCCCCGGCGGCGATATGGATGCGGGTTACGCCGGATATTCGGCGATTAAAAACTTTTCCCTGCCGGTGGAAACCGTCAACCTTTCACAGGTCGCCTCTGCGGCCACGTTATTGTATTGCGCGGCGCAAAACCGTCGCAGTATGCCGGATGCGTTCTTCCTGCTGCATCCCGCAGCGCTGCCGATGAACAATGTCTCCGGCGAATTAAAACCAAATGATATTAAGACGTTAAGCCAGTCACTCTCGATTGGAAATAACCTGTTCGCGTCGATTTATAAACAATGCACTAAATATGACGCCGCAGCGCTGGATACGATTCTGTCCAGCGAAGCGAACCGTAAATTGCTCTATTTCAACGAAGCGCAGACCCAGGGCCTGATTACCCAGACCGCCACGGATATGAAACCCGTGGATGTGGCGTACTATATTAATTAGTCCGCGACATGACTGCATCCCACACCGCGTACGCCGTGAGCGCTGCAGGCACTGCGCACGCCGTCCAGCACGGCAGCCGCCATCACTTCCGCCGCCAGCATTCCCACGATGTTGACGGTGGCGTTGACGCCGCCCGTGGTGGCGGCAAACAGCGTATCGCCGTCGCTTAAGGTATGCACCGGGTAAATGGTGCGCGCCAGGCCGTCATGGGCCATCTGCGCCACTTTTTGCATCTGGCTTTTCGTGAAACTCGCATTGCAGCAAATAATACCGATAGTGGTATTGGTGGCTGCGCTGAAACGGTTGTCGCCGTTGCTCAGGACGTAAGCCGGCAAATCCAACAGATTACCCTGCGCATCGCACGCGCCGGCAAGGGTCTGCCCGGTTTGCGGATCGCGAATTTCGCCCACCGCATTGACCGCGACCATCGCCGCCACGATTAAGCCGTCCGGCCCGGTTGCGGAGGCCGTTCCCAGCCCGCCTTTCATGGCTTTTTCCAGACCCGCCATCTTGCCGATGGTCGCGCCAGTGCCTGCGCCGGTATTGCCTGACGCAAACGGCTTTTCCGATGCCGCGTCGGCAGCGCGGTATCCCATTGCGGCATCCGGCCTCACGGCGGGATCGCCAAAGGTGAGATCAAACAACACCGCCGCCGGGACGATCGGCACAACCGCAACGCCGACGTCAAAACCGATATGGCGTTGTTCGAGCCATTGCATGACGCCGGACGCGGCATCCAGACCGAATGCGCTGCCGCCGCTCAGTACCACCGCGTGAACCTGTTCAATCAGATTGGTTGGGTTGAGCAAATCGGTTTCGCGCGTGCCGGGCGCTGCGCCGCGCACATCCACGCCGCACACCGCGCCGTTTTCGAACAGCACCACGCTGCAACCGGTTTGGTTGAGCGGATCGGCTGCGTGGCCGACTTTTACGCCGGGTACATCAATAAGGCTACCCTGAGTGAGGTGCATCTCTTCCCCCGTTGTCAGTTGATTTCCTCATAAATCGCTTTCTGGATCGCCGCCCATTTGGCGTCGTTTTTTTCCCCGGTGGCCCTGGCCCGCGCCAGTGCGTTGGCGTAATCATTCGCCTGACGTTTCACCACGGGAGGCGTTCTGCAAAACGCCTGCAGATAGGATTTTCGAATGTCCGTTAAGGTGCTCCCCTGATAAAGCGCGTGGCCTAGCGCGGCGATCATCCGCCGACAGGGTTTGGGTTCATTCATTTGCAAACGATAGCTCAACAGTAAACCCAGCACCTTATTCTGTTCGTTCGCCAGCGCCTGTTCGGTCCAGGAGACTTTCCACGCCATACCGGCCTGGAGAAACAGCCGGGCGATGCGGTCATCGTCACGATCGATCGCAGCGCGAAAATGGTTTTCATCCCAGGAAACGCCTAACCGGATAAGCTGCTGGCGCGGCGTGTTCTCAAGGCCCTCATCCGGCTGTTGCGGCGCGACATAGGCCGCAGGCGGGTTGGCCTGGACGGGGGTGTGGGTGGCGCTCACCAGATGCAGCCCGCCAATGGCAAGGGCAACGGCGACCGCGCCCACCACGCTCCACAACGCACCCACCACCAGTTGTTCACGTTGTTCACGGGTACGTGGGGGTTTATGGCGCGGCGAATCAATCGTATCGCGGATTTCGAAGATATCGCCGCTCATCGCCTGATGCTTTTGCGCCGCATCGGCAAAAAAAGCGTCAAGTTCCGCGTCATCACACTGGCTTAGCCCGGAGGGAAAGACCTGCGTTTTGCCCTTCACGTAGCGCTGCTGGAGAGGGGCGGTAATCGCGGCGGAATAGTTCTCCAGCAGCGTCATGTGGGCTGACGAGAGCGGCTGCTGGTTCAGCGCGTGGTTGCGGATCAGCCGAACGTCGTCCAGAAACGTTTGCAGGGTTTTACGCGGTTCAATCAGGAAACTTAATGCGCTGCCCGGAGGAAAATGGTCGGCGTAATGGCTGGCGAACTCCTTTTTATCGACAATCAGTTGCGCCAGCTCGCTAAACTGCATGCCGCTCAGGATATCGCCAGGTTTGGCAAACTTGAGCCAGCGCCGCACTTTATTGGCACCGAACAGGATTTTCAGGTGATTAACCAGCTTCACTTCATCGGGCCAGGCTTCCCGTATTAACGCTTTAAGCGTCAATTCCAGGCCGCGCAGTTGTACGCTTGCATCACGTGGTTGTGGCGGCTGACTGAGCGCCAGTTCGGTACTGTAATGCAGCAAAGGTTGACGCATACGAACCAGCTCCAGGGTCGCTACAAAACGCAGCGCGGCAATCAGCGCCGCAGAGCTGACTTCGGCTCCGCTTTCATATTGCGGCACCAGTTGCTGAAGGTGGCGCAACTGCAGCGTAAACTGCGACAGTTCGGCATCATTGATATGCAACCGTTTCGCCACCAGTCCCCAACTGCCAATATTCTGCCGGGCGTTGTCCATTTGCTGCAAAAACCACTGGGGATCTTTCGCTTCGGACACCGGGTTTCCCAACAGGGATAAGATTTCCTGTGACGCCTGACGGATCACCTGCAGGGCCGCTTCGAATTGTTCTCTTGCGATAAGCTGTGCTGAACGAGCCATAGTTGTCCCTTACACTCGCTAAAGCGCTGACCGGTACTGCCCGGCTATCGCGCTAAATTATTATGATTATGTATATTGTTTTGTTCACCGTTACGATGAGTCATCACAAAGATAGACCATTCACTTGTCTAACCACCGGGTAAAAAGCGTTCACTACATTTTTCATTCATCAGGAGACCGTGTGCAACCAGCAGACTACATAACTTCAGCCCGCATCACTTATCAGCAAATTACCCCCGAAGACTGGCCTTTTTTTCTGGCGCTTCAGCGCGATCCGCGTGTTTCATGCTACCTGGATTCTTCCCGCCAGGACGACACGCTGCGCGCGGCGTTTGAGTGCCGGTTGCCGCGATGGGAGCCGGGCAGCCGCCACTGGCTGTGTCTGGTGATGCGCGAGAAAACCAGCGGCGAACCCTTCGGCGTGACCGGTTTCATCGATCGGGGCGAGGGTATTGCTGAAGTGGGGTATTTACTGGCGACGCGGGTGCACGGTCAGGGACTGGGCTATGAATCATTGCACGCCGTTTGTGATTATGCCTTCCAGGTGTGCGGTTATCGAAAGCTGGTCGCCACGGTCACGGTGGGTAATGAGCCGTCCCGACGGGTGCTGGAAAAAGCCGGTTTTGTGCTGGAAGGGACGCTGCGGGAAAACTATTTACTCGATGGACGCTGGCAGGATGACTGGCTGTTTGGCCTGCTGGCGCGGGAATTTACGCCGGGGTAATCCCGTCCCCCGGCGTTGAAACGTCAGATATACATACCGCCCGATACTTCAATGCGCTGGGCGTTCATCCAGCCGAGGCCGTCATCCAGCAATATGGCGATGGCCTGGCCGATATCATCCGGCAAGCCTACGCGTCCTAACGCGGTTTGCCCGGCAATGGCGCGGTTCAGGGCTTCGTTATCGCGCACTGCGCCGCCGCCAAAGTCAGTTTCAATCGCGCCGGGGGCGATGATATTCGCGGTGATACCTCGCTCGCCCAGTTCTTTTGCCTGGTAATGCGTCAGCACTTCCATTGCGCCTTTCATTGCCGCATACGCGGAGTAGCCAGGCAGCGCAAAGCGGGTCAGCCCGCTGGAAACGTTCAGGATGCGTCCGCCATCTTTCAGCAGGGGCAACAGATGCTGGGTCAGGAAGAACGGACCTTTAAAGTGAATATTCACTAACTCGTCGAATTGCGCTTCGCTGATCTCCGTATACGGTGCGTTAATACCAATACCGGCGTTGTTTAATAAATAATCAAAGCTGTCACGTTGCCAGACGTGTTGTAACTGTTGTTTCACTTCTTTGGCGAATGCAGCAAAACTGGCGCTATCGCCGACGTTTAGCTGTAATGCCAGCGCTTTAACGCCTTTTTCTTCAATTTCACGCACTACGGCGTCGGCATCCTGATGCTTGCTGTGGTAAGTGAGGATGATAGCGACTCCCTTCTCCGCAAGCTTCAGCGCTGCGTTTTTCCCAAGGCCGCGGCTGCCGCCGGTAACAATTGCGATACGTTGCGTCATAAAAACCTCGTCTGTGTGATTGCGGTGGTTGAGCAAAAGCTTATTAGCTGTTATGAAATCAATAAAGAGTGCTTAATGCGCATCACTGTTTCATTTACGACAACAATAAGCTCAGCCAATGGATAAAATTCACGCAATGCAGTTGTTCATTCGGGTGGCGGATCTGGAAAGTTTTTCGCAGGCCGCGCAAACACTCGGACTTCCTAAAGGTAGTGTATCGCGGCAGATCCAGGCGCTGGAGAGTGCGCTGGGTACGCGGCTTTTACATCGCACCACGCGACGGGTGCAGCTTACCCAGGATGGCATGGTCTATTACGAACGTTGCCGCGATCTGCTGGCCAACCTCGAGGAGCTGGATGGCCTGTTTTTGCACGATCCCTCCAGCGTAAGCGGGCGTCTGCGCGTCGACATGCCGGTAGGCGTCGCCAGAAACCTGGTGATGCCAAAGCTACCGGCGTTTTTGCAGCAGTATCCGGGCATTGAACTGGAGTTGAGCAGCACCGACCGGCTGGTGGACGTGGTGCGCGAGGGGTTCGACTGCGTGTTGCGCGTCGGGCATCTTAAAGATTCTGGCCTGGTGGCGCGACCGCTCGGCAAACTTACCCAGGTGAATTGCGCCAGTCCGCAGTATCTGGAGCGTTTTGGCTTTCCTGAAAGCCTCGACGATTTATCCACTCACGCGGTGGTGCACTATTCCCCGCATTTCGGCTCCCACGGGCAGGGGTTTGAATACTCGATGGATAAGCAAACCCACTGGATAAAAACCGGCGGCATCCTGACGGTCAACAGCCCTGAAACCTATCAGGCGGCGGCAGTAACCGGGTTGGGCATTATTCAGGTGCCGCGCGCGGCGATTAAAGAGGCGCTCCGAAGCGGCGCGTTGATTGAGATCCTGCCGCAGTACCGGCCCGAGCCGATGCCGGTTTCCTTGCTGTATCCCCACCGCCGCAATCTTTCGCGACGGGTTCACCTGTTTATGGAATGGCTGGGCGGCGTGATGAAAGGTTACGTTGATTAACGTATGTCTATACTTTTGACATGATGTCCACTACTCACAAGGAATTGCGCCCGATGACCACACCGGAGAATACCCCTAAACGGCCAACCAACGATCTGGATTATAAGCCCGTACCCCAGTTGGATACGCGCACGGAGGAGGCTAAAAAAGAAGAGGGCAAACAGGAAGATAGCCATGAAAAAGGGGAAGGGGCGATTGCAAAGGTCACTGAGACCGTAGAGAAGCTTGAGCGCCGTCCGATGATTGCGCATCTGCTGCGGGCGATGGAACGCTTTACTGACCGACTGGGTAACCAGTTTGGTGCCGCGATAACGTATTTCTCTTTCTTATCAATGATCCCGATTCTGATGGTGTCATTCGCCGCGGCGGGTTTTATCCTCGCCTCTCATCCCACGCTGCTACAGGATATCTTCAACAAGATCCTGGTTAACGTCAGCGATCCGACCCTGGCGACGACGTTAAAAAACACCATTAACACCGCCGTTCAGCAGCGTACCACGGTGGGTATCGTTGGCTTCGCCGTGGCGCTCTATTCTGGTGTGAACTGGATGGGATACCTGCGGGAGGCGATCCGCGCTCAGTCCCGTGATGTGTGGGAGCGTAACGCTCAGGATGAGGAAAAGTGGTGGGTGAAATATCTGCGCGATTTTGTGTCGCTGATTGGTCTCCTTATCGCGTTGATCATTACGATTTCCATTACGTCTGTGGCGGGCGCAGCCCAGGAAATGATTATTCGCTGGCTGTATCTCGATTATATCCCGTGGCTGAAACCGGTCTGGCAATTGATTGGCCTGGCGATTTCCATGTGCGCCAACTTCTTGCTGTTCTTCTGGATTTTCTGGCGTCTGCCGCGTCATCGTCCGCGTAAAAAGGCGCTGATCCGTGGCAGTATCATGGCTGCGGTAGGTTTTGAGATTATCAAAATCATCATGACCTGGACGCTGCCATCGCTGATGACTTCGCCATCCGGCGCGGCGTTCGGTTCCGTGCTGGGACTGATGGCGTTCTTCTATTTCTTCGCGCGTCTGACGCTGTTTTGTGCCGCCTGGATCGCCACCGCAGAGTACAAAGACGACAAGCGTATGCCGGGTAAATCCCACCGTTAAACAGGCCGGGCTGAAGGAAAACGCAAAAAACTTCAGCCCGAGCCAGCGTTTTAGTAGATAAATCCAATCCGTAACTTTTATTTAACCAATATCTGGTTTTTCATGCTGATTTAAAATTTGTGTGAAGCATTTCATAGAAGTGAAATTGCTGGCACGAAAATTATCCTCTTTTTGCTGCTTTTCTGCGCGATTTCACACTTTGTGTTGCATTGAAATGTGCCTTTTGCTGTGCGTAATATGGAATTTCGTTTCACATAAATAAGAAAAATATATGCAAGCATCCATCACGACATCCGTTGAACAAGACGCACCTCCGGTTAACTCACGCAGTAAAGTGGTTGTCGCATCGCTGATTGGCACCGCCATTGAGTTTTTCGACTTCTACATTTACGCCACGGCCGCGGTCATTGTCTTCCCACATATCTTCTTCCCGCAGGGCGATCCGACGGCGGCAACGCTACAGTCGCTGGCGACCTTTGCGATTGCGTTTGTGGCGCGTCCTATCGGCTCTGCCGTGTTCGGACACTTTGGCGACCGCGTTGGCCGTAAAGCGACGCTGGTGGCGTCCCTCTTAACCATGGGTATCTCCACGGTAGTGATCGGCCTGCTGCCGGGTTATGAATCCATTGGCGTGATGGCACCGCTGCTGCTGGCGCTGGCCCGTTTTGGTCAGGGTCTGGGGCTGGGCGGCGAATGGGGTGGGGCGGCGCTCCTGGCGACCGAGAACGCCCCTGCCGGAAAACGCGCCCTGTACGGCTCGTTCCCGCAGTTGGGTGCGCCCATCGGCTTCTTCTTCGCGAACGGCACCTTCCTGCTGCTCTCCTGGGCTTTGACCGACGAGCAGTTTATGTCCTGGGGCTGGCGCGTACCGTTCGTGTTCTCAGCGGTGCTGGTGCTGATTGGCCTGTATGTGCGCGTCTCCCTGCATGAAACGCCGGTGTTCGCGAAAATCGCCAAAGCCAATAAACAGGTGAAAGTGCCGTTGGGCACGCTGCTGACGAAGCATATGCGCGTCACTATTCTCGGCACCTTTATCATGCTGGCGACCTATACGCTGTTCTACATCATGACGGTGTATTCGATGACCTTCAGTACCGCTGCGGTACCGAACGGGCTGGGCTTCCCGCGTAATGAAGTGCTGTGGATGCTGATGATGGCGGTGATCGGCTTTGGCGTGATGGTGCCTGTCGCTGGCGTGCTGGCTGACAAATTTGGCCGTCGCAAAAGCATGATCGTCATTACCTCGCTGATCATCCTGTTCGCGCTGTTCGTGTTTCCGCCGCTGTTGCAGTCCGGCAACCCGGCGCTGGTGATGGCGTATCTGTTGATTGGGCTGAGCATCATGGGCCTGACCTTTGGCCCGATGGGCGCGCTGTTGCCGGAGCTGTTCCCGACGGAAGTGCGTTATACCGGCGCGTCATTCTCATATAACGTGGCGTCGATTTTGGGTGCGTCCGTGGCGCCTTACATCGCCACCTGGCTGCAGGCGAATTACGGGCTGTTTTACGTCGGGGTTTATCTGGCGTCGATGGCGGCGTTAACGCTGATTGCCCTGTTGCTGACCCATGAGACCAAACATCAGGCGTTGTAACTGAATCAGGCGCAGGCAGCGTACTGCCTGCGCCACACTTCCGATTAGCTTTTTTCTTCCGGCGTGGCGATCATCCGGTTCAACCACGGCACCATTAATCCCATCACAACGGAAACGGCGAGCGTTACCAGGCCAATTTTGCTGAATACGCCGGTATAAATCGGCAGGGTTTGCAGCGGATCGGTGATCCCTTCCGGGACGGCGGTAAAGGTGGCGACATAGCCGCCCAGCAGGAAGGCTGCGGCCTGCGTCAGGAACCACATCCCCAAAATAAAGCCCATCAGATGCTGCGGCACTAACGCGGCGACCATTGCCAGCCCCAGCGCGCTGATCAGCAATTCACCGAGGCTCTGGAACAGGTACACCAGCACGATGAACCACGGTGAGGTCAGTCCCTGCGCATCGGCGAACCACATGCCAGCGGCAGCGGCGGTCAAAAAGCCAAGCGCGCACAAAAACATCCCGAGCGTGAATTTCATCGGCATGGTCAGGTCTTTGCCTTTGCTACCCAGCCGGGTATAAATCATTGCCAGTACCGGGCTTGCGACCACAACCCAGAACGGGTTCAGTGCCTGGAAACTGACCGGGTTGATGGTGAAACCGAGAATGTCGTGATGCACATTATTAATGGCGAAAAAGTTCAGCGAGGTCGGCATCTGGGCATACAGGATGTAAAACAGCACCGCTTCCAGCATCAGAATGAAGGCCACAAACATCTTATTACGCCCGGTTTTATCCAGCCGGAACGCTTCGCGGAAGAAGAAGATAATCACCACGATGGATAACACCACCAGCACCAGGTTGGCGACCTGCACGTTATGCATCAGCCAGGCGCAGAGGAAAATCATGGCCACTGTGCCCACTAACACCAGCAGCAAATTTTTGAAACGCATTGGCGCATGGTCCGGTTCAGAACCGATGTTTTTCACCATGCCGCGGCAGGCCACATAGACCAGCAGCGCGATGATAAGGCCAATACCGCACAGGTTGTAGGTTACCGCGTAGCCATAACGTTCGGCGATCACCGGCGCTAATGAGAGCGATAACAACGAACCGATATTGATCGACATATAAAACAGCGTGAACGCGCCGTCGAGACGGGGATCTTTCGGCGGGTAGCATTTGGATAACAGACTGGCCGGGTTGGCTTTAAATAACCCGTTGCCGACGGCGATCGTGCCTAAGGCGATAAAAATCAGGCTGGGCTGATGCAGCGACAGCCCGGTCATAAAATACCCTATCGCCAGCACAATCGCGCCGAGGACCAGGGTGCGTTTGGTGCCGAGCAGATGGTCGCCAACGTAGCCGCCGATGGAAATCAGGCCATACACCAGCGCAGCGAATGCGCCAAAGGTGACAAAGGCCTGTTCCTGTGAGAATCCGAGCTGCTGGACGAAGAACACCGCCAGAATGCCTTGAACGCCGTAGTAACCAAAGCGCTCCCACAGTTCGACAAAGAAGATCATAAAAAAGGGTTTCGGCTGCTGGAGTAAGCCGACGGGTGCCGTATTGTTCATATTTCCGTTGCCTTAACGTGATGCCAGTAAAAGTATGCACGCGGCATGAGGATCCCGCCGCTTTGTCATTTGTCGGCGTGTCGTGCCGTAAATGAGTTTTAAAGTAGAGTATTGTATTGGCGGTTAACGATCAAAGCGGTAGATCACACTAATGAATATATTGAAGTCAGTGATTTAGGTTGGCGGGGCAGAAATAAAAACGCCCGCATCAGCGGGCGTCAGGGACGGCAACAGAAGATTATTCCTCTTCTTCGTCACGCAGCGGCACAATCAGCATATCAATGTGCACGGTGTTGATCAGCTGGCGTGCGGACGACATCAGTTTGCTCCAGAAATCCTGGTGATGGCCGCACAGCACTAAGTCGACGTCGTACTTTTTAATCGCATCAACCAGCACCTGACCTAAATCGCCGCTGCCGCTTAAGGTTTCCGAAATCGGGTAACCGGCATTAGTCGACAGTTCGCTCAGTGCATGGTGGGTTTCTTCAGAGATGCGTTTTTGCATATCACCCAGGTTCACATCGATCAGGCCGGTGTAAAGATCGGAGTAATTTACATCGACATGAATCAATGAAACTTTGGCGTTGTACGGACGTGCCATGGATACGGCTTTCTCGACCAGCACTTTGCTTTCAGGCGACAGGTCAACGGCAATAAGAATATGTTTGTAAGCCATAATTTTACTCCTTCCATAAGATGTCGATGACAATGGATCAGACAACGCTTGAGGTTATCAGTGATGTCCTTGCCCCGCGTCCTGCATACCGCTCTCGCGGGAACGTATTAACGATATCCTTCAGCCTGAAGGGTGAGGATAAATAAAGACTTAAGTATAACGGTCTTTTTTTACCTTATCGCTCAGGAAGAAATCCGTCAATCCGCTGCGATCGCATCCATTCTAAATTGAAATGCATTTATCACTCATCATTGACCATAACGATGTGGCAAAAAAATAACCTGATCTTCTACACTATTAAATGAGCCAGTCGGGTAAATAAATGTGAACCCGATCGACTTTTGGTATCTCTCTCATATGGAACGAGTTGACTGACTTGGTATCGGGGGTGCGGTTGTCCCGGAGCGTGTCTCCGTGGCTATCGCCGGGGAGGTGTTATGATAAGCACTGTTGCGCTGTTTTGGGCCTTGTGTGTGGTATGCGTCGTCAACATGGTGCGCTACTTCTCATCGTTGCGTGCGCTGCTGGTGGTGCTTCGTGGTTGTGATCCGCTGCTTTATCAGTACGTCGACGGTAGCGGTTTTTTCACATCCCATGGTCAGCCAAATAAGCAAATGCGACTGGTCTGGTACATTTATGCTCAACGTTATCGCGATCATCATGACGACGAATTCATCCGCCGCTGTGAGCGAGTACGGTGTCATTTTATATTAACCAGCGCGTTGTGCGGCCTCGTTATGGTTTGTCTCATCGCTATGATGATATGGCACTAATAAAAAAAGCGGGCAATGCCCGCTCTTTTTTTAACACTCACGCTGTCAGATAAAGTGCAATGAAATCCAGTACAGCGCGCCAGACAACGCAATAGACGCTGGCAGCGTAAACACCCACGCCATCAGGATGCTTTTCACCGTACGGCTCTGCAAACCGCCACCGTCAACCAGCATGGTCCCCGCCACCGACGAAGACAGCACGTGCGTCGTCGATACCGGCATACCGGTATAACTTGCCACCCCGATAGAAATGGCTGCGGTCATCTGCGCCGACATGCCCTGTGCATAGGTCATGCCTTTCTTACCGATCTTCTCACCGATAGTGGTGGCGACACGACGCCAGCCAATCATGGTGCCGATACCCAACGCCAGCGCAACCGCCATAATGATCCAGATCGGTGCGTATTCGATGGTGTAAAGCAGATCGCTTTTCAGCTCTTTCAGATAACGTTTGTCGTCTTTAGAGGTTTCCGGCAGGCCCGCGACTTTATCGGCGGTATCAGAGATACACAGCAGCATACGGCGCATGTGACTACGTTCTTCAACGTTGAGCTTGTCGTAATTCTCAAGGCCGGTCAGCATGGTTTTAGCGCGTTGCAGGGCCATCATGGCGCGGTTCGCGTCACAGTGGAATTCCTGCGGTTGGCTCTTCACTTCTTCCGGCGTCGGGATGACCGGACTCATGTCGATAACATGTTTAATGGCATCGCCATGCTGCTGGAAGTAGTTTTCAACGTGGTTGAGCGCATCGCGGGTACGGGTGATGTCATAACCGGAAGCATTCATGTTAACCACGAAGCCAGCCGGCGCGACGCCAATCAATACTAGCATGATCAGGCCGATGCCTTTCTGGCCGTCGTTAGCGCCGTGAGAAAAGCTCACGCCGATGGCTGACAGGATCAGCGCGATACGGGTCCAGAACGGCGGTTTTTTCTTACCGTCTTTTTTCTCACGTTCCGCTGGCGTCAGGTGGATACGGGCGCGTTTTTTGGTGCCGCTCCAGTAGCGACGCAGCAAAAACACCAGACCGCCTGCGAACACCAGACCGACGATGGGAGAAATAATCAACGAACCGAAAATGTTAATCACTTTCGGGATATTCAGCGCGTCCACGACTGACGTACCGGTCATCAGGGCGTTGGTTAAACCAATCCCGATAATCGCGCCAATCAGGGTGTGGGAACTGGATGCCGGCAGACCTAAATACCAGGTGCCGAGGTTCCAGATGATCGCTGCCAGCAACATAGAGAACACCATGGCCAGGCCATGAGCGGAACTTACGTTAAGCAACAGATCGGTGGGAAGCATATGAACAATGGCATAGGCTACGCTTAACCCACCCAGCAAAACGCCGAGGAAGTTAAACACCGCTGCCATCACAACTGCCAGTTGCGAACGCATGGCTCGCGTATAAATTACGGTTGCAACTGCGTTCGCTGTGTCATGAAAGCCATTAATCGCTTCATAAAACAGGACAAAGCCCAGAGCAAGCAAAAGCAAAAGGCCGGTATGAAGATCCAGGCCGGCAAATAAATGTAGCATAGACGTTACGCCATCTTGAGGACATGAACGCGCCGCATTATCAGGGACTTTCGCGGCAGGGGCAAAGCGAAATATAGACTTTTTTTGACAGTTAGTCGCGTAACGTCAATGAATGAAAAGATTTACCCGTTAGATTTCAAATGGCTGCATTATTGCAGGGGGTTATTGCTGGTGCGACCAGCTAAGAAACTTTACAATTCGCCCCCTCAGTTTAAGGGGAGCAGGGTGTGGAAACGTTTGATGCAGTGATTATCGGCGCAGGTGCGGCAGGTCTGTTTTGCGCTGCGCAGGCCGGGCAAATGGGGTTACGGGTTTTGCTGATCGACAATGGCAAAAAACCGGGCCGCAAAATCCTGATGTCCGGGGGCGGGCGCTGCAACTTCACAAATCTTTATGTGGAACCCGCCGCGTATCTGAGCGCGAATCCGCACTTTTGCAAATCCGCGCTGGCGCGCTACACCCAGTGGGATTTTATCGATCTGGTGAATAAACATAATATCGCCTGGCACGAGAAAACCCTTGGCCAACTTTTTTGCGATGATTCGGCTCAGCAAATTGTCGACATGCTGGTGGCGGAGTGCGAGAAAGGCAACGTGACGATGCGCCTGCGCAGCGAAGTACTCAGCATTGACCGCGACGAAGCGGGCTATCTGCTGACCCTCAACGGCGACAGCGTTCGTACCCCGAAACTGGTGATTGCCAGCGGCGGGCTGTCTATGCCGGGACTTGGCGCTACGCCGTTTGGCTATAAAGTGGCCGAGCAGTTTGGCCTGAAGGTGTTGCCGACCCGCGCCGGATTAGTGCCGTTTACCCTGCACAAACCGCTGCTCGATGCGCTTCAGGTGCTGTCCGGCGTCTCGGTGCCGTCTGTTGTCAGCGCCCAGGACGGCACGGTATTTCGCGAGAACGTGTTATTCACTCACCGCGGTCTTTCCGGCCCGGCAATCCTGCAAATTTCCAGCTACTGGCAACCAGGCGAAAAGGTCACCATCAATCTGCTGCCTGACAGCGATCTGGATGCTTTCCTTAATGAGCAGCGTGATGCGCATCCTAACCAGAGCCTGAAGAACACCCTGGCGATGCAGTTGCCGAAGCGCCTGATTGAAATCCTCCAGCAGATGGGTCAAATCCCGGACTGTACGCTGAAGCAACTCAACCTGCGCCAGCAGGAAGCGTTAGTCGGCTTGCTCACCGCCTGGGAGGTGCAGCCGAACGGCACTGAGGGTTATCGCACCGCCGAAGTGACGCTGGGCGGCGTCGATACCCATGCGTTGTCGTCGCGCACCATGGAAGCCCGCGACGTGCCGGGCCTCTATTTTATCGGTGAAGTCATGGATGTGACCGGCTGGCTCGGCGGATATAACTTCCAGTGGGCCTGGGCTTCGGCGTGGGCCTGTGCGCAGGCGCTGGCCGGTGTCCGAGGACAATAAAGTTGTACACAAAGCACTAAAGTTGTAACCATTCTCAAAAAACGACGCTAATGTTGTATACTTACTGAATGTGTGGTTATAGGGTTGGAGACTATAAAATGCACATATATGTACGTATCAATGTCGTTTTTAGGGTACGATCATGGCTAGGGGTAGGCGTCTCAAATCCTATTTGGATTATGAAAATGCGCTAGGCGACGGCATAGGAGTGGGCTATGGCCAAAGTTATCAGCCCTGGCTTAGAGCTCAGGACGTTAAATCCCGTGGAAACCGTTCGATAGTCTTTGGCCTTAAGACGTTTCGAAACCATCATCTCCTTTCTTCTGTCGAAAGTAACTTTTTCTATCTGGCTGAGTTTAATGACTCGGTGATTGATATCCGGGAACAATTCCCACTCTTTCCTCTCCGGCTTACCCAACAAATAGCAAATCATCTACATTTTCAACATCCTATGGTGAGGGGAGTAAGAGGAGTACCTGTCGAAGTTCTGAATGTTATGACAACCGATTTTTTACTGACCTTGAGAACTCCTGAAGGCGGACTTCGATACAAAGCTATAGCAGTAAAACATAACGAGAGCATACCTGAACGCGAAGCCCAAAAACTTGAAATAGAGAGGATGTTTTGGCAGTTGATTGATGTTGAGTTTCAAATTTATGTTGGCTCGGAACTCAATAACGTCGTCGGTAAAAACATTTGCTGGGCTACTTCTGTATTAAGAGATGGTTCTGAATTTTATGATAAATATCCTCTTGATAAAATCCTATGGAAGCTTAAACCAGATGTTTATCCCATAGTAGGACTACGTGCAATGATTTCATCAATCTTTGGGGTAGATGCACAAGAAGCGATGATGTTATTGCAGGCAATGATTGGATTAAAAATGATAAATGTTGATTTATCATATCCAATACTCGAAACCGGTCTGATAAAGATAATTTCCAATGACCACTATATAGGACTGAACGCAAATGGATATTATTAGGAATTCAGTCTGGCTCTCTCAAGGCACTGATTTGCTTGCAGAGGGACTTTACCGTGTTTTGGATTTTGACAGAAAGGTCGATTTGTTAATTTTGTTTAAAATAAAATCAGAAAGAACGGGTAAGCCAATCCCTTTCTCATTTTCAATGTTTAAATATTATATTGAATCAAATAGCATAACTTGTAAAGATTATATATATCCTTCATATATGTTAGTAGATGAGAAAGAAATAACAGATAAAGACAGAGGAAGGCGAGATGAAAATTACAATATCATTAAAGATCTTGTAGATGACAGAATGTTTCTGTTCGACTATGCATTACATAAAAAGTCGCACCTTTTAATGGATTACTCCAGAAATAAAAAAATATCACAATATACTATCAGAACGCTTCTGGCGTTGTATTGGCGACATGGGCAGGATATTTATGCATTGCTACCCGCATTCTCGAACTGTGGCGCCGCTGGGAAAAGTAGAATCAAACATGAAATTAAACTTGGGAATTCCAAAAAAAACAGAGCATTACCTAATGAACGATCACGTGTTTTCATTCTTAATGAAAGAGATATAAATAATATTAGAAAATCTCTCATTACGTATCATTATAAAGTTAACGGAGATACGATAAAGAAAACATTAGAGAGACATATTGATTTGTATTTTAGGGATGAAATTAAAACAGCAAACCTAGAAAATAGAGCTCCATATGTTCCTTCTTTAAAACAATTTTCATACTGGAATAAAAAACTCTTCACTAAAGATTTCTCGATAAATAAGAAGAACACGAAAAAAGAAATAGACCTCAAAATGCGGGCGCTTTTAGGTAGTGTGGCTAATACAACTGTTTTGCCGGGTGATGTTTTCGAAATAGACTCAACTGTCGCTGATGTACATCTTATTTCGAGTTTAAACAGACGAAAAGTCATTGGGCGTCCTACTATTTATACAGTGGTGGATCGTGCAACAAGAATGATTGTTGGCCTTCATGTTTCTTTATACCATGCTTCATGGCGAGCCGCCCGACAAGCGTTAGCAAATTGCTTTATGCCAAAAAAAGAATATTGTAGATTATTTGGAATGAATCGCCACGGGTTTAACAGACACCTCAGAGTCATTTAAGATGGCTTAAAGAG
>OKCK01000135.1_pt1 | contig 21681 bp, 19 predicted proteins | sample 1614961 | NCBI WGS metagenome assembly OKCK01 (sample SAMN04436984, study PRJEB24849) | human gut metagenome | biome: human gut; feature: NICU; material: stool | host: Homo sapiens | place: USA: Saint Louis, MO | collected 2010-07-31
TACTCCCCACTAGTCGGTAACTGATTTCTCAGTCCAACTAATGGGGAGCAGTTCATATTCGGGAAGGGCGCTTTCGCTACCTCAGGCGAGGATCACATCTTGTGGCCAGCCGAGCGGAGGTTCTCGCACGCCTCGACGACGCGCTTTGCCATGCCGGCCTCGGCCTTCTTGCCCCACGAACGCGGGTCGTACATCTTCTTGTTGCCGACCTCGCCATCAATCTTGAGAACGCCTTCGTAGTTCTCGAGCATGTGGCCCGCAACGGGACGCGAGAAGGCGTACTGGGTGTCGGTGTCAACGTTCATCTTGATGACGCCGTTGTCGACAGCTTCCTGGATCTCTTCGAGGGTCGAACCCGAGCCACCGTGCATCACGAGGTCGAACGGCATGTCCTTGCCGTACTTCTCGCCAACGGCCTTCTGGATATCGAGGAGGATCGACGGCGTGAGGCGAACGTTGCCCGGCTTGTACACGCCGTGCACGTTACCGAAGGTGAGGGCGGTGATGTAGCGGCCGTTTTCGCCGAGGCCAAGGGCTTCGGCGGTCTTGAGACCGTCTTCAGGGGTCGAGAAGAGCTTCGACTCGTCGACGTCCGCCGAGTAGCCGTCTTCCTCGCCGCCGACGACGCCAACTTCGATCTCGAGGATCTTCTTCGCTTCCACGGTCTTCTCGAGGAGGCGCTTGGCGATCTCAAGGTTCTCGTCGACCGGAACGGCCGAGCCGTCCCACATGTGGGAGGTGAACAGCGGGTTCAGGCCCTTGTTGACGCGCTCGTTGAGGTCCCATTCGATGAGGGGCTCAACCCAGGTAGGAAGGTTTTCCTTCGCGCAGTGGTCGGTGTGAACGCCAACCGTGATGTTGTAGTCCTCGGCAACCTCGTGGATGAACTTCGCAAGAGCGATCGAGCCGCGAACGCGGTTCTTCACGGTCGAACCGGAGAGGTACTCGGCGCCGCCAACGGACACCTGAATGATGCCGTCAGACTCAGCTTCGACGAAGCCCTGGAGTGCGGCGATCGCGGTCTGCGAGCTCGACACGTTGATCGCGGGGTAGGCGAACTTGCCTTCCTTCGCGCGGTCGATCATTTCGTTGAACTGTTCCGGGGTTGCAACAGGCATGTGTGCTCCTTCGAGTGGGGATCGCGGGCACCCGTGTACCTCGCAGATCCACGTTGCGTTTGCCCTTTCATTCTTCCACACGTCGTTCGGGACGCTCAGGGACGGGCCACTCCCAGCACGAAACGTGAGAGCTGAGCCACACGAGTGGTCACTGGGGCGTGGGCTATCCGACGGCTGCCCACGTTCCGGCGTGCGGAATTCGCACGATGAGGCTGTAGGAACCGTCGGCATGCGCCCCCGCATTCACGGTGCCGCCGAGCGCGTTGGCCCTCTCGCGAACGCCGCGCAGCCCCATTCCGGAGCCGGGCGCAGGCTCGAAGTCCTCGGGCGGTGCGGTATTGACGACGTCGATGCCGGTGACATGTTCACTCGTCATGAGCGTGATGTGAATGTCGCTTCCGGGTGCGTGCCTGAGCGCGTTGGCGAGTCCCTCCTGGGCGGCGCGGTAGAGGGCGAGTCCGACGGTTGCGGGGACTGTGGGGATGCCCGCCTCTGGCACGGTGAGGCTCACGTGGGCGCCGGCATCGCGCGAGCGCTGCACGAGTTCGGGGAGATCCTTGAGCTCGGGCTGCGGGGCCCTCGCGACGTCTTCTTCGCTACCGGTTCCGCGCAGCATCGTGAGAAGAGCACGCATTTCTTGAAGGGCGTTGCGCGAGGTCGCGGCGATTGAGGCGAATTCGGCGCGTGTCGCTTCGTCGAGTTGTGATTCTGCGAGGCGGTAGGGAGCGGTCTGTGCTTGGACGCTGATGACCGACATCGAGTGGGCGACCACGTCGTGCATTTCGCGCGCAATACGGGCTCTCTCGCTGAGCTCGGCGCTCTCGGCGAAGGCACGCTCTTGGCGCTCTTCGGCTTCGCGGCGTGCCGCCCGTTCACGCGAAACGTCGCGAGCCGAATCGGCGAGCCAGCGAAGCCCGTATCCGAAGGCCGCCGCGACGATCCACATGACAAGCATGACGCCCAGAATGAGGAAGCTCCACTGGATGAAGTCCACGGAAGTGGAGGCGCGCCCGTGCGTCACCACGCACCTCGCAATCGTTCCCATCAGCGCGATCACACCGAAGGCACCAAATACCCCGGTGCTGTGTTTGACGTTCCGGTGAAGGCTCAGGGTGAAGAGGGCGAGTCCGGCGAGTAGAACCGGAACCTCCGTGCCGGGCATGAACACCTGGCCATTGAACTTCACGATGGTGAGCGTGATGATCCCGCCGTAGGACACCACAAACGCGACGCAGGCGAGCACGGAGCCGAGCTTTGGCCGCCGCACGAGGAAGATGAAGGCGAGCGTCCAGGTGAGCGCGAGCAAAGAAAAGGACAGCCCCGCGACCGGAATCGTGAACAGGCCGAAGGGAAGGTACCGCGGCGCGATGTGCTCCCACAGGGCACCGTCACCCGAAAAAGTGATGCGAATCGGCGCGATGACCGCGATGACCGCGGTCGCCCATCCCTTGAAGCTGATCGTCGCGAAGGAGTCCCCTTCGAGAATCTCGCGCACGAGGCCGTTCTCAAGACGCGCGGCAATGTGCAGGGTGAAGGGAAACAGGGCGAGGAGCACGAGGCCAAGGCCGACATAGAGCGCCGAGTCAACTAAGGCGAGCGTTCGCGCGTATGGCTCGAGACCCACGTTTGGGTTGAACCTTCGAATAACAAAACTCGCCATTCCCGACTCGTACGAGAAATCAATGAGCGTGACGAACGGGAAGAACAGACCGCAAAGAAGCGTGAAAACAGCCTGGGTGCCCAGGACCAACGCAGCGCTCACGCGCACGGTGTTGAGAACGAGGGCTTCGCTGATGAAGTCGAGCCACAGTCGCAGGTTTCCGAGGAGACGGAAGTAGTCGGCGAACGAGTGAAACTCGGGAACTTTCGTGCGAGGGCGAAGCACCTTTTCACCGCTCCACACGTTGGAGCGAATTCTCGTGAGGTCAGCAGCGAAACCGCCCGCGAGCAGGATGCCCGGTAAGAACAGAAGACCAATGAGGAGAAAGGCAAGCGAAAAGACGGTGAGAAAGCCGAGTATAAAGAGCGCGCCACCCACGAGAAGGCCGAGCACGAGACTTGGGAAGACGTAGAGGAAGTCGCGTCCCAGTTGCTTGGCGTGCGCTCTCAGCGGCGCTTTCGACCACGGCGCGACCGTGTGTGCGCCGGGTGCCTTCTCTCCCACTTCTGCCATGGGTTAACCGTAGAGGCCCCGACAGAACTCGGCATCACTCCCCGGTCTTGATCACGGCAATACTTATGGATGAGCCGTTATTCGCGTGAGGGCGCGCCCTCTGACCTAGGCTTAAGACATGAGCCAGAACTCCCCCATCCGCGTCATCATCGCTGACGACCAGCCCATGGTGCGCGCCGGCTTCGAGGCACTCCTCGCAGCGCAAGCAGACATCGACGTCGTGGCCACTGCCGCCGACGGCCGCGAAGCTATCGACGCCGCGCTCAAGAATCGACCCGACATCATCCTCATGGACATCCGTATGCCGAACCTCGACGGGCTCGCCGCGATGGAGGAAATCTTCCGCGCTGGCCTCGATCCCGCGCCGCGCATCATCATCCTCACTACATTCGACGCCGACGACTACGTGTTCACGGCTCTCAAGGGAGGCGCGAGCGGCTTCCTGCTCAAGGACGCCGAAGTCGAGGAACTCGTCGATGCCGTGCGGAAGGTCTATCGCGGTGGGGCCCTCCTCTCCCCCTCCATCACGCGGAAAGTCATTGAAGATTTTGGGGCGCTTTCGCGCAGCCAGCGTCGGACCGATCCCGCCCTCACCAAGGCCATCGCTGCCCTCACGGACCGCGAGCGCGAGGTCGCGAAACTCATCGCGAAAGGGTTCTCTAATGCCGAAGTGGGCTCCACGATGTTTCTCGCGGAGCCCACCGTGAAAACCCACGTGTCCCACATCCTGCAAAAACTATGCCTTCGCGACCGCACGCAGATTGTCGTGGCGGCCTACGAGTCAGGACTCGTGGAAATCGGCGAAGACTGAGCGGGGCTCAGACCTCCTCAACCTCTGCGTCGTCGAACGTCGAGGTATCGATGACGAATCGGAAGTGCACATCCCCCTTGACGACGCGATCGTAGGCCGCGTCGACGTCGTTCACGCCGATGACCTCGATCTTCGCGCCGATGTTGTGTTCTCCACAGAAGTCAAGCATCTCCTGGGTCTCGGGGAGCCCACCAATATTCGAGCCTGCGAGAACCTTGCGACCGCCCGTGAGGGCACGGGTGGGGATCGGCATACCCTCGGGAGGAAGGCCGACGAGCACCATCTTTCCGCCCGGCTTGAGCAGATCCATGAAGCCCGGGAGGTCGAACTCAGCACTGATCGTGTTGAGAATGAAATCGAACTTGCCTTTGTGGGTCTCGAAGAAGTTCTCGTCCTCACCGGTGGCGAGGAGTTCCTTCGCCCCGAGCGAGAGTGCGTCCTCTTCCTTCTTACGCGAGCGAGAAATGACGCTCACCTCGGCGCCCTTCGCCGTGGCGATCTGCACGCCCATGTGGCCGAGCCCGCCGAGACCCGCGACCGCGACTTTCTGGCCTTCGCCAACCTCCCACGTCGCGAGTGGTGAGTACGTCGTGATACCTGCGCACAGAAGCGGTGCGGCCACATCAAAGTCGAGTGAGTCGGGAATGCGGCACACGAAACGCTCGCGCACGGTGACCTTTTGCGAGTAGCCGCCCTGAGTGACAGTGCCGTCCTCATCGATCGCGTTGTAGGTGCTGATCGCGCCGTTCAGGCAATTGTTCTCGAAACCCTTGTTGCACTGCTCGCACTCGCCACACGAACCGACGAGGCAGCCGACGCCAACGCGGTCGCCGACCTTGTACTTCGTGACGTCGGGGCCGACGGCCTCGACCACTCCCGCAATCTCGTGGCCCACGGCGAGTGGGAACTTCGCGGGGCCCCACTCATTGCGAATCGTGTGGATATCGCTGTGGCACACGCCGGCGGCCTTAATGTCGATGAGGACGTCGGTCCCCTGTGGCTCACGGCGTTCGATGGCGACGACCTTGAAGGGCTGATCCGGGCCGGTTTTCTGGAGGGCCTTGACGGTGATGCTCATGGTGTGCTCCTAACCATGGTTCGGATTGTCAGCAACTCATAGCGTTGCCTTTTTAGCCTACTGCGCAGGTCAGAGACCTTTCTGACGACCCTCGCGGCTCTGGCGGCTACAGCGTTAGGTCGCGCGGAATCTCGACGTGTTGACTCACCCACGTGTGCATGACGATCGCGGCGGCGTGCCCGACGTTGATCGAGCGCGTGCTGCCGAACTGAGAAATCGCGACCGTGAGCGCAGCCGCATCGATGAGTGGCTTCGACACTCCCCCGCCTTCTTCGCCGAACACGAGCACGGCGTTTTTCGGCAAGCGCGTGTGTTCGAGAGGGACCGCGCCGGGGACGATATCGACCGCAACGACCGCGCGATCGTTGTCGCGAGCCCACTGAAGGAAGTCTTCGGGCCTCGCGTGGTGAAACTCGTGCTGGTATCGATCCGTGACCATCGCCCCGCGTCGATTCCACCGCTTCTTTCCAACGATGTGGAAGGCTGCGACCCCTAACGCGTTCGCGGTGCGCACGATCGAGCCGATATTGAAGTCGTGGTCGATGTTCTCGATCGCAACGTGCAGGCCGTTGCGGTAGTGGGCGTCGAGATCCGCGATAATCGCTTCGCGGCGCCAGTACCGGTATCGGTCGGGAACGTTCCGACGGTCGCCTGCTTCAAGCAGCGCCGGATCGTAGTGAGGTTCCTTCGGCCAGTCCCCCTGCCAGGGCCCCACGCCGACTTCGCGCTCGCCAGACATTATTTGACGGCGTCGTCCGGGTCGGGGAGGCCGAGGCTCTTGCGGCGGCGCTCACGACGAACGAGCTTCACGAAGAAGTAGAGCACCACGAGGATGACGAGCACGTAGCAGACCTTCGAGAATATGTCCGTGTAGGGCTCGATCACGTGCCATTGCGTGCCGAGGAAGTAGCCGAACGCGAGGAAGATCGAGTTCCATATCGCGCTTCCCAGGGCCGTCAGCAGTGTGAACATGGAAAGCTTCATCGCAAACATGCCCGCGGGAATCGAGATGAGCGAGCGGATGCCCGGGATGAAACGCCCGAAGAAAACGCCCTGCATCCCGTGCTTGTCGACCCAGGTGTTCGTCTTCTCGTAATCCTCGACGTTGATAAGCGGGAGCTTGATGAACAGGGCGCGCGTGCGCTCGGGACCGAGAATTCGCCCGAGTCCGTAAAGGATGTAGGCGCCCAGCGTCGAGCCGATCACCGACCAGATCAGCAACACCCAGAACGAGTGTTCGCCCGTTCCCGCGGTTACGCCCGCAAGCGGAAGGATCACTTCCGAGGGGATCGGCGGAAACACGCATTCGAGCAGCAGCAGGAGCATCACGCCGAAGCCCCCCATCGAGCTCATGATGCTGATCGCCCATTCAACAACGTTCACGGAAAAACCCTTCTTTTCGTGCGCGGGCCGAAGCGCATATTCGGCCGTCCAAGTGTACGTACCCCTTAGCTGGCACTACTCACCAGGGGAATCACTCTTTTCCGGCTTGTCCGCCCTTTTCGCCTTGATCTCCGAGGCCTTTTCGACGATCTCACGCTTCACGATCTCGTGAATCGACGCCTTCGGCGCCTTCTCATAAAGCTCCTCGATCGCCGCTTTCGCCTTCTCGAGGAAGGCCGCGCGACGCAGCTTGAGCGAAGGCGTCACTAGGTTCGGGTCCGCGAGATTCGCCCGTACGAGCGCAAACTTCTTGATGCGCTCTGTTCGCGACACGTCGAGGTTCGCGTTCTCGAGATAGGGCAGGATTTCCGCGATGAGCTTGGGATTTTCAATGATCTCGATGTCGTCACCCGAGACCTCGCCGTCCTCCGTGTGCTCGATGAGAAGCGCCGTGAGGTAGGGGCGATCATCGCCAACGGCGACCGCGTACGCCACGCTCGGATGCTGTTCGACGGCGCCCTCCCAACCGGCGGGTTCGATCGTCTTACCGCCGGAGGTCACGATGACGTCCTTCGAGCGTCCGCTTAGCGTGAGGCGGCCGGAACTATCGAGACTTCCCAGATCACCGGTGCGCAAGAAACCGTCGGAGTATGCCGCCGCCGTGTGCTCGGGATTGCGGTAACCAGGCGAGACCCCGGGCCCCTTCGCAAGCACCTCACCTTCCTCGCTGATACGGATCGTCGTGCCGGGAACGGGGACACCCACGCTGCCCGCCGTGAGGTCACCCGGGCGGTTCGCGGCGATCGGGGCGGTCGTCTCCGTGAGGCCATAGCCCTCGATGATCGGGATACCGAAGCCGCGAAACGCGAGCGCGAGCGAGGGGTGAAGTTTCGCACCGCCGCACAGGATGTACTGAATGTTCCCACCCAAGAGCGTGCGAATGGTTCGATAGAAGACGCGCTCGTAAAGCGCACGCTTCGCCGCGAGGCGGAACGGAAGCTTCGGCCGTTCCCTCTCGTGAAAACCTTCCCCAATCATGCCGATCCGCACGGCTGTTTCACGCGCGTCCTTCCACAGGCGCCCCACATGCTTTTTATCGGCCTGCGCGGCGACAGCGTTAAGGATTTTTTCGAGCACGCGCGGAACAACCATGACGAACGTCGGGCGGATCTCCGCGAAGGTGGGGATGACGCGTGACGTATCGGAGAGGTGGGCGACGCGCATCCCGAGCGCGAGGCAAATGAGTTGCACGCCGCGCGCGAGCACGTGCGAAAGCGGGAGAAAAAGGATCGTCGACCCGTGCTCGTTGAGCACCTCCCCGTGGGAGACGCCGATATTTTGCAACTGCGCCACGAAATTGCCGTGCGTGAGCTGCACGCCCTTCGGGTCGCTCGTCGTTCCCGACGTGTAGACGATCGTGGCGACGTCCTCGAGAGTGCGGGAGGTGCGCGCACGCTCAAGATCAGCCTCGCTCACCCGTGTTTCGGGGTCGCGTGCCGCGAGCGCGCTCACGCATTCGTAGCCGCTCACTTCTTCCATCGTCCACACGCGATCCGCCCCGCCAAGGGCATGAGTGAGCGACTCGGCTTGCTGCGCGGTGCCGGCAATGGCGCGCGTAACCCCCGCGTCTTCGACGATCGCCTCCACCTGGGCCGGGGCGCTCGTATCGTAGATCGGCACGACTACCGCACCCGCCCACAGCGCAGCGACGTCGGCGAGTACCCATTCGTAGCGCGTGGGCCCCATGACCGAAATCGCGTCACCCGGCCTCACGCCTGCAGCGATGAAATGACGCGCCAGGGCGCGAGCGGAATCGAAGAACTCCCGCGTGGTCACGTCGCTCCACACGGTCGCTCCCGCAGCATCGGTGCCGGCAGGGACCTGGAAGGCGATGTGCTCGGGGGCCTCGGCATCCCGTTTCACGAAGAGGTCGGTGAGGCGCTCACTATCGTTCGACTCGACAAGCAGCGGGCTCGTGTATTCGCGCAAAGAGGTGGGCATAAACAGGTGCTTTCGCGTCGGATACGGAACCGCAGGCTACGGAACCGTAACCAGTCTAAAGGTTAGACGCTGAATCACATCGCCACGTCGCCTCCGGGTCGCAAACCCCGGGGAAAATCCGGCATGAAACGGTAGATTGGCGGCATGACCTTCAACCCCAATTCCGAGATCCGCTCCGACAACACCCGCCGCAGCTCCGGCGGCGGGGGCGGCATGCGCCGCGGAGGCGCAATCGCCCTCGGTGGCGGTGGCCTCGGCACGCTCGTCCTCGTGATCGTCTTGCTCTTCCTCGGAGTCGATCCGTCGATGCTGCTTGGTGGCGGCGCCGGCCCCGCCCCAAGTGCACAGCAGCCTCAGCAGGGCACCGTTCTCGAGGAATGCCAAACCGGCGCCGACGCAAACGACAACGACGACTGCCTCGTGCAGGCCACCGTCGAGTCCGCCGACTCCCTGTGGGAAGGCCAGGCTAAGAATGCCGGTTTCAAGTTTCAGGAACCACAGGCGGTTGTGTTCACCGACTCGGTTAACACGGGCTGCGGGCCCGCCCCCTCTGCGACGGGCCCGTTCTATTGCCCCGCCGACTCCACGATCTACGTCGACACCTCGTTCTACCAGCAGCTCAGCTCGCGCTTCGGGGCGAGCAGCGGTCAGCTCGCGAAGGCCTACGTTGTCGCGCACGAATACGGTCATCACATTCAACGCCTCGACGGCACCATGAATGCAATCGATCGTTCGGGAACGGGCCCCGACTCGGATCAGGTGCGACTTGAGCTTCAGGCGGACTGCTACGCCGGCATGTGGGCTCACCACGCCGCGACAACGGTCGACGATAACGGCACGACGATGCTCGAACCCCTCACCGACAAGGACGTCGACGATGCGCTCAGCGCCGCGAGCGCCGTGGGCGACGACCACATTCAGGGCGAAGTGACGGGCGGGCAGGTCATGCCTGACACGTGGACGCACGGCTCCTCAGCGCAACGCCGCAACTGGTTCGTGAAGGGCTACAACGAGGGCACCTACAAGGCGTGCGACACGTTCGCGGTTGAGCAGCCGTAACGATCCGGCGCCGTCGCGTCTTTTCTCCGCCTTCAGGCGTGGGGTCAGTCCCGAGGTTTGCGCAGCAATCGATCGAACATCGATCTGCGCGCCGCGGCCCGTTCGACCTTACGCATACGCGCCTTACTCATCGCATGCGCAATCGCCTCACTTTGGAGTGCACGCCTGAGCGCCCCCGGCGTCGCCCGCCCGAGCGCTTCGGGGTTGTAGGCCAGCGATGGCACCGAGACGACCTCTCCCGCTGCTACGTCTTTGAGGGCATGCTGCACGACGAACGGGGCCTTTAGCCACGTCACGCGCGGCGCGCCCTCCATGTTGACGGCAGCGTTGTGGTGGCTCTCGGTGTGCACGAAACCCGGAATCAGCACGGTCGCGCTCACGCCCGTTCCTTCGAGTTCCTGCGCGAGGTACTCCGTAAAAATAACGACCCAGCTCTTCGCCGCCGCCGAGAGGTTTGTCGCGGTGAACCCCGCCATCGACGAGACATTGAGGATCGCCCCGGCGCCCTTACGTGTCATCGCCGTCGCCGCTGCGTGTGCAAGGATCAGGGTCGCGCGCACATCGAAATCGACCTCTTCGAGAAACTCCTCGATCTCTCCTTCAAGAAACGAGGCGCGCACCGAATGCCCGGTGTTATTGACGAGCAGGCCAATGGGGTCAACGGGGTCGAGCAGGCGGCGGGCCACGCGCTCCACATCGGCCTGGACCGAAATATCCGCCGGGAGAATGCTGACGCGAGTGCCAGACACCGCCTCAATCTGCGCGGCCACTGCCGCGAGGCGATCCTCGTTTCGCGCCACGAGCACGAGGTCGTGGCCGCTGCCTGCGAGCTGCCACGCAAATTCGAGGCCGAGGCCGGAGGTTGAGCCGGTGATGAGCGCGAGAGTCATGCCTTAAGCGTATCCACGCGAACCTTCATGCACCCATAGGATGGACGCATGCGAATTGCCACCTGGAACATCAATTCCCTTCGCGCACGGATGCCCCGCCTCCTCGAGGTGATCGATACCCGCAATATCGACGTCATTGCACTTCAGGAGATCAAAGCCAAACCCGAGCAGCTCGACCTCAGCGAGCTCACCGAGCGCGGATTCGAAGTCGCCGCCCACGGCTTTAACCAGTGGAACGGCGTCGCGATCGCCTCGCGCGTGGGCCTTCGCGAGGTGCGCCGCGAGATCCCCTCGATTCCCGCCTGGGGCGAAGGGGATGATGGGGTCGTGGAGGCCCGCGCCATTGGGGCCGTCGTGGGAGACGCCTCGAGCGACTGCGCACCTCTTGAGCTGTGGAGCCTCTACGTCCCGAACGGGCGAGAACTTGACAATCCGCACTATCCGTACAAACTCGCGTGGCTCGAGGCCGTGCGCAATTACGCGGCCTCGCGCCTCGATGTCGGCGGGCCGGGCGAAGCGCCCGGCGAAGACTCGGCGACCCTCTTCGCAGGTGACTTCAACGTCGCTCCCACCGACGCCGACGTTTGGGACATGGCGGCATTCGAGGGGAAAACCCACGTGAGCGGGCCCGAGCGTGACGCCATCGCGGCGCTCGAGAACGCGGGCTACGCCGACCTCACACGCGACTGGCTCGATGCCCCCGGGACCTACACGTACTGGGACTACAAGGGCCTCAAGTTCGCGAAGAAGCAGGGTATGCGCATTGACTTCATGTTTGGCTCGCCCGCAGTGCGCGCGGCAACAACCGGGGCGATGATCGACCTTGCCGAACGGGCGCAGAAATCCACGAGCGATCACGCACCCGTGATCGTCGACGTTGAGCTCTAGGGAGCGCCTGAGCGCCGGCAGGCGTCGGAAATAGCCAGACGGTTGGGTCTAGCGGCGGCGCCGCGCGCGATGCTGGATCTCGAGCATGTGCTGCGTGCGTGACATCGCCGCCATACTCGAATCAATGAAACTCGGATCAGCCCCCGTAAACACGCGCATCTCGTATGCCTGCGCGAAGGCATTCAGGGCAAGGTCGTAGTGGCCAGCCGCGAATAGCGCCTTCCCGAGGTGCTGGTGGAGAACGGCCTCCCACGAGGTGCCGCGACACTCTTCGAGTAGCACACGGTACTCAGCGATCGCTCGGTCGGTTTCGCCAAGATCCCGGCGGCAATCAGCCGAAATCGCGCGTAGGCGCACCGACGAAGGGTCCTTCGCGAGCCTGTCCTCGCACCTCTCGAGCGCCGTCACGGGATTGCCGCTCCAGAGCGCTCGAATAATGTCGCGCGCATCGTCCTGGGCGAATTCCCGATCGAATGCCTCGACGTCGTCGATCACCGGACGCAGAGTCATGGGGTCAATGTGCCAGCTCGCGTCGGCGCCGTGAGCGGAGGGGCGAGATGGGCGCTTGAGCGTAGTTTCGAGCATGGGCGCGTTCCTCCTTCATTAATGGGCGCGGCGACGATCGGTAAAGAAGAGGCATGTGCGGGGGATGGGATCCGGGCCAAAAAGGAGGCGCCCTTTCGAGCGCCTCCCCGGGGCCGATCCGGGATCAAGCGTGCACCTGGTGGTGTGGTATCCGCTTTCGACGAATCCGCACCGGTCCGAACGAGGACCACTCGCACGTGGGTTTCGAATCATTCCCTTGCTTGTGATGTCCCCCACTTTACACACTCGATGTGAGCCACGCAACCCCCCATTTCGCTTCGTGTTTTTCGCCTCCGGTCTGACCCCACAATCCGCCTCTACCCCCAAGAATGACCAGGCTCTGGAATGAGCCCAGGGAGCGGCAAAACATGGAGCCATGACACACGTATTTCCCCGAGTTGAGCATGGTCGTCGCGATCCCTCAACCTTCGTGAGCCGCATTCCGCTTGACGCGCCGGCTTCCCCGCACGAGCATTCGAGCGCCACGATCGCATGGCTCGGCAACAGCGGCGAGCTTGGAACCCTCGTGCGCGACCGCGTTCAAGCGGCCGGCTTCGACGTCGCCACGGCGAAAACGCCTCGCGGGCACGTGCGTGCAGTCGTGTGCGAGACGTCGCTCCTCGCTAGCGCAGCGGAGGCATACCCAGCACTCCCCCTCTTCGCCGTGTGCACGCACGCACCCGACCCGTGTGACTACCAGCAAGCGCTTGCCCACGGAGCGCGCGCACTTCGTTTCCTTCCGGCGGAATCCTCGGAGCTTATTAGCGACCTTTCCTCTCTCGCCACGAGCAGCGGCCGAAGCCGCGTGCTCGCGTGCCTTTCGGGACATGGAGGCGCAGGGTCGACGTCTCTCGCGATCGCTCTCGCCCTCGCATCATCAAGCCGAAACATGCCCGCGACACTCGTCGATGCCGATCCCTTCGGCGGCGGAATCGACACGCTCGTGCAGGCCCGGCACGTGGCGGGCGCGCGGTGGAGTGATCTGGGAGCGGCAAGTGGCACGACGGATGCCGAGGTGCTCCTCGACGCTCTTCCTCTCATCGACGGCTACCGCCTGCTCACCTTTTCGGGAACGCGAGAGGAATCCGTGAATCCCCAGGTCATCGCGAGTCTTGCGAATGCACCCGGCACTCTTGTTCTCGACGCGCCGCTCGGAGCGGGGATCGAACCGCACGTGAGTCCCGACATCACTCTCGTCTCGGTCCATCCGAGCGAACACGCACTCGCCGCGACGGCGCGAACCCTCGATGTGCTTCGCGGGGTGCATCCGCGCACCCGCATCGGCATCGCTCTACGTACGCGCCGGCGCGGCGAGAGCTATCGGGCGCGCGACGTGGCCGAGCAGCTCGGCGCGCCCATCGTGCTCGAGTACCGAAGTGCCCGCGAGGGCTTCGTTCCCGGTCTTGATCGAGACCGCAAGGGCATCGAAGCCGCCTGCAAACGTTTTCTCGCAAAGCTCGCCGATTCCGGAATGGGCGGGGGTAGCGCATGATTCTCAGCGACGAGCTCCTCACCGGAATTCATGAATCGCTTCGCGAAGAACCGGGGGAAATCGATGCGCGCCGCATCGCGCGCGTCGCTCACTCGCACGGGCTCATCCTCGACCGCGCGAGCCTCCTCGATCTCACCGATCAGGTGCGGCATCATCTCGAGGGTCTCGGCCCGCTCCATGATCTCGCGACCGACGGTGTCAGTGACATCCTCGTCAACCCCGACGGCAGCGTGTGGATCGATTCACTCAACGGTCTCGAGCGTACGAGCCTTACTCTTTCCGCGCACGATGCGCGGGCCCTCGCGACCAGGCTCGCCTCACTCGGCAACCGCCGGCTCGATGACGCGATGCCGTGGGCTGACGCGCAGCTGCCCGGGAACCTTCGCTTCCACGGAATGCTGCCGCCACTATCTGTGGGCGGAGCTAGCATCAGCCTTAGGCGCGCCGCCACCCTCCCCTATTGCCTCGATGATCTTGAGAACTCAGGAACGCTGACGGCCACGGGCCGCGCTCTCGTCGATGCAATCATTCGCGCGCGCCTATCCTTCCTCGTGAGTGGCGGAACCGGAAGCGGAAAGACGACCCTGCTCGGCGCGATGCTCGGCGCCGTCGATCCCCGCGAGCGCATCATTATCGTCGAAGACTCCACCGAGCTTCGGCCCGCTCATCCCCACGTCGTGCACCTTCAGGCGCGCCACGCTAATGCGGAGGGCATGGGAGAGATCAGCCTCGCGACCCTCATCAGGCAGTGCCTGCGCATGCGGCCCGATCGGATCATCGTCGGCGAATGCCGAGGCGCAGACATCCGCGAGCTCCTCCAGGCACTCAATACGGGGCACGAGGGCGGGTGCGGAACGCTCCACGCGAATACGGCGGCGGATGTCCCCGCGAGGCTTGAGGCCCTCGGTGCGCTCGCCGGCCTCGATCCACTTGCGCTTGCATCGCAAGCACTCTCGGCAATCACGGTCGTTCTCCACATGCACCGTTCGCGCGAGGGACGCGCCCTCTCAACCATTTCCCTCCTACAGCGCGGGAAGGATGGGCGGCTCGAATGCGTGCCCGCAGTCAGTTTTGGGACCCGTGAGCGGCGCTTTCCCGCCTTCGATGCGCTCGAGGCACGCCTCGAGCACGGGGGTGCGAGGTGAAAGGCCACGCTCGACTATCGGACGATGCGCTCGCCGGCCTTCTCGACCACGTGGCGATGGCTCTCGGCGCGGGGGTGACGGCACCGCAGGCGTGGGCCGCCGTCGCAGATGCCACATCCACGCCTCGGGAAAAGCATTTTGCCGAAACTATGGCGCGCATTCCTCCCGCACTGGTGCAGCGCATGAACGGGGTCCTCAACGCGCCTCGCGAGGCGGTGCGCGCGGTCGTTCTGTGCCACGTCATGTGCGAGAGCACGGGGGCTCCGCTTTCCGGTCTACTCACCTCACTCTCCGGTGGACTTCGCGATTCTTCCGACGCCACCAGGGCACGCACAGCAGCCTTCGCGGGCGCAAAGACGACGGCCCGAGTGCTCATGGCGCTGCCGCTTTTCGCTATCGCTCTCGGGTATGCAATGGGGGCGAATCCTTTGCGCGTGCTCCTGGCGTCGCCGCATGGATTTCTCATGCTCGCGGCCGGAATCGTCCTCACCGCGGCCGGTTTCGCGTGGATGAACCGCATGCTCGCTGCAGCGCGCGGAGAGGGCGCGGACATCGACCCGTTGATCGTGATCGATTTGATCGCGAGTGTTGTGCACTCTGGGATCCCACTCGCAGCGGCGTGCACGCGCGTGGGCGAGGCCCTTGACGACACGGAGCCGGGGCCTGCGCTCCTCGAGGCCGGCCGTGCGCTCGCTCGGGGCATGGCCCCCGCCGAGGCGCTATCGAGACTCGAGGGGGACCTTTCGGCTCTCACAAGCGCGGCGAGCCTCTCTCATGTGACGGGTGCACGCCTCGCGCCGATCCTGACGGCCGTCACTCGCGACCGTCGCCGTGCGCGGTTGCGCGAGGTCGATGAAGCCGCCGCGCGACTCTCGGTGCGCCTCGTGCTCCCCACCGGCCTCACGATTCTGCCGGCGTTCGTACTACTCGGCATCGTCCCGATCATCACGGATCTCGTCACCACACACTTCGGCCAACTGTGGCCGTAGGCGCGCGGCATCCGCCACGTGCAGCACCACACACATCCTTGAAGGGGGATACATCAATGATCGACAACCACACGACAGAAAAGACGGAACTACGAACCCGCGACATCCTCGCGGATGACACTGGCGCGACAACCGCGGAATATGCGGTGACGATCGTCGCCGCGTGCGCCTTTGCCGCGCTTTTGTTCGGCGTGCTCACGAGCGGCGAGATCAAGGGCATCCTTACGAGCCTCATTCAGGGCGCCCTCCACTCGGCGGGCTGAGCATGACACCGGAAGCCGAGACACGTGCGCGCACCTTGAGACGGGCGCTTCGTGCGGATTCCGGTGCGGCCACGGCGGAGACGGCGGTGGTCCTCATCGCCGTCTTCGCCCTCCTCGCACTGGTCATGTCACTGGGTGGCCTGTTCATCAGCCACGCGCGTCTCGCGGAGGGGGCACGTACCGCCGCACGCGAAATGATGATTTCGGCTGACCCAAATACTGCGGTCGCAAAAGCGAAAGTCGTAAGCGGCAAGGAGGCCACGTTCACCATAAGCACGAGCGGTGAGTGGGTCACCGTGGAAGCACACGCAACGTGGCACGTCGGCGGGCCAATCCTCGGGGCCACAATTCCGCTCGAAGCGAGTGCCCACACGCGCCTCGAACCACACCTCGTAAGGAACGGGCCGTGAGGGCGGAGTTGTGGGAGGAGCGCGGTAACGCGACGGCCACCGCTCTCGGGGCGATCGCAATCGTCTCGGCGATCCTCACGGTCCTCGTGGGGCTCGGGATCGTCCACCACGGTCGCTCCCTTGCCGCCTCAGCCGCTGAACTCTCCGCACTCTCGGCTGCGGATGCACTGGCCGGCGGCGCCTCGAGCGGGGCATGCGAGATCGCTTTGGAGGTCGCTGAACGGCACGGCGCCCTTCTCCAGAGCTGCGACGTGAGCGGTCTTGAGGCACACGTGACAGTCACCTTGAGAGTGCACGTGCCGCTGCTCGGCAGCCAGCCCCTTACCGAGGCGGCGCGTGCCGGCCCAGCTCCCGCAGAACCGTGAGCGCGCCCTTCTTGTTGAGGGGCTCGTTGCCGTTGCCGCACTTCGGAGAGACGACGCATGCGGGGCAGCCCGACTCGCATTCGCATGTCTCGATCATGTCGGCGGTCGCGCGGATCCATGCAGGGGCGCTCTCGTAGGCGCGCTCCGCGAAGCCGGCGCCGCCCTGAGCGCCGTCGTACACGAAGATCGTGGGCTTTTCGGTATCGGCGTGCAGGGCGGTAGACACGCCGCCAATGTCCCAGCGGTCGCACGTGGCAAGGAGGGGAAGCATCGCGATCTGTGCGTGTTCGGCCGCATGGAGGGCGCCAGGGAAATCGGCTTCCTCGAGGCTCCATGCGTGGAGGACGTCTGCGGGGATCTCGAACCACACGGCCTTGGTGACGAGGGTGCGCGCGGGCAGATCGAGTGGGTGTTCGCCGAGCACGGCGGAGGTGTAGATGTCGCGCACCTGGTAACCGGTGACCTGGTCGGTGACCTCGGCCTGCCCGAAGCACACGGCGATGTCACCCCACCGTTCGCTGCGCTCGACCTGGCGCACGCTGATCGACGAGGTCTCTTGCGGCTGGGTGGTGTGCTGCGGGCTCTCCCGACGCACCATCGCGACGGCGTTCTCGACATCGAGGTGGTTCACGACGTACGAGACTCCCTGGTGGAGATAGACGGCGCCGTCGTGGACGTGCTGGTGAGCGCTCGCGGCATCGACCGTGCCGATCAGCTGCCCGCTCGCCTGATCGACGATCCGCACGCTCTCACCTCCACTTCCACGTAAATCGGTGAGGTCGTGGGGGCGCTCGTCAAGGGTCCAGTACCACCCGTGAGGGCGACGCCTAAGGATTCCCCTCCCGGCAAGGTTCTCGAGAAGCTCTCGGCTCGTGGGCCCGAAAAGCTCCTCCTCGCCGTCGCGAATGGGAATCTCCGCAGCGGCGGAACACAAATGAGGAGTCATCACATACGGATTGGAGGGGTCAAACACAGCGGCCTCGACATCGGCTCCGAGGATCATCTCGGGGTGACGCACAACGTACGTGTCGAGGGGATCCTCGCGCGCAATAAACATTGCAAGCGCCTCGCGCGACTGAGTTCCGTGGGCCCGGCCCGCGCGCCCGAACTGTTGCCACAGGGACGCGCGCGTCCCCGGCCACCCCGTCACGAGCACGGCATCGAGACCGGAGATGTCGATGCCAAGCTCGAGGGCGTTGGTCGAGGCGAGGCCGAGAAGCTGTCCCGAACGAAGCGCGGCCTCGAGTGCGCGGCGCTCCTCGGGAAGATAGCCGCCGCGATAGGCGGCGATGCGCGTGGCCCGATCGGCAAGCATGGCGGATCCGGTCGCTTCCGCGGCAGCGTTGACGGCGCGCTGCGCCCCCTTCGCGACAAGCTCGCTCGAACGCCGCGAGCGAGTAAAGACGAGAGACTGCGCCCCCTCGCATACGAGATCGCCGAGTAGAGCGCCGGCCTCGGTAGGGGCAGGCCGCCGTCGGACCTCCACGTGGGCTTTCACCCCGGCCTTTTCCGCCTGCTCGCGCTCCTCTTTCGCCCTGCGCGCGGCCTCGCGCGCGTCCTCGCCCTCGTCGAGATCGGCGATTCCCGGCTCCCACAGCGCAATCGTGAGTGGGTTTTTCGGCGAACCGTCCTCGGTGACAGCCGTGACGTTCCTACCCACGAGCCGGGAAGCGCTCACCTCCGGGCTCGCCGAGGTTGCCGACGCGAGCACGAAGGTGGGCCGTGCGCGGTAGTACTCGGCGATGCGGGCGAGGCGTCGCATCAGCATGGAAACGTGTGCCCCGAACACGCCACGGTAGACGTGGCATTCATCGATGATGATGTATTGCAGCGTTCGAAAGAACGGAATCCAGTGCTCGTGACCGGGAAGGATCCCGTAATGCAGCATGTCGGGGTTTGTGAGCACAAAATTTGCGTGGCGGCGCACCCAGCGACGCTGTTCGGTCGGGGTGTCGCCGTCGAATACGGCGGCGCGTACGTCCCCGAGGCCGGCCCCGTCCGCAAGCCGGCAGATCGACGTGTACTGGTCGTAGGCAAGCGCTTTTGTGGGGGCGATGTAGAGGGCGCTCGCGCGCCGGGCCGACGGATCCTCTCGGCGTGCCTGGATATCGGTCAGCGCGGGCAAGAGATAACCGAGCGATTTTCCCGAAGCGGTAGAGGTAGCGATGACCGTGTCGCGACCCGCGTGCGCAAACTCGGCGGCCTCAACCTGGTGCCACCACGGGCGTTCGATCCCGCTGTCTTCGAGGTAGGCGCGTAGTGAGGGGTTTGTCCATCTCGGCCACTCAGCGAAGCGTGCCTCGCGAGCGGGCCGGCGCTCGATATGCCGGAGGGAGTCAGTGCGATGCGGGGGCGTAGTGAGGCGCGCGAGCGCCCGTTCGGCATCGAAAGCCTCGCTCCTCACGTGCCGCCTCCACTCATGTTCGATCTGTTCGCGTCGTAGGCAACAATGGTAGGCATGAGCACGCAAGGCCACACCACCGAGCTTTTCCCGACGCCCACGCCCGATACCGATCTTCTCGCGGTTCTGCGCGCGGATCTCGCTCACGCGCAATACACGGCGGATGGAATCGAGGATCTCCTGAGCGCTCCCGCTCGCACAGCTCTCGAACGCGAAAATCCGCTGCCCGCACGTCGCGAACTTGATCCGCTCGCCGATCAGGGCAATGCGGCCGCGACTCTCATGCGCCTCTTCACGCTCGGCCGCACCGCCACGCGCGCCGAACTCGACCGCGCCCTCCCTAACCTCGGTACGGACGGGCTTCTCGCCCTCGGCCTCGTGGCACCGGCAGAAGGGACGGGTTCCGACGCCACCTCAGCCTTCGCCGCGACCGTCGATCTTCGCCCGTATCAGGCCACCGATGATTTCGGCGAGATCCTCTGGTGGATCGTTTCCGATCTCGGGGAACTCGCGACGGGCCGCGCGCTCGACGGTGAACACGTGCTTGGCATCGGCGGGGCGACTTCAACGCTCATCTCGATCACGCCTCGCGACGAGGTCGCCCGCGCGCTCGACCTCGGCACGGGGTGCGGCATTCAGGCGCTCCACGCGGCGCGTCACGCCCGGTGCGTTGTCGCGACCGATATCTCCGAACGTGCTCTCGCGATCACCGAGTTCAACGTCGCCCTCAATCGCGAAACACTGCCCGAAGGACACACGATCGAAACGCGCCAGGGTTCAATGCTCGAACCTGTCGCGGGCGAGACCTTCGATCTCATCGTCTCCAACCCTCCGTTCGTCATCACACCCCGCGTGAAGGATGCGGAGACCTGGACGTACCGCGACGGCGGAGAAGAAGGCGACGCACTCGTCGCGAACCTCCTCGCCGAGATCGATGCCTACCTCGCCCCCGGCGGTATCGCCGCCATGCTGGCGAACTGGGAGATCACCCGCGGCACCGAATGGGATGCGCGCCCACGCACGTGGCTCGCGAACTCGAGTGCAAGCGCACTCGTCGTCCAGCGCGACATCGAGGACCCGGCCTCCTACGCCTCGACCTGGCTTCGCGACGGAGGCGTCACCGACCGCGACGAGCGTTGGGAACCGATGACCCACGCGTGGCTCGACGACTTCGCCTCGCGCGATGTCAGCGGCATCGGTTTCGGCCACGTGCTCCTCGCACAACCGCGCGAGGGAGAAAAGCGCTTCGCCGACTTCACCCACGTCGAAACGACGGGAGCGGGCCCTCTCGGCCCCCGCTATGCCGAAATGCTTCGCGCGCGCACGCGCCTCGCGCAGCTCGACGACGAGGCTTTCGCCTCGCTCACGCTCGCACGCGCCGATGACGTCATCGAGCGGCGCCACTACACACCCGGCGACGACGATCCCATGGTGATCGATCTCGTTCAGGGCGGCGGCTTCGGCCGCACCATCCAGATCGACACCCACACGGCGGCCATCGTCGGCCCCCTCACCGGTGAATACCCGCTCGATATTTTCCTCACGGCCTACGCCTCACTCCTCGAAGCCGCCGATCAAGGCGCTGAAATCGCGGGCGCACGCGCGAGCATCAACCGCACACTCCGCGTCCTCGTCGAATGGGGGTTTCTCCACATCGTTGAGCAGCCAAACCCTGCCTAGTGCTACCGTACGGGGCAGGGTAAACCACGCGGGGACACACCCCCGCCACGCACACACCGCAGTAAGGAAGTACATCGAGTGAGCGCTCGCAACCTCGTGATCGTCGAGTCCCCCGCGAAGGCAAAGACCATCGGGAAATACCTCGGGGACGACTTCACGGTCGCCGCGTCAGTGGGACACATTCGCGACCTTCCCCTGCCCAAAGAGCTGCCCGCCGACATGAAGAAGGGCCCCTACGGCCGCTTCGCCGTCAACGTCGAAGAAGGCTTCGAGCCCTACTACGTCGTCAATCCCGACAAGAAAAAGACTGTCTCCGAGCTCAAGAAGCTCCTCAAAGAGGCCGATGCTCTCTACCTCGCAACCGATGAGGACCGCGAGGGTGAAGCAATTGCCTGGCACCTCCTCGAGGCACTGAAACCCAAGAAGTCGCTTCCCGTTTACCGGATGGTGTTCCACGAGATCACGAAGGAAGCCATCCAGAAGGCGCTCACCGAGACGCGCGAGCTCGACATGCCGCTCGTCGATGCCCAGGAAACCCGCCGTATTCTCGACCGGCTCGTCGGCTACGAGCTCTCCCCCGTGCTGTGGCGCAAGGTTCGCCGCGGCACGAGCGCAGGCCGCGTCCAGTCGGTGGCGACACGCCTCGTCGTCGACCGCGAGCGCGAGCGCATGGCGTTCAAGGCCGCTTCGTACTGGGATGTGACGGGCGAGTTCATCACGTCTGAGCTGGAGGATCGAAGCGTCGACACCCCCGCCTTCACCGCTCAGCTACGCACCCTCGACGGCCAGCGGGTCGCCACGGGGCGTGACTTTACCGATACGGGCGAACTCAAAAAGAGCCTCAAGGGAAACGTCACCGTTCTGACCGAAGAAAGCGCGCGACTTCTCATCGACGCCCTCGACGAAGCGAAGGCCATGATTACAGATCGGAAGAGCGGTTCAGCAGGAAT
>OKCK01000137.1_pt1 | contig 21338 bp, 17 predicted proteins | sample 1614961 | NCBI WGS metagenome assembly OKCK01 (sample SAMN04436984, study PRJEB24849) | human gut metagenome | biome: human gut; feature: NICU; material: stool | host: Homo sapiens | place: USA: Saint Louis, MO | collected 2010-07-31
TCTGCTGGGCGGCCTCCCGCGTACCGGCGCGAGCGTTGGCCTGACCGTTGCTGCCGCGAGCGCGCTCGCGGCCGGCGGTGCGGCGCTCACAAGGCGTCGCAAGAACAGCTAAACGCTCACACCTACAGAAACGGGGCCCGCGCTTCTCCAGGGAGGCGCGGGCCCTTCATGCTGCTTTCCCCGTCCCGCTTTCCTCGTCCCGCATTCCTCGGCCCCCTTTCCCCGTCCCACTCTCTCCGTCCCACTTTCCCTCCCCGTCCCACATCATGAAGAAAAGTGGGGGTTGGCGCTGTGCGGGGCCCGGGGCGCCGTCGAATCTTCATAAAGAGTGACGGTTTTTCGGGCATCGCCAGGGTGGCGGTTTTTCGGGGGGCGGGTCCTTCATGCTGCCTCTTCCCGTCCCACATCGTGCATACTGCTACTTCCCGTCTCAGATCATGAAGAAAAGTGGGGTTTGGCGCTGTGCCGGGCCGGGAGTGTCGTCGAATCTTCATAAAGGGTGACGGCTTTTGGGGGAGTCGAGTAGGGGGCGGTGTTTCGGGGATCGACAAGGTGACGGCTTTGCGGGGAGGCGCGGGCCCTTCATGCAGCCTCTTCCCGTCGCACATCGTGCATACTGCTTCGCCCCGTCTCAAATCGTGAAGAAAAGTGGGCTTCGGCGCTGTGCCGGGCCGGGAACGTCGTCGAATCTTCATAAAGAGTGACGGCATTTGCGGGATCGACAAGGTGACGGCTTTTCGGGGCGGCGCGGGCCCTTCATACTGCTTCTTCCCGTCTCACATCGTGCGTACTGCTTCTTCCCGTATCAGATCATGAAGAAAAGTAGGGTTTGGTGCTGTGTCGGGCCGGGGGCGCCGTCGAATCTTCATGAAGAGTGACGGTGTTTGGGGGAGTCGAGGAGGCGGTGTTTCGGGGGAGTTGGAAGGTGGCGGTGTTTCGGGGAAACGAGAAGGTGGCGCCACCTGGGGGAGTTGGAAGGTGGCGCCACCTGGGGCATGGAGAAGAGGGTCGGCTCTAGACGAGGGTCCGCTTCGTTAGTCGCAGCTGCACGTCGGCACATTCCGCGACCCGCTTCGAGTGGGTCACGACGATCACGCACTTACCGGCTTTTGCTGCGCCCCGCAGAATCTCGATCACCTCTTCCGCCGTGTCCTCGTCGAGGTTGCCCGTCGGCTCGTCCGCGAGAATCACCGGCGCCTTCGACACGAGCGCACGCGCGATCGCGACGCGCTGCTGCTGCCCACCCGAAAGGCGAAGCACATTGCGGGTCGCCTGGTCCTTCGTGAGACCGAGGTTTTCGAGGCTTTCGACGCCTGCCTTCTTATCCACGAGACGAAGGTTTTCGAGCGGAGTGAGGTAGTCGATCAGGTTGTAGTTCTGAAACACGAGAGAGATCTGCTCGCGGCGATGCTTCGAATACCCCGTCTGTGCGATATCGGTTCCGTTGAATCGCACCGTGCCACCGGTGGGTGCTTCAAGGCCCGCAAGGAGGCTCAACAGAGTGGATTTGCCCGCACCGGATGCGCCGACGATCGCGTAGAGCTTCCCGAGCTCAAAGGTTGTCGAGACGTCCTCGAGAACCCGGCCGCGAGACTGTTCGTAGGTGTAGCTGACGTGATCGAGGTGAAGAATGCTCATGATGTGCTCCTAGCTCATAGAGGCGAGAATTGACTTCGGGCTGCGCCGAAAAACAGGAATAAGAACCGCTGCGACAGCAATGGCGACGATGAGGGCGCCCAAGCCAAGCGCAGCTAGGGCCGCGAGTGGACTCGCGGAAGGGGAGAGGGCTTCGAGAACCGGGTCGTGAGAGCGAGCCAGGAGAGCCTCGCTCACGGCATTCGTCGCGAGGAGCCCCAGCCCGAGTGCGAGCACCGCCGCGACGGCTACGAGCGCGCAAATTTCCGTGAGGAACTGGCGAAGGATGCTCCCCTTCGACCTGCCAAGGGAGAGCAGAATCCCGATCTCGTGAAGGCGGCCGCGCGCCCAGAACGCGAGCACAAGAACGAGCACCGCAATGCTCACTGCGCTCAGTCCAAGAACGAGCCACGTGAGAAGGCGTTCCACGCCGGCGATCGAGGCAAGGACGGTTCGAAACTGCGCCGAATTATCCTCGAGGCTCAGGTGAGGACGGGCCTTATGCGCCTTCGCGAGGACAGCGGGAAGCGCCTCAGCGCTCGCGGTGCTGTATCGTGCGAGGGTCATCGACGCCGGGTCGGTCAGGGGCGACATGTCTTCGGCCGCGGCGAAAATACGGTTCTCGGCGGCGCCCGCAGGAAGGCCGGACGGATTCTCAGCGCGACCGCTAAAGATGCCGGTCACGACGAGTCGCACGAGCTTGCCGTCACGCACGAGCGTGAGCGCGCTTCCCACCGACAGGTGGTTCTTCGCGGCAAAGTCTTTGTGAACGAGGGCGCCGTGCGACGACGACTTGAGGTGCTCGCCCTGCTCAAGCGTGAAAAGCTTGCCTTGGAACAGCGGATTGAGCTGCGAATTAGTCGTCGCCGTCGCCGTCATATCATTCGCGAACTCCGGGTCAAGCTGGACAGCCCCGGCCGCCGTGACGGGACGGTGACCTTTCGGTTTTACGAGAAGATCTGTCTCGTACGCACTTGAGGTTACGCCGGGAAGCTTCGCGAGAGCGTCGGCATCGGTGCGGGCGAGGCTGGCGTCGGAATTCTGCGCCGTGAAACCAGCCCCGACGTTCCGATCGATCGCGCCGCTAATATCGCCCATCGTGGCGCGCACACCCGATTGCGCCACGAGCCCCGTGAAAATCAAGGTCATGAGCAGAAGAAGAATGATGCTGCGTGCGGGGCGCCTGCGCAGTGAAAGCACGGCGAGGTGCGCCGAAGAAAGGCCTCTCATTTGAGTGCCACCAAAAGCTTCTTCGGGGCCGTGCGAAGCATCGGGAGTGCGGCGAGCAGCACGCACACGATAATGACGACGGCCGCCGCGATCGCGACGTATGCAACATCCTGACTGCCGAGGCTTACGTGCAAGGAATCGAGAGTTTTAAGCGCGCTCGACGATTCGAGATCGGCGCCGGCCTGTTGCCCGGGAGCAAAACCATTCTGCGCAGAAGAATTGACGCTTCCCAGCACCGAAGAGCCAATAGATTGCGCGATAAACGTGCTCACGAGATACGAGATCCCAATCGCTGGAATGGCGATGAGCCCAAGCTCCATCCAGTACTGGCGCAGCATTCCACCCTTGGTGGTGCCCACCGAAAGAAGCACACCCGTTTCCTTCTTGCGTTCACCGAGCCAGAGGAACAGCATGAGGCTCAAAAGTGCAATGGCCAGGACGAACGTTGCGATTTTTGCGCCGTTCATGATCGAGCGAACGCCATCAACCGCACCGGTGATGCCCGCGAGATACTGCGTCGACGGGGCAAGCTGATAGTTGCGCCAGTCGATCCCAAGACGGCTCGCTTCCTCCGCGACAGCCTTGAGTTCGGCGCCCTTCTTCACGAAGAAATTAGCGTCCTGATAAATCTCGGTCTTTGCCGTCCATCCGTAGAGCTCGCGAGTCGTGTCAAGATCAGTGAATAGCGTATTGGCGAAAAGCTCGCTGCGCTGGGCAACGGGTCTCGGGTTATCTCCCGAAAAAAGGCCGACGATTTCCGTTTTGACCTCGGTCGTGGACTTGTTCTGGTTATCCACATCGAATTGGTTGCCCTTCACGGTGATTTCATCGCCCACCTTGAGGCCATTTGCTTTCGCGAGATCCTCGTGAATGAGGGCCTTGTGCGAGTCCCCGCTGCGCAGGTGGCGACCTTGCGTGAGGGTGAGAGCCCCACCGCGGAAGCTATTTTCCAGCTCAGAGCCGTTCACGCCCCACACGTTGGCGGCGTTGCCGAACTGTTTTTCCTTCTGCTCGTCGTACTCGTTGTGGTCGAGCTTTTTGACGTTCGCGCCCACGAGATCAGCCGTGACGTTCTGGCGCGCGACGTAACTCTCGACGTTCTTGAGCTTCGCGATCTTCTCGATATCCGCACCCTTCACGGTGCCTGCGCCGCGGGGTGTTCCTTGATTGAACTGCGGGTTGTTTTGCAGAACGAAGCCCGCGCCCGTGCGCCGATCAACCTGTGCTCCCGCCGCATCGGCAGCGCGCGTCACCGAACCGGTCACCATGAGCGCCGACATCATCGCCGCGAAAATTCCCAAAATAATGAACGACTTGACGCGTTGACGTGAAACGTAGCGCCAGGCCCGGCCGAAAGACGACACGGAACGATCCTTTCCAGAAGGCAACATAGGGTGTTTGAGCCGCCGCATAACAGCGTGCGGCAACGACGAATGAACCTAACGAAGCAGTCTGGAATGGTTCCCAGCTTGGGGTGGGAAACCCCGGTGAAAGTGGCATCCCCTCGGGGGAAACTCCGGGATTGAAACGGGTAAAAAGTCCCGAAATCTACTCGTTTTCTGCGAGAACGCGGGTAATCCCGGATCAATCCCCTAAAACGCCGCGGGGGAGTGAGCTGTGACTAGTCGAGGAAGCCTCGCAGAAGCGCCTCGGTTCCCGCGAGGTGCTCCTCCATCTCGACCGAGGCCACATCCGGCCGTCCGCGAAGAATGGCCTGGACGATCCTTTGATGCTGCTCGCACGAGTGCTCAATATTGGGCTGGAGCAGAGGGATCTGGTCAAGAAGCTCGTTGACCCGCATGCGGATATCGGCGAGAACCGGAACGAGGGAGGGAGCGTCAACGAGTTCCCCCATGAGTAGATGCAGGCGGGTGTCGTACTTGCGGTAGTCAGCCAGGTCGGCACCCTGGCATTCCTCGTGGGCGCGCCACAGCCGTTCGCGGCTTTCGCGTGAAAGCTCTTGGCGGGCGAGCCTGCGCACGATCCCCACCTCGACAACCGCCCGAAGGGCGAGAGTGTCGATGATGGACGCGACGCGACTCGAGGTCTCCGAAAGCGCGCTCGAGGTGGGAAGCGGATTCTTTGCGAACGTCCCGCCGTAACGGCCCCGTTTCGCTTCGAGGTAACCCGCCTCAACGAGAGCCGAGATGGCCTCGCGAACGGTGTCGCGCGAAACCCCGAGCATCGATGCGAGCTCGCGCTCCGGAGGAAGCTTTTCCCCCGGAGCAACGAGCCCAAGTTTGAGCGATTGAACAAGCCTGTGCACGGTCCCCTCGAAAGCGTTCGATGCCGCTCCTGGCTTCAACAGAACCCAGGAGTTCAGCACGGGGGCGGGATCAGGCAGCTCAGTCATCGCTCAACATCTTGTCACAAGCGTCGCGGCTCAGAGCGGCGTGACGTAGGCGGCGCTGAGGCCACCGTCGACGAGGAACGTGGACGCCGTGATGAAGGAAGCGTCGTCACTCGCCAGGAACGCGACGGCTGCCGCAAGCTCCTTTGCGTCACCGAATCGCCCAACGGGAACGTGCACGAGCCGGCGCTGAGCACGCTCGGGGTCCTTGGCGAAAAGCTCCTGAAGCAGGGGAGTGGCGACGGGCCCCGGGCACAGGGCGTTGACGCGAATGCCTTGACGGGCGAACTGCACGCCGAGCTCGCGCGTCATCGCAAGCACCCCACCCTTGGAGGCCGTGTAGGAAATCTGCGAGGTCGCCGAGCCCATCACCGCCACGAAGCTAGCCGTGTTGATGATCGAACCGGACTGCTGCTTCGTCATGTGGCGAAGCGCTGCGCGCGAGCACAGGTAGACCGATTTCAGGTTGACGTCCTGCACCTTCTCCCACGCGGGAAGCTCGGTCGTCTCAATCGAATCGTCATCCGCGGGCGAAATCCCGGCGTTGTTGAACGCGATATCGACCGAGCCGTACACGCGAGCTGCTTCGTCGAACAAGTGGTTGACCTGCTCTTCGCTCGTGACGTTCGTTTCGACGAAGAGGCCGCCGACCTCCTTGGCAGCCGCCTCGCCGTTTGTCGCATCGAGATCGCCGATGACAACCGTGGCGCCTTCGGCCGCGAATCGGCGGGCGGTCGCCAGCCCGATGCCGGAGCTGCCGCCCGTAATCACGGCGACCTTGCCCTTCAGGCGTTGGGTGAGATCAATCTTGTCGATAGTCGTCTCTGACATGTCAAAACCTTTCTACAAGGGGTGGATGATGGCTAGTCCTGCGCGAAAAAGACATTCTTGGTTTCGGTGAAGGCGAGGGGAGCGTCGGGCCCCTGTTCCCTGCCTAGACCGGACTGCTTGAACCCGCCGAACGGCGTGGAGTACCGCACCGACGAGTGGGAGTTGACGGAGAGGTTCCCCGCCTCGACCCCGCGCGACACGCGAAGCGCGCGGCCGATGTCACGAGTCCAGATCGAACCCGAAAGCCCGTACTCGGTGTCGTTTGCGAGGGCGAGTGCATCGGCCTCGTCCTCGAACGGCAGCACGGTGACGACAGGGCCGAAAATCTCCTCATGTACCGTTCGGTGCGTGCGTTCGGGCGTGAGCACGGTGGGCGGGAACCAGAAGCCGGGGCCCGACGGTGCACTCCCTCTAAAGGCGACAAGCGATTCGTCGTCCACGTATCCGGTGACCTTGTCGAGGTGGGCTTTCGCCACGAGCGGCCCCATTTCGGTGTCGTCCTTCGCGGGGTCACCAACCCGGAACGCCTTGACGGCGGGCTCGAAGAGCTCCATGAACTTCTCGTACACGGATTTTTCGACGAGGATCCGTGAGCGCGAGCAGCAATCCTGCCCGGCGTTGTCGAAAACCCCCGCGGGGGCTGCGGCGGCTGCCTTCTCGAGGTCGGAATCGGCAAACACGATGTTCGCGTTCTTTCCGCCGAGTTCGAGCGTGAGGGTCTTGACCTGTTCGGCGCAGCCACGCATGATCGTCTTTCCCGTTGCCGTTGAGCCGGTGAACACGACTTTTCGCACGTCGGGATGCGTGACGAACCGGTTGCCGACGACCGATCCTTTGCCGGGAAGAACCGTGAGAAGGTCCTCGGGAAGGCCGGCCTCGAGGGCGAGCTCGGCAATGCGGATCGCCGTGAGTGGTGTCCATTCGGCGGGCTTGAGAACCACGGCGCAGCCAGCCGCGAGCGCGGGTGCGAAACCCCACGCGGCGATTGGCATGGGGAAGTTCCACGGGGTGATGATGCCGACGACGCCTACCGCCTCATGGAACGTCACGTTCACGCCGCCCTCGACGGGAATCTGCTCGCCGATGAGCCTTTCGGGAGCTGCCGCGTAATACTCGAGGACATTCGCAACGTTTTGCGCTTCCCACCGGGCTTGCCCAATGGGGTGGCCGGCATTGGCAACCTCGATCTGGGCGAGCTCCTCGTTGTGCTCGGCGACGATGTGGGCAAAACTCCGCAGAACCTGCGCTCGCGAGGCTGGAGCGGTGGCCGCCCAGCGCTTTTGTGCAACGACAGCCTTGGCGATGGCGTCGTCAGTCGCCTCGACGTCGACGAGCTCGATGCTGCGAATGAACTCCTCGGTCGCGGGGTTGATGATGTCGAACGTAGTCATGGGCGCTCCTTAGAGGTGTGGGGCGTGGCATTGACGAGGGCTTCGAAGAGTCTGCGGTCGTCACTTTGCTGTTCGGGATGCCATTGGACGGCAAGGAAGAAACCCCGGGTTGATGGGGACTCGAGGGCCTGGATGGTGCCGTCGGACGTGCGGGCGGTGACCGTGAGTCCGCTGCCGACCTTCGCGACCGCCTGATGGTGGTACACGGGGATGTCGTGCGCGCTGCTGCCGAGGATGCTCGCGAGCGTCGAGCCCTCGGTGATCTCGATATCCACCGCGCCGAACACGCCCGGGGCGGGCTGGTATCGGTCCGAGCCCACGACGTCGGGCAGGTGCTGGATTAGCGTGCCCGAGTGGACGGTGTTGACGATCTGCATGCCGCGACAGATCGCGAGCAAGGGCAGCCCGGTGCTGCGTGCCGCCTCGTACAGAGCGATTTCCCACTCGTCGCGATCATCGCGCGGCGCCCCGGTCCTCTCGTGCGGCTGCTCGCCATACCGGGCCGGGTTGACGTCGGCCCCGCCCGCGAGGACGAGCCCGTCTAGGCGGGCGAGGACCTGGGCAGCGCGTTCATGTTCCGACGGTTGCGGGGGCAACAGGACTGGCACTCCTCCGGCATCGAGGACCGCCTGAAGGTAGGCCTCGTGCAGGAAGGATGCGCACGTATCCCATACCCCGCACGTGGCAGGTTCGAGGTATGTCGAGATACCGATGATGGGTGCGCTAGCCACGTTCGAAGCCCCTCACGCGCTCCCAGTCCGTGACGGCGGCGTCGAACGCTTCGAGTTCGACCCGGGCAGCCCGCGTGTAGTGCTCAACGACGTCCTCGCCAAAGGCGGCATGGGCAATCTCGGAGTTTTCGAACAGGTCGGCGGCTTCGCGGAGCGTCGTCGGCACCCTCGGCTTGTCACTTTCGTAGCCGTTGCCCACGAGCTCGTCTTCGAGGGAGAGCTCGTTGTCGATGCCGTGGAGACCCGCGGCGATCATCGCGGCCATCGCGAGATATTGATTGACGTCGCCGCCGGGAATGCGGTTCTCGAAGCGCAGCGATTTGCCGTGGCCCACGACTCGGAAGGCGCACGAGCGGTTGTCGAGGCCCCACGCGAGTGTGGTCGGTGCGAATGTGCCGGGCTGATAGCGCTTGTAAGAGTTGATGTTGGGGGCGAACATGAGGGCAAGTTCGCGCGCCGCGGCGATCTGCCCCGCGAGGAACTGATCCATGATGACGCTGCGCCCGCCTTCGCGGGATTCATCGGCGAACACGGGGTTGTCGTCCTTGTCGCGCAGGCTCATGTGAATGTGGCACGAGTTGCCTTCGCGCTGGTTGAACTTCGCCATGAAGGTGATGGACTTGCCGTGCCTTTCGGCGATTTCCTTGGCGCCCGTGCGGTAGAGGCTGTGGTTGTCGCACGTGGTAAGCACGTCGTCGTAAAGGAAGGCGATCTCTTGCTGGCCGGGGTTGCATTCGCCTTTGACGCCCTCGCAGTACATGCCGGCCGCGTCCATGGAGTTGCGGATGTCGCGAAGAAGCGGTTCGAGACGAGTGGAGGCCTGAATGTCGTAGTCGGTGTTGTAGTCGCTTGCGGGGGTGAGGTCGTTGTAGCCCTTGGCCCACGCTTCACGGTAGGTGTCGTCGAAAATCAGGAATTCGAGTTCCGTCGCGCCCATGCATGTCCAGTCGCGCTCCTCGAGGCGAGCGCGCTGCTTCTTGAGGACACTGCGCGGGGCGGGGCCGACTTCCTCGCCCGAGGTCGTGAGGAGGTCCGCGGTGACCTGTGCGGATCCCTCGATCCACGGGACTTGGCGCAGCGTGGCCAAGTCTGGCTTCATGACCATGTCGCCGTAGCCGCTCTTCCAGCTGGAGATCTTGTAGCCGTCCACCGTGTTGTTGTCGATGTCGACGGCGAGGAGGTAGTTGCAGCACTCGGCTCCGTGTTCGGCGACGGAGTCGAGAAAGAGGCGAGCGGAGATGCGCTTGCCTACGAGTCGGCCTTGCATGTCCGTGAATCCGAGAATCACGGTGTCGATATCGCCGGCGTGGATGCGGTTGGTGAGTTCTGAGAACGTCAGCATTCCTTCGTTGCCTGACATGGAAGCTCCTCATTGTGCTTCGGTGTGGCCTGGCGGGGCCCTTACGTGGCGATGCAAGCCATTGACTAAACATCGGTCTGGCAACCATTAGACTACATGGTGTGAGCTATGCAACCCGAAAGTCTGGCAAAGTGCTGGGTGTTCCGGGTCGATTGTCTACAACTCATGCCAATAAATTTCTACAAAAGCGTGGAAAGCCAACCATTAGGCGAGTAGTGTGGGGCAGCACACACGAGTCAACGTGGTCTCGTCACTACGGAAGGTATGCAATGGCTGATCAAAACGATCGTCAATCTCCTCAACGCACGGCAGCATCACCCGCCTCACCCTCCACGCAATCGGGGGAAGTCACCAAGGTCGGTGGCGTCACCTATCGAACGGCGGATACCGAATATTTTGAAAAACGTCAGCTCAAGCGCGCGGCCGGCATTTTCGGACTCTGGGGCCTCGCGGTCGGCGCGGTCGTTTCCGGTAACTTTTCCGGCTGGAACTTCGGCGTGGATTTCGCGGGCTTCGGCGGGATGCTCATCGCCTACGCGATTCTCATCGTCATGTACTACGGCCTCATCTTCTCGATCAACGAAATGGCCGCCGCCATGCCCCACACCGGAGGCGCGTACTCGTTCGCGAGAGCGGCCATGGGGCCCTATGCAGGCTTCGTGACGGGCCTTGCCGAAACGATCGAGTACGTCGCGACAACCGCCGTGATCGTCTACTTCTCCTCGGGTTACGCCGACGCGGTGGTATCGCAACTCCTTGGCGTTGACCTGCCAAAACCCGTGTGGTGGCTCATCCTTTACACGATCTTCGTGGTGCTGAACTCCTCGGGCGCAGCGGTATCGTTCAGGTTCGCCATTCTGGTGTCGATCATTTCGATCGTGATCCTGCTCGTCTTCAGTGCGATGGCGCTGTTCTCCGGGGCTTTCTCATGGGATTCACTCTTCAACATCGTTCCCGACGCGGGCGGTTCGGCCTTCTTGCCTCACGGTTTCCTCCCGATCCTGTTCGCTCTGCCCTTTGCCATGTGGTTCTTCCTCGGTATCGAGGAGCTGCCGCTCGCAGCCGAAGAGGCCCACAACCCCGTACGTGACATTCCCAAGGCGGCACTGTGGGCCCGCTTCACGCTCGTCGTTACCGGCCTTCTCGTGCTCGTTCTGAACACCGGCGTGCTCGGCGCGGAAACGACCGCCGGGGCAAGCGAACCGCTCCTCGACGGCTTCCGCGCGATCGTAGGCGACGGTCTCGCTGCCGTCCTCGCACTCTTCGCGCTCGTGGGCCTGCTTGCCTCACTTCAAGGCATCATGTTCGCCTACGGGCGCAACATGTATTCGCTCTCGCGAGCGGGCTACTACCCGAAGTTCCTCTCGCTCACGGGGCGCACGCAGACGCCGTGGGTTGCCCTTATCGCCGGCGCCGTCATCGGTTTTTGCGCCCTTGTGGGCGTCGATCTTGCCGGTGGCGAGGGCGGAATCGCCGGTGCGGTTGTTCTCAACATCGCTGCCTGGGGTGCCGTCGTCGCCTACCTCATGCAGATGGTGTCGTTCCTCGTGCTGCGCAAGCGATTCCCGAACGCGAAGCGTCCCTACAAATCGCCGTGGGGAAACTTTGGAGCGATCATCGCCGCCGTTATCTCCGCGCTCATCTTCCTGGGCTTCCTCCTCAACCCTGACTACCTGCCCGCGATCATCGCGATCATCGTGATCTACGCGGTCATGCTCATCACCTTCTGGCTGTGGGGTCGCCACCGGCTGATTCTGAGCCCCGAAGAAGAGTACGCGCTCTCGGGAGGCCTCGACGTCGTGAACCTCGACGATCTCGTGGATGACGGTGAACGTGACGACCAGCCCGGTGAGAGCGAAGTAGCACCCGCTCGAGACTAGGCCTCAGCAGGCGTTCCTCATTCTTGCCCCACGGCCGTCCTTCATTCTTTGCTCAGACGAAATGGTCCGGGGAAGCCCTGCGGCTTCCCCGGACCATCCACGAGGTTCACGCGCGGTTAGAACCCGGTGCGCGTGGCCTTCGGGTAGTACTTCCGGAACTTCTGCACCTGGCGGAGACCCGAAACGAGAGCGAAGCCCTTCATCCACGCACACTCCGGGGCGTAGCGGTAGGGGTTGTCCACGCCGTGGGCGCGAACGGCGGAATCGAGCTGAGCACGCAGTTCGGGTTCGGTGACGTAGTGCTTCACGAGGCGCGTGGGGAGGATCGAATAGAGGTGCTGCTCCTCGGCGCGCACACGCTCAAGGGGAGCGTTGTCGATAAGGTCTGCGACAATGTGCTCGGGGTAGGAGCCGCCTGCCGCGGTGACGTAGTGGTTGTTGCGTCCGAGCCGCGGATTGAGTTCGAGGAAGTAGGCCGTTCCGTTACGCGGGTCGACCTTGAGATCAACATTGGCGAAGCCGACGTAGTCCACGTGGTCGAGGAGTTTTTCGAACTGCGCGACGATCGCCCGGTGAGGACCGGTGAGCATCGCTGCGGGGCGGCCGAGCGCATCGGGCGTGTGCTCGCCCAGCAGCACCTGCGCAGCGCATGTGAGCGTCACTTCGCCCGAGCGCGAGCGGTAGCCGGTGATGGAGTATTCGGATGTGTCGTCACCCTCGATGAGCTCCTGGAAGAGGAACCGCCCCGTGAAGCCAGCGTCCCCGAGCTTTGCCACGAGTTCCTTGTATTCGGCCTGCGACTTGAGCACGAATACTTTGCGCTTGCCGGGGAACTTGACGCGCGAATAATCGGCGGTGTTCGCGGGTTTGCCGATGATTGGGTAGGCCCACGGAAGCTGCTCGGGCGCGTCAAAATCGGCTTCGCCGTACCGGGAGAAGTCAACGACGGCCGTGGGGATCGTCGGAATGTCGAGCTCGTTGCACGCTTCTTGGAAGTGGGCCTTGTCGGCCAGCTTCGCGAGGGAAGCGGAATCAATTTGCGCGAGAAGGTAGTGCTCCTCGAGCTCGGCCCGGTACGTGTCGATGAAGGAAATGAACGAATCGGCATTCGCGAGCAAGAGCGTCGGTCGCTTGACGGGCTTGTCTTTCGCAAGCTGAACGAGCGCATCCTTGAGATCGCACTCGCTTGCCCCAGCACCGATAGCGACGTGAGCGCTTGTGACAGTGCGTTCGTTCATCGCGACAGGGGTGCGCATCACGGTGAGTGAACGCATGCCGTAGGCCTTGTGAAAGGCAATCGAGACGTTGAGCGAGTTGAGGCCCGCGCCGAGGATCACGACATCGAACTCCGTGCCGCCTTTGCTGATCCCCGGTGTGGGGCCGGGCTGGGAGACAGTGAGGTTCGAGATGGCCACGTGAAACGCCTTTCGCTGGGAAACATCCGGCGCTTGAGTTTATCGAACAGCAGTTTTGGTGCTCTCTGTTTGCTCGCACAAAGTGTTCGTAAAATTATTCAACGCTAAAAAAGTGGCGCCCTCGCGGGGCGCCCCTCTCCGAAGGAGTACCAATGAACGACAGCAGCCCCCTCGACAAGGTTAAAGATGCCGCGCAGTCCATCGCGGACACGGCGAAAGACAAGATTCCCGCAGGCGTTGATGCTGCAGCGGACGCCGTTGTTGACCTCGCCGCGAAGGCCGAGGAGAAGTTCCCTCAGGCCAAGGGTGTTACCGACAAGGTCGTTGACGTTGCGGGCGCCGCCCAAGACAAGGCCCACGAACTCGGCGATGGAGGCGATGGGGACTCGGCGGCGGCGCAGCACTGAGGCGCTGCCGTCCGGGTTCGCAGCACTGAGGTGCTGCTGTTCCGGTTTATGAAGAAACTGGGCTGTTGGCTGGCTGTGGGGCCGGGGGCGGCTCAGTTTTTTCATGAAGTGTGGCGGTGACTGGGGGAACTGGCCAGATGGGGAGCTGAGCAACTGGGGGAGCCGAGTAACCGGGGGGCGGCTTTGCGGCGGCGCAGTACTGAGGTGCTGCTGTTTTGGTTTATGAAGAAATTGGGCTGTTGGCTGGCTGTGGGGCCGGGGGCGGCTCAGTTTTTTTCATGAAGTGCGACGGTGACTGGGGGATCGGGGCTGCATGAAAAACTGCTGCCCGCAAACGCGAGCCGCGCCACTAGAAGCCTCGAATCGCTCTCGAGGGGGCGGGATGGGTGCTAGCCTTCCAACGGTTGTGCACGGACATGGACAGAGAGCCATGCGAGCACTTCATGTGATCCGGGTACAGCCATGCCTTTGTCCCGTTTTCACGTGAGGAATGTGCATGAGCACCACAGCGCCTGAGCGCCCCGCAACCACCCCCATTATTGCCAGCCCCTCAATCGACGAGACCGCAGTGACGGCCTCGGGGTCGGCCCCGACCGAAGCAAACGGCCACGACGCCGACTTCAGCTTCACCCCAGTTCCCGCATCCGCGCGCCACGGTTTTTGGGCCGTGGGCTTCGTGATGCTCGGATTTACCTTCTTCTCCGCTTCCATGAGCGTCGGCGCGAAGATCGGCAACGGTCTCGATCTTGGCGGCTTCGTCTGGGCCACGACGCTCGGTGGGCTCGTGCTCGCGATCTACACCGGTGGCCTCGCCTACCTTGGCGCGAAGACCGGCATGGGGCTTGACCTCCTCGCCCGTCGCGCCTTCGGCCGTCGCGGCTCGCTTTTGGCCTCCGCCCTCGTCGGCCTGACCCAGATGGGATGGTTCGGCGTGGGTGTGGCGATGCTGGGTATCCCCGTCGCCGACCTCCTCCACATCAGCCCCTGGTGGATCGTGATCGCGGCGGGCGCCGCGATGACCGCTTCCGCCTACTTCGGCATGAAAGCGATCGAGGTCGTTTCCTTCATTTCCGTTCCTCTTATCGCGATCCTCGGCACGTACTCGATGGTCACGGCAACCAGCAAGGCCGGCGGTCTTGTCGAGGTGTTCGGTGACGGCTCGATGCCGATCGTGACCGGCATCGGAATGGTCGTGGGTTCCTTCATTTCGGGCGGCACGGCGACCCCGAACTTCACGCGCTTTGCTCGCTCGGCGAAGGTTGCCGTCATCACGACGGTGATCGCGTTCTTCCTTGGCAACACCCTCATGTTCAGCTTCGGTGCGGTGGGCGGCGCGTTCACCGGCAAGGATGACATCTTCTACGTCATGATCGCCCAGGGGCTCGCGATTCCTGCGATTCTCGTGCTCGGCGCGAATATTTGGACGACCAACAACAATGCCCTGTACACCTCCGGCCTGGGCTTTTCGAACATTACGCGCGTGCGCACTCGCCCCATGACTCTCATCGCGGGCATTTTCGGCACGGTCAGTGCGCTGTGGCTGTACGAGAACTTCGTGGGCTGGCTGAGCTTCCTCAACGCGGCACTTCCGCCGATCGGTGCGATCCTCATCGCTGACTTCCTGGTGCGCAAGCACGCGTACGTGGACTCGAGCGAAGCGGAGCAGACCGTAGCGTGGCATGCGGTTCTCGGCGTCATCGCCGGTGGCCTCGTGGGTTACTTCGTGCCGTGGGGAATCTCGGCCCTCAATGCGGTCGCCGTCGCGATCGCCATTCACCTCGTGGGCGTAGCCTTGACGAAGCGCCGCTAAAAACACTTGTGGGTGCGGCGCGGTCACCTCTCTTAGGTGGGTCGTGCCGCACTAGTTCCCCGGAGGGTCGCTCACGTGGGCGGCTTTGCGTTCGGGGTGCTCGGCGGTTTTCACCCGCGCGGGTCACCCCGTTCCCTCACCTCAGTTCCCCCGCTCCAACAGAAAGGCAGCCCCGTGCTCATCCAAAACGTCACGCTACCGGGCCGTGAGGGCTCGGTTGACCTGCGCATTTCCGACGCTTGCTTCACCCACATCGAACCGAATCTCACCGCGGAGCCGGGCGAAGAGACATGGGACGCCGAGGGGCGCCTCGCGCTCCCGCCGTTCGTGGAGAGCCACATTCACCTCGACTCGGCTCTCACCGCGGGCGAGCCGAAGTGGAATATGAGCGGCACGCTTTTTGAGGGGATCGAGCGCTGGAGCGAGCGGAAGAAGACTCTGAGTGTTGAGGATGTCAAAACTCGCGTGCGCCGTGTCGCGCGTGACCAGGCGAGCTTCGGTGTGCAGTACGTGCGCACTCACGTGGATGTGACCGATCCCGAGCTCACGGCCCTTCGTGCGTTGCTTGAGCTTCGCGACGAGCTTGCCGACCTCATTACTCTCCAGATTGCGGCGTTCCCGCAGGAAGGTATCGATTCCTTCCCGAATGGCCGCGATCTCATGGTCAAGGCTGCTGATATGGGCGTCGATGCGATCGGCGCGATTCCTCACTTCGAGTTCACGCGCGAGTATTCGGTGGATTCCCTCAATTTCGCGTGCGAGCTTGCGCGTGATCGCGGCCTGCTCATGGATGTGCACTGCGACGAGATCGACGACGAGGCCTCGCGCGGCCTCGAGACTCTCGCGACGCGCGCCCTCGAGTTCGGCATGGGGGAGAAGGTCACCGCTTCGCACACGACCGCGATGCATTCCTACAACAACGCGTACTTCGTGCGTCTGCTTCGCCTGCTGACGATGAGCGGCATCAACTTCGTGTCCAACCCGATGGTGAACACGCATTTGCAGGGACGCATGGATACGTACCCGAAGCGTCGCGGCGTGACACGCGTCAAGGAGCTCACGGAGGCCGGGATCAACGTGAGTTTTGGGACCGACGATATCCGCGACCCGTGGAACCCGCTCGGCACGGGGAATCTTCGCGACGTTGTACTCAATGGCCTGTATGTCACGCAGATGATGGGCTACCCGCAAATCGCTGAGTCCTACAACTTCGTAACGCACAATGCGGCGCGCACGCTGCACCTCGACAAGTACGGCATCGAGGTGGGCAACCCCGCGCGGTTTATCGTGCTCGATGCGCCGAACTGGGTTGAGGCGCTCAACTTCAATGCGCCCGTTGTTCGCTCCTACAGGGACGGCAAGCTTGTGGCGAAGACGGAGCCGGCGACCCGCGAGGTGTATTGGGGTTAGGCGTCCCCTCGGCTATATGTAGCCAACCTCTGAGAAGTGCATTCGCGCGCGGTGTATGCCTCATCGCGACAAGGGAGGCGCTTAGGTCTGTATGGCAACAGAAGGCGTTCGAAAGGTCAATTGCGTTCGAATCGAACGATAGCTTTGTCGCGGAGTGGACGGACTACTCAAGGAGATTAAGGGAAATTGTAGGGGGTGCAGGGGGCGATGAGTAAGTCGGTTGTTCTAGATGGAATGCGGCACGTTTTGTCAACACATTGGGAGCTGGGCCCTGGCGCGGAGCTAAGGTTTGTGCAGCACGAATCTGATTGGATCGGTAAGCTTACTGAAGCCGATCACGCGTGGACGGTCAGGGTTGCGATACAAAACGGGCGGATTGCCCGCTCTGACCGAGAGTTTACCGCCGAGGTAATGGACGCCATGTTAGGCGATCCTGGGGGCGGGCTTATAGGGCTGAAGAGAACTGCCTGCGGCGCCAGATATGTGAATGACGTGGTTGGCAATAGTCCTGTAACCGTGATGTGTAGCAGATGGATAGCTGGCCAGAATCTTGAGCGATGGGACACCGCCAGGGCGGTAGATGCCATGCGAGCCTTGGTTGAGGCGCAGAGACAATTACAGCGTAGCGTCGCTTTTGTAAAAGCCGCTAGGCCGATTGCCTATACTCCGTCAGCGGTTTTGGAACGAGCAAAGTGTGTGTTTTCCGGGGATGCGGCCTGGAATGTTGCGTTAGAGCGCCTTTCTGCCCGATTTGATGGGTGTCGCCTGCCAGAATGTGTCCCTATACATGGCGATCTGCATTTTGAAAATCTTATTTTGGTGGACAATGGGTCGTTGGCGATAATCGACTGGGGCGCGGCCGGCGTCGGCGATCCTTTGTACGATGCGGTTGCTTTTGCGGCTTCGCTAGTCCGGGCTGGTTACCAAACAGCTGCGAGGGAAGCTTTAGAAACCTACTTCCGCCTAGTAGACGGATCTAGACCGAGTGGTCAGTACCTGCAGGATCTGTTCTGTTTAAGGAAATTGGAGATAGCGACTCATTTGGCCGAAGTTGACAGGGATGGTTTTGCTCCGTCGCTACCTTGGGTTGGAGGGCGAATTAGCGGAATCCGGGCGGATCTAGCCGGTGATGCTGAGATTGAAATCGGACTGTGGTAGAGAAAGACGATCGCGACTCTGCAAGTGTTGCCGTGGTGTTTTCTTGCGACGATCGCTATGTTCCTGGTGTTCTTGCAGCAGTTCGGTCACTTAGAGATCACTCCAGTTGCCGAAACATTGACATCTTCGTGTTGCATGAGCGGCTGTCACGCGACTCGCGAGAGGTCCTGATTGAAGAAGGTCTGGCCCGGGCAGTTGCCCGGGCCCTCCCTTGTGCGTAGTGCTGCTTACTGCTTGCGCATGCGGATCACGGCGAAGGCGCCGCCGCCGATCAGCGCGAGAGCGAGAACTGCCGTTGCGGCGATCTCGGCGCCAGTGCGGGGCATGAAGCCGTGAGCGCCGCTCGCCTGACCCGAGTCCTTCGAGGGCTTCGCGGGGGCCTGCTTCGACGGTTCAGCCTTTCCTGGGGCGTTGGCTTCGCCGCCGTCGGACGCTGCCGGAGCCTCAGCCGGCGGTTCGGCCGGGGCGACTGCGCCCGTGTCCCCGTCGTTCACATTGCCCTCAGCGTCGCCGTTGTCACTCGGCGTGGGGGTGGAATCGGCGACCTCGGTGAAGGAGATGCCCTTCATCTGCCACTCTTCCTTGGTAATCGTGAGCGGCTGGACGATCGCCTTGGGCGCGGGCTGGGGAATGCCGTTGTCGATCTTCACGCATTCGATCTGGAGGTTTGCCGTGCCCTCTGCGGCGACGTCCACGAAGCTTGCATCGATCGGGTTGACGACCGTGCCGTCTTTTTCGAGAGAGTCGATACCCGACATGACCACGCGGATCGCCTTCTCGCCTTCACCCTGGACGAAGACGGTGCGGGCGCCGTCAACGTAGGGCTCTTCGCACGCCACGCGCGATTTCACGGTGTAGGTGAAGGGGTCTGCATCGAGAGCGCCGTGTGCCTGGACGCCCTCGGCATTCTCGATCGTGGCCGTCACGGAATCGTCGAGAGTGACCTCGGTTGCCGCAGCGGCAACCTGGGGGAGGGCGAGGAGTGCCGTGGCGCCGGCGAGGGCAGCCGAGCGGCGGAGCGAGAGGGAGAGCTGCATGGTTCTACACGTTCCTTGGGGCGCGGGGAGTGGGTTAGCGAGGACAACTGTGGCAGGCCTTAGTGAACGGCGGGTAACCGGCTGGTGTCGGCCCCAGTTCCTGCTCGTTACCCACCATTCACTCGTGCCCTCTAGCGTTCTGATTGGTCTTCCCGACGCCCTGAGAGAAAGATTCCCCATGACCGAGCTTCGCTCCCCCCACGCCTCCTCGCTCGCTCCGAGCCGACGCACCGTGCTCCGCGGCAGCGTTGCCGCCGGTGCCCTCGGTGCTGCCGCGGCCGCAACCACCGGCGCCGCTATCGCCGAAGAAACCCCCGTGACCACCACCGAGGCGAGCGAGGGCAATGACCTCGCGCCCGCCGAGACCGGTCTTGAATGGCTCGTCGTTGACCACCACGTGCACTCGCTCTACAGCCACGACGCGAAGTACACGATGGAAATGATCATGGACAAGGCCGAAGAGTTCGGCGTGGATGTCATCGCCTTCACCGAGCACTCGAACTGGGGCCACGCCAACGAGGGTGGTGTGTGGGAGGCGAACCGCCTCATCCGCAAGGCGCGCGATGAACGTAAGCTCATGGTCCTTCAGGGCATCGAGTGGTACATTCCCGCGGCCGAGCACTGCACCGTTCTTGTGGCCCCCGGCATCAACGAAGCGCGCGTGCTGCGCACGTTCGAGCTCGCGTTCGACGGCAAGCTCAACGGCTGGGAAAAGCCCGCGCTCGATTCGCCCGAAGAGAAGTTCCAGCAGGAAAAGGCTGTTGAGGCGATCGCGTGGCTCGGCGAGCAAAAGAGGGAAGGCTTCATCGATGACGCGATCGTGATCGCGAACCACCCGAGCCGCTACTGCATCGACTCGCCGCTCGAGCTTCGCGCGTGGCACGACGCGGACCGCGACATCTATCTCGGCATGGAAGGTGCCCCCGGTGCCCAGGGCTCGGCTTTCGGCCTCAATCGTGACCCGAAGTTCCAGCGCGGCGAATACGAGAACAGCCGCCGCAAGGACTCGTCCCCGCACTACCCCGACGAAGCCTTCCGCACGCGCGGCGGCTTCGACTACCTCACCTCGGTCGTGGGTGGCATGTGGGACTCGCTGCTCTCTGAGGGCCGCCGCTACTGGATCACCTCGAATTCCGACTTCCACCTCAAGACCCACGACACCTACCGCGTGGGCGACTACCCGAAGGGTGACGGCTGGGAGGAAGGCGCGAGCCTCGGCAACTTCAACCGTGCGGGTCGCCGCCCCGTTCCCGTCAACACGAACGAAGCTCAGGGCGGAAGCGACTACTGGCCCGGCCAGTTCTCCCGCACGCACGTGGGTGCCACGAGCCGCTCCTACGAAGCGGTCATGGAGGCCATGCGCGCCGGTCGCATCTGGATCGAGCACGGCCACCTCATTTCCGGTCTCGAGGTCGTCCTTTTCGCGAAAGACGACAGCGCCGAGCCCGTGACTCTTGGCGGCACCCTCAAGGTCAAGGCCGGCACCGAGCTTGGCCTGCGCGTGACCGTCACACCCACGACCAAGGAAAACTCCGCTGGGATCCTCCCGGAGCTCGCACACATCGACCTCATCCGCGGGCTCATCACGGGCGAGGTTGAGGATGTCAACACGACGACGGCCCCTCACACCAAGGTCGTTGATCGCAAGGAAACCGCAGGCCACGGCCTTGAGGAGTTCACGGTCGAGTTTGACCTCGGCGTCGTCGAGGAAAGCGGCTACATTCGCCTGCGCGGAAGCGACGGCAAGCGTTCGGGCGTCGGCCCGATGGGTGCCGACGTTGACCCGGCCGGCCCGATTCCCCACGGTGGCGAGAACGGCGCAGGAAGCCCGTGGATCGACACGTGGATGTACACCAACCCGATCTTCTTCGAGGTCGAGTGATCACGGCTTCGTGAATACGAGTGGGGCCGGTTTCGCGGGGATGATGACCCGCGGAATCGAGCCCCTTTTCCATCGCCCGCCCAGGACACACACCGCATGAAAGGACACCCCGCATGGCCCTCAACCGTCGGACCTTCCTGACCGCAGCCGCCGCGACCGCTGCGAGTGCCGCAACCCTCGCGCCCGCGAGCGCGTCACCGCTTTTTGAGCGCGACGAGAACGACACCCCGCGCCTTCTCGACGACCCCTTCGATGAGTGCCTGAAGAATCCCGCGCCCGAGGGATGGGCGCCGAAGAGCCCGCTCGCTCGCGCTCACGCCCACAACGACTACCTGCACACGCACCCGCTGTGGGATGCCCTTGCGCAGGGCTTTTGCTCGGTTGAGGCGGACGTGTGGTTCGAAGGCGGCGCGATCCTGCTTGGCCACACCCGCCTCGGCACGGCAAGCGGCCGCTCCCTCGAGGAGTTCTACGTGAAGCCGCTCGCGGCACTCGTGCGCTCCAACGGCGGTCACGTGTTCCCCGGCTACGACGGCCCGTTCCAGCTTCTCATCGACATTAAGGACCAGGGCGAGAAGCAGCTTCCCGCCATCGAGACCATGCTCGCGCCCTACAGCGATGTGTTCTGGCACGTGGATCGCTGCGGCACCGTCGTCGAGAATCCCGTGCGCGTCGTCTACACGGGAGGTCGCCCGTACGATCTCATCAAGGACAACCCGGTGCGGTTCGGCTCGGCCGACGGCCACAAGGGTGACCTCGGCGGTGAGATCAGCTCGCTCGACATGCCACTCATCTCGGAGGATTGGGCAAC